>Ga0066710_100001372_pt1 | contig 18078 bp, 16 predicted proteins | sample GraSoiAngelo_159_FD_79666 | JGI IMG/M metagenome (GOLD analysis project Ga0066710, IMG submission 79666) | Grasslands soil microbial communities from the Angelo Coastal Reserve, California, USA - 14_1009_16_40cm | ecosystem: Environmental > Terrestrial > Soil > Grasslands | place: USA... | reverse complement strand
GGCGCTCGTGGTGGCCACCGTCGCGTTCGTGCTGATCCACCTGGCGCCGGGCGACCCGGCGTCCGTCATCGCCGGGCCCGACGCCTCGCGGGACGACGTCGAGCGTATCGAGCGGCAGCTGGGGCTCGACGCGCCGCTCCCGATGCAGCTGGTGCGCTGGTACGTGCAGCTGGCCCGGGGCGATCTCGGACGATCCATCTTCCTCCGAAGGCCGGTGACCGAGGCGATCCTCGACCGGGTCGAGCCGACGCTGCTCTTGACGCTCTTCGCGATCGCCATCGCGGTGGCGATCGGGGTGCCCGCCGGCGTCGTCTCGGCTCGCTTTCACAACTCGGCGGCAGACCAGGCGCTCATGGTGATCGCGCTGGTCGGTATCTCGGTGCCGAACTTCCTGGCCGGGCTCCTGCTCGTGCTCTGCTTCTCGGTCTGGCTCGGCTGGTTCCCGGTGGCGGGCTACGCGCCGCTCGAGTCCGGGTGGCTCGCGACGCTCCGCTCGCTCGTCCTGCCCGCCTTCGCGCTCGGGCTCGTGCAGTCGGCGCTCATCGCACGGATCGCCCGGTCGGCCATGCTCGACGTCCTTCGCGAGCCGTTCATCGTCGCCGGCCGGGCCAAGGGGCTCGGCGAGCGCGCGGTCGTCTACAAGCACGCCCTCAAGAACGCGATGATCCCCACCGTGACGATCATCGGCATCAGCTTCGCCATCTTGATCTCGGGCGCCGTCGTCATCGAGACCGTGTTCAACATTCCGGGGCTGGGCCGCCTCATCATCTCCGCTGTCTTGCGCCGCGACTACCCCGTGATCCAGGGTGTCGTGCTGTGCATCGTCGGCTTGTACATGTTGATCAACCTTGCGGTGGACCTCTCGTATCTCTGCTTCGACCCCCGGGTGCGATACCAGTAATGGTAGAGCGAGCCGAGGCGCGTCGAGCGGCGAGGCGAGCGGTTCAAGGGCCCGAAGAATGGTAGAGCGAGCCGAGGCGCGTCGAGCGGCGAGGCTCGTCCTTGCCACTGAATGGTTCGGTGATCGTCGGTGGCTCGTGCTGCTGGCGCGCCGGAAGGTCGCGCTGGTGGGCGCCGTGCTGCTAGCGGCCATGCTGGTCCTCGGGCTCGTCGGGCCCCTCGTCGCCGGGAACCCGACCCACATGGACGTCGCCGCGCGGCTCGGCGCCCCGAGCCGCGCCCACTGGTTCGGAACGGACGACGTCGGTCGCGACGTCTTCAGCCGTGTGATCCACGGCGCCCGCCTGTCCTTGCTGGTCGGCGCTGCGGTCGTCGCCTTCGCGTTCGCGGTTGGGGTCCTCTGTGGGCTGATCGCCGGCTACTTCAAGCGGCTCGACAACGTCGTCATGCGGGTGATGGACGGGCTCATGGCGTTCCCCGCGATCATTCTGGCGATCGCGCTGATGGCGTCGCTCGGTCCGAGCGTGACCAATGTGATCGTGGCGATCGGCGTGGTGAACTCGCCGCGGGTGGCGCGCGTCGTGCGGGGCTCGGTCCTGGTCGTCCGGGAGACGGCGTACGTGGAGGCCGGACGCGCGCTGGGCGCCTCGGACCTGACGCTGATCGGCCGGCACGTCCTGCCGAACTGTCTCTCGCCCGTGATCGTCCAGGCGAGCTTCGTATTCGCGGCGGCCGTCCTGACCGAGGCCGCGCTGTCGTTCCTCGGGGTCGGCGTGCCACCGTTCGTGCCGTCGTGGGGGAACATCCTCTCGGACGGGCGGCTCTACCTCAGGCAGGCTCCGTGGCTCGTGCTCTATCCGGGGGCGGCGATCATGTTGACGATCTTCGGCCTCAACCTGCTGGGCGACGGGCTGCGAGACCTGCTCGATCCGAAGCTCTCGGGAGAAAGCGCCCGAGAAACGCGCGGCCTCCAGACCGAACAGCGGCGCGCGACCTGACCCGTGCTTTATAAGGAAGGGGAGACCACCAGATGCCACCACATCGCAACGCCTATCGTCCGAGCGTCATGGGCACCCGCGGGGTCGTCACGTCGGCACACCCGCTGGCCTCGATGGCCGGAATCCAGATGCTCCTGGCCGGCGGCAACGCCGTGGACGCGGCGGTCGCCGTCGGCTCGACGCTGAACGTCGTCGAGCCGTTCATGTCGAGCGCCGGCGGCATCGGCCTCATGCTCGTCTCGCGCCGCACGGGCGAGCGGCACGTGCTGGACTTCATCGGGCGGGCGCCCGGCGCGGCGGATCACACCGACTGCACGGACGACGAGCTGGCCGGCGGCCCGAAATCGTGCGCGACGCCCGGCAACCTCGGGGGCTGGCTCGCCGCGCTCGAGCGCTTCGGCTCGATGGACCGCGCTCGCGTGCTGGCGCCTGCGATCGCGCTCGCCGAGAACGGCGCGCCGCTCACCTTCAAGAACGTGGAATTCTTCGAGCAGGCGCGCGCAACGCTCGGCCGCTCGCCGGAGGCGCAGCGCCTCTATCTCGGCAACGGCGAGCCCCGCCCCGGCGGCATCGTCACCTACAAGGAGCTGGCGTCGACGTTCCGTCAGGTCGCCGAGGGCGGCGCCGACGCGTTCTACCGCGGGCCGATCGCCCGCGCGATCGGACGGGCCGTGCGCGAGGCGGGCGGGTGGCTCACCGAAGACGACCTGGCCGGCTTCACACCCGAGTGGCGCGAGCCCGCCGCGATCACGTATCGAGGCTGGCAGGTGCTCTCGGTGCCGCCGCCGTTCTCCGCCTTCCAGATGCTCGAGACGCTGAACATCCTCGAAGGCTACGACCTCGCGAGCTTCCGTCACAACTCCGCCGACTACCTCCACCGCCTGATCGAAGCCGTGAAGCTCGGCTCCGCCGACCGGCTCGCCTATGCCTACGGCTCCGACGTCCCGCTCCGCGGGCTCCTCTCCAAGAAGTATGCGGCGTCCCAGCGCGGGCGCATCGACGCCAAGCGCGCGGGCGTGAGCGAGGGCGAGCGCCACAATCGGCAGACGCTGCCGGGACAGATCGCGGAGGGCCATCCCGCGGACTTCATGAACGAGCAAACCACCCACTTCGCGTGCGCCGACGCCGCGGGCACCGTCGTCTCGGTCACCCAGACGCTCGGCGTGCCCTTCGGCTCCGGCTTCGCCGTCCCGGGCACGGGGATCGTCCTCAACAACATCCTCAAGTGGATGGACCGCGACCCGGCGTCGCCGAACGTGGTGCGCCCAGGACGCAAGGCGGGCACGATGATGTCGCCCACGCAGGTCTTCCGCGACGGCGCCTTCCACGTCTCCATCGGCACTCCTGGCTCGTACGGCATCTTGCAGACCACGCCCCAGATGCTCCTCAACGTGCTCGAGTTCGGCATGAACATCCAGGAGGCGATCGAGGCGCCGCGCGTGCGGGTCTACCGCGACCGGCTGGTCGACGCGGAGTCGCGCATTTCAGCGGCGACGCTCTCGGGACTGGTCGAGCGCGGTCACACCGTCAACGCGATCGCCGACTGGTCGTGGATCGTCGGAGGCGGCCAGGGCATCGTCCGTGATCTGGAATCCGGAGCCCTCATGGCGGGCGCCGATCCGCGCCGTGACGGATATGCCCTGGCGATCTAGCCGGCGGGCCTGGGTTGGTGGAAAATTGCCCTCTACCGGGCGTTTTTTGACCGGCAGGCCGAAGTGCTCAGGACCCTAACGGCATGATATAGCAGGAGAATTGCTCGGCATCTCTTATGCACTACCCCTCTGTCGGACGCGCGCAGGGCGCCAGAGGGGAGACACGGCGATGGTGCGAGGGTCGGTGGTCCTGGCAGTGCTCGGCACGGTGTTCGTCTCGAGCGGGGCGCCCGCGGCTGCGACCGCCTACCGTCAGACCGATGGCCGAGTCGCCACGCGTCCCGACCATCCGTCCGCGACAGACGCGCGGGCCCTCGATGACCTGCTCGATCGCTCCGGTCTCCGAGTCCAGCTCGAGAGCATGTCGGCCGGCGTCCGCGTGCAGTTCCTGCGCGGCCACCGCCGCTTGAACGGCCAGGACCGATTCACGATCGACCGGATCGTCTCCGAGCGCTTCGATCCCGAGACCCTCTACACGCGGATCAAGCTCGAGTTCGAGCGAAACCTCGACGCTGAGAAGCTCGCGAAGGCCCTGGCCTGGTACGACTCGCCGCTCGGAAGGCGGATCACCGGACTCGAACTGGCCGCGCTCGTCACCGAGACTGGACGAGACGCGCTCGCCGACCTGGAGCGCGATGATCCCTCGTCTCGTCGCCTGGGGCTCATCGAGCGTCTCGACGCCGGTGGCGGCGCGTCGGAGACGACCGTGGATGTGACCATCGCCATCGTGCGAAGCCTGACGCTGGCCTTCCAGCCCGCCCTGCCCGCGGTGGCCCGGCTCAACCACGGTCAGCTCGAGGATCAATTCGCCCGCGCCCGGAATCGAACCCTGGAGCAGATCAGGCACGCGTGTATCGTGAACATGCTGCTCGCCTACCGTGGTCTCTCCGACCAGGAGCTCGATCGCTACGTGCTGTTCGTCGAGTCCGAAGCCGGCCAGTGGTACATGAGCGTGATGAACAGCGCACTCCTGGCCGCAGTCGACGTGGCGGCGGAGGCGACCGCGACCGAGCTCGTCACTGCGGTTCCGCAGCTCGTCGGCGACCTCCGCTAGTCCGCCCGTCCGTCCTCAGGGCTTCCGGAAGAGGATAGCTCCAAAGAAGGACTCCGCGGACGAGGTCGTGTCATCCGAGTCGATGGCGATCGAGATGAACCCCGGGTTGTCGGGCTGACCACCGTAGATCTTCTTGTAGTCCTCGACCACGTTGCGCCGCTCGGTGATCCATTTGCCAAGGTCGGCCGGGCCGGAGCGCACCACGACGTAGGTCACGGTCGAGGTCTTCTCGCTCTTCAGGACGCTGCCGGCCGGGCAGGTCGTGTCCCAGATGTAGCCGATGATCTGCGAGCGCACCGCCTCCGGGAACCGCGGCCAGACCACGTAGAGCTGCGCCGCCTGGTCGTCCGCACTCTTCTTCCGGCAGTCGGCGCCCTTGGGCAGGACGACGGCTTTCCAGCGCCACTCGAGGATCGGAGTCTCCTTGAGAGGGATCTTGCCCTTGATGTCCTTGCGGATGGCCGAGCTCTCGATCTTGCTCTTGAGGTGCAGGACGCGGTGGCCGTCGTTCTCCTCGATCGTCATGTCGTACTGCGGCAGGCCCCAGGTCTGGCCGCCAAGCCAGCCCTCGGGAATCCCCTTGGCCCCGACTTTCTGACTCGTCCAGTCGTCGATGACGACGTCGGCCGCCCACGCGGCGACCGCGAGCACGAGCACGAACGTCAACACGACGAACCGTGGCATGGTCCGGGGGCTCCTTCAGGGCTATGATACCGTCTTCGCGTGCACGGCTCGCCCGATTCCATCCGTGTCGACAAGTGGCTCTGGGCCGCGCGGGTGTTCAAGACGCGAAGCCTCGCCTCGGCGGCGTGCGACGGCGGCAAAGTGGACATCAACGACGACGCGGCGAAGCCGGCCAGGCACGTCCGTGCCGGCGATCTGATCAAGGTGACGCTGCTGCGGGGGCGCCGACGCATCCTGAAGGTCGCCGCCGTCGGTGATCGACGGGGATCCGCCGCCATCGCGAGGATGCTCTACGAGGACCTGACCCCGCCCGAGCCCCCGCGTACCCGTCAAGCGCCGCCGCCCTGGCGCGAGCCCGGCGCGGGCCGGCCCACCAAGCGCGAGCGTCGCGACATCGAGCGCCTGCGGGGATGGTAGTGCGAGCCGAGCCGCGTCGGGCGGCGAGCCGAGCTCTTCAATGGCTCGAAAAATCCCTAGGGCGAGAGGCGAGCTCTTCAAGGCTCGGAAGACCGAGCGGTGAGAGACGCGCGCGATCGAGGGAGCACACGAGGCGATCACTACCCTGGTGAGCTATAGTTGGTCAACCTGAGCGGTGGAGCGTGTCATGGAACGCTATGACTGGAACGCGATCGTCGACGGTCTCAATCGATATCTGCGGCTGCGCTCGATCCCGATCGGCATGAAGCTCTTCGAGACCGTCGAGGCGATGGAGGCGATCCCGAAGATTCGCCGGCCGCGGGCCAAGCACACGACTGACCAGATCGTCGCCCAGGCGCGCCAGCTCGGCTGGACCGTCGGCATTACCATGGCCGACCTCATCGGTGCCCAGTGCGGCGCCGTCATCGGGCTCTCCCCGCAAGACGACGATTGGCTCTCGGGGCGGCGCATGGCAGGCGTATGGTTCAAGACGTTGGAGGACGCCAGCCTGCACCAGCACGCGATGGACTGCGTGCCGCACGGCCGCTACCGCGCCATGGCCGTGTCGCCGCTCACCTCGGGACGGCTCGACCCGCCCGACATCTGCCTCATCTATGGCACACCCGGGCAGATGATCTTCTTTATCAACGGGCTCCAGTGGGCGGGATACCGCAAGCTCAGCTTCACCTCTGTCGGTGAGTCGGCGTGCGCCGACTCCTGGGGAAAGGCGCTGAAGACCGGTGAGCCGGCCTTGACGATCCCCTGCTACGCGGAGCGGCGGTATGGCGGCGTGGCTGACGATGAGCTCTTGATGGCGATTCCCCCGCGCTTCCTTCCCAAGGTGCTCGAAGGACTGGCCGCGCTCGACAAGAACGGCTTGCGCTACCCCGTGCCGCCCTACGGCATCCAGTCCGACGCCGGCGCTGGGTTATCGGTCAGCTACGCGACGAAGGAGACGAAAGCCTGATGAAACTGATCGGTGAGGTCTTCGAGGGATTCCGGACCGCCCGCGAGGAAAAGATCAAGTACCTCGAGCGGGTCCCCATCTTCGAGGCGTGCAGCATACGCCAGCTCCGCGCCGTCGCCGATATCGCGAAGGTCGTCGAGGTGCCCGAGCGGACCGTCCTCACTCGACAGGGCGAGCCCGGCGACGAGTTCTTCATCATCATCGACGGGACGGCGCTGGTGACGCTCTCGATGCAAAAGCGGCACCGGCTGCGGCCCGGTGAGTTCTTCGGCGAGATGAGCCTGCTCGATGGCGCGCCACGCTCGGCCACCGTGAAGGCCGAGACCGACCTGCGCGTGCTCGTCGTCAGCCGCGCTCATTTCTGGCAGCTCCTGAGGGAGGTCCCCGAGCTCACCCAGAAGATGCTCCTGAACCTCTCCCGCCGCATCCGGGACCTCGAGAACGCGGCGAACGCCTGACCGGGGTCCGGCCCGGCGTCGGTGAGTTAGAAGGTCAGCTTGTCCCCCGGGCTGATCGGGAAGACCTGCGTCGACGTCTGGCCGAGCGCGGCCTGGTATTCCTGCGGCGTTCCCCGAAGCACCGGGAACGTCCCGTAGTGGACGGGGATCGCGAACTTCGGCCTGAGCATTTCCTTCGTCGCGTACGCGGCGTCACGGGGATCCATCACGAAGTGCCCGCCGATCGGGATCATGACGAGATCGGGCTTGTAGTACTCGCCGATCAACCGCATGTCGCCGAAGAGCCCGGTGTCGCCCATGTGGTAGATCTTGAACCCGTTCTCCACCTCGACGATGAAGCCGCAGGGCTCGCCGCCGGGGTAGGTCGTGCTCTTCTTCGTCACCGGGTCGGTGACGGTGACTTCGGATGAGTGCTCGGCCCGCACCTGCGTGATGGTGATCTGTGGGCCAGCCGGGTTCACGCGTCCGCCCTTGCCGAAGCGCACCGCCTTGTCCGGCGACACCCAGCCGAGATCGACCATCGTCGCGATGAGCCCGGCGGGGCCGAGCACGGTCGCCCCCGTGCGCTTGGCCAGCTCCGAGACATCGCCAGTATGGTCGCCGTGGCCGTGCGTGATGAGGATCACGTCGACCTTGCCGAGCGAGTCGAGGTTCTTGTACTGCGGCGGCGTCTTCGGGTTGTTGGTGAGGAACGGGTCGATCACGATCACCTTGCCGGTGAGCGTGGTGATCTTCGTCGTGGCCTGACCGAGCCAGTGCACCTCGGCCTTCGCGGTCTGCGCCCACGCGCGGTCGGCCGCCAGGGCGAAGCTGAGCGTCCCAGCCGTCAGCCTCAGGAAGTCGCGGCGGAGCATGTCCATGTCTTCTTCCTCCCGGCGTCAGCGGGCGTGTATGACCTGTCGGATGGCGCGGCGGACGTCGGCGGGCGCGAAGGGCTTGCCGAACGTGGGCGCGGCGCTCTCCCGGAGAAACTCGGCGCTCTCCGGTCCGAGCGTGTCGCCGGTCACGAATATCATGCGCCGGAGCAGTCGAGGGTGGTGGCGGGCCACCTCGTGGTAGAGCCCCGGCCCATCGAGCTGAGGCATTCGTAGGTCGCTGATGATGAGATCGTAGGTCGCCTCGCGGAGCTTGTCGAGCGCCGCGACGCCGTTCTCGGCCGTATCGACGCGGTGATCGTCCGCGGCGAGGAATTCGGCGAGCACCGCCGCGAGCTCGGGCTCGTCGTCCACGACGAGAATCGTCTGGCCCCGGACGGGGGGCTCTGCGCTCTCTTCCGAGGCCTCCGTCTCGGCTGCCGTCTCATCCACTGGCAGCTCCATCCGGAAGACGGCGCCCTGACCGGGCTCGCTCACCGCTGCGAGGCTTCCTCCATGCGCCTCGACGATTCCCTTGCAGATCGCCAGGCCCAGGCCCGTGCCTTCGCCGAGGGGCTTGGTCGTGAAGAAGGGCTCGAAGAGTCGCTCCTGCGCTTCCGGGCTGATCCCCGGCCCGCTGTCGGCCACCTCGAGGGCGACGCCCCGGTCGTCCGCGGTCGGCCGCGTGGTGACCGTGATCGAGCGCGGTCTGGGAGTCTCGTGCACGGCGTGGTGCGCGTTCGACAGGAGATTGACGATGACCTGATGGAGCTGGTGGGAATCGCCCGTCAAGGCGGGGAGTCGGTCGGCCAGCTCGAGCCGAAGCTCGACGTTGTCGACGCGGAACTGGTAGGCCAGCAGCTCGATCGCCTCGCGCACGACCTGATTCAAGGCGACGCGGGTACGCTCGGCGGGCTGCCGGCGCGCGAGCGCAAGGAAATTCCTCACGATGCGGCCGCAGCGCTCCGCCGCGGTGACCATCTTCTGCGCCCGCTGGGCGATTTTCGGGTCGGCCGTGCTCTTGAGAATCGCCGCGTGACCCGTCAGGACGGACAGGGGATTGTTCAGCTCGTGGGCCACGCTGGCCAGGAGCTGACCCATGGCCGCGAGCTTCTCGCTCTGGGCGAGGTGCTCCTGGAGTCGCTTTCGCTGGGAGATGTCCTCCTTGATCGCGATGAAGTGGGTGATCTCACCGCGCTCGTCGTGGACCGGCGTGATCGTCTGCGCCTCGGGGTAGAGGCTGCCGTCTTTGCGTCGATTGACCATCTCGCCTCGCCACGTCTGCCCGCTCAGAATGGATTCCCAGAGACTCCGGTAGAACGACGGCTCGTGCTGTCCGGACTTTTGCAAGCGCAGCGTCCGGCCCATGACCTCCGAGACCGGATAGCCGGTGAGGCTGGTGAAGGCCGGATTGGCCCAGATGATGGCTCCGCCGCGATCCGTGATGACGACGCCGCTGGCGGCGGCGTCCAGGGCGCCGGTCTGCAGGCGCATCTGCTGCTCGGTCAGCTTGCGTTCGGAGATGTCGCGCAGCACCCCCAGACGTCCCACCACCTGGCCCTCTCTCCGGACGTTCGTCATGTTCGCTTCCACCCAGACCAGCACGCCGTCCCTTTTGAGCAGGTGCGTCTCGAAGACCGCGGTTGAATCCTGATCGCTGACGGCCGAGCCCAGACGTTCCAGCACCCGGCGGGCGCCCTCGGGAGTCAGGAGGCTGAAGATCGGTCGCCCGATCAGCTCGTTCGTCGTGTAGCCCGTGATCGCCGAGGCCCGCTGGTTCGCGAAGACGAGGCGTCCCTGCGTGTCCATGAGAAAGATGGCGTCGTTGATGTTCTCGGCGATGAGCCGGTAACGCTCCTCGGACTCGCGCAAGGCCCGCGCGAGATGCTGACGGTCGAGCGCCTTCTTGAGTGTCGCTACCAGTTGATCCATCTCGAACGGCTTCACCAGATAGGCGAAGGCGTCGCCGTCGATGGCCTGGAGCGCCGTCGGAAGCGAGGCGTATCCCGTCATGAGAATGACCTCGAGATCCGGCGAGGCCAGTCGAAGCGACTTCAGGAGCTCGACGCCAGAGACGTCCGGGAGACGGATATCGACGATCGCGGCGTCGAAGCCCATCGTGCGGACCTGCTCGAGGCCCTCGGCGCCGCGCACGGCGCGCCCGACCACGAACCCTTTCGCCTCGAGCACGTCGCCGACCGCCTCGCGCATCCCGGCCTCGTCGTCGATGACGAGGATCCGTCCCGACGGATTCACAGCCGGACGCTCACCACGACGCTACCCTCGCGCCGGACATTACGTCGCGACCGACGGGCCCAGGAGGTGCTCGAGCTCCAGTTCCACCGCGGCGAGCGCGATAGGCTTGGTGAGACACGCATCGGCGCCCGCGGCCAAGAGCCCGGGAACGACGTCGGGATACCCGGTGATGCCCAGGATCCTGGTCGTCTGTGTCTCGGGGTTGCTCTTGAGGTGCCGGCAGACCTCGATTCCGTCGAGCTTGGGCATCATGACGTCGAGAAACAACAGCGCGGGCCTGAACGAGCCCAGCTTGATCAGAGCCTCGTAGCCGTCGCTCGCGGTCTCGATCTTGAAACCGCGCGGGTGATCGGTGAGGAACGCGACGAGCATGTCCACCACCTGGGGCTCGTCGTCCACGACGAGCACCCCAGCCGACGGCCGAGGTGCCGGGTACGTCGGCATCCGGTGCCGCCTGAGGAAGCGCTGAAACTCCTCGGCAGCGATCCGCGCGTGCCCGCCCGGGGTCTTGAAGGCGCGGAGCCGTCCTTCTCGGATCCAGGTCTTGAGCGTGGGTGTCGAGACCTGGCAATGCGCGGCGGCCTGGCCCGTGGTCAGGGAAGCTCGAGGGGACGAATTCTTTGAATTCTTCGGATTCTTCACTTGCGCGACTCAGTTTCGCCATCCGGCTCACACAAAGTCAAGTTTTGAGGGCCGGGACGGCCGTCGACGCTCGCGCGGCCGCGCGCGCCGCGGGCCGTCGCGAGGCTGGGGACCCGCTGGCCGAGGCGTGCTTATGAACGGACGACGTGTTGCGGTCGGTTGGCGATTCTGTTAGCGTTCCTCGCGTTGTACGCGCCCGGGATACCCATGAGGGCCCAGGGAAGGCGGTAGAAGCCGCCGCGACCCCGTCACTGTGATCGGGGACGAAACCCGCGAGTGCCACTGGCCGCCGAGGCCGGGAAGGCGCGGGGAGTAGGTCGATCCGAGAGCCAGGAGACCTGCCCGGGTGCCTGTCCTTTAACCGGTCTTCGAGGGAGGATCCGGGGCAGTGGTCGCATCGCTGTTCATCCTGGGCGGCGCCCGCAGCGGCAAGAGCCGCTTCGCCGTCGAACGTGTCCCGCATCGAGGACGGATCGTCTTCGTCGCCACGGCCGAGGCGCACGACGAGGACATGGCCAAGCGCATCGCGCGGCATCGCGCCGAACGCCCATCGCGCTGGCTGACGATCGAAGAGCCCCTCGATCTCGTCTCCCGCCTGCGCGCGCTCGACGATGCCTGCGACGGCATCGTCGTCGACTGTCTCACGCTCTGGGTTTCGAACCGACTGCTGCGCGGCGATCGCGACGACGTGATCCTCGAAGAGGCGTACGGGCTCGCTGAGCTGATCGGCCGCCGCCGCTCGAGCTTCACGGTCGTGTCGAACGAGGTCGGTGAGGGCGTGCACCCCGAAACCGCGATGGGCCGTCGGTTCCGTGACGTGCTGGGCGTCGTGAACCAGCGTGTGGCGGCCGCGTGCGACAGCGTCGTCCTGATGGTCGCGGGCATTCCGCTCACGGTCAAGACGCCGTCGCCCACGCCTGGAGCCCAGCGATGACCCAGCTCTCCCGGCTCTTGAGCTCGATCGTGCTTCCGACTCCTGGCGGAGCCGAGGCGGCCCAGCGTCACCTCGACGATCTGACGAAGCCGCCGGGGAGCCTGGGGCGGCTCGAGGAGATCGCGCTGCGGCTCGCCCTGCTGCGCGGCGGCGCGCCCGCGGTCGACCATCCGGTGATCTTCACGTTCGCCGCTGATCACGGCGTCGTCGCGGAAGGTGTCAGCGCGTATCCGCAGATCGTGACGGCGCAGATGGTCGAGAACTTCGTGCGCGGGGGCGCTGCGGTGAACGTTCTCGCGCGGCAGGCGAGAGCGCGCGTGGTGGTGGCCGATTTCGGCGTCGCCAGCCCGCTCGGCCCGTCGCCGGACCTCGTGCGGTGCCCGATCGGGCCGGGCACGGCGAACATCGCCGCCGGCCCGGCGATGACGCGCGCGCAGGCGGTCCAGGCGATCGAAAGTGGAGCGAGGCTCGCCGGAGAGGCCCTCGACGCGGGCGCCGATCTCCTCGCGACGGGCGGGATGGGCATCGGCAACACGACGACGGCGAGCGTGATCGCCGCGGCGATCACGGGCCAGACACCCGAGCGGGTGACCGGCCGGGGTACGGGGGTGGATGCCGCGACGCTGGTGCGCAAGGTGGCCGTCGTGCGGCAGGCCCTCGCGGTCAACGATCCCGACGCGCGGGACGGGCTCGACGTGCTCGCCAAGGTCGGCGGCTTCGAGATCGGGGGCCTCGCCGGCGTGATCCTCGCGGGCGCTGCCCGGCGCGTCCCCGTGGCGCTCGACGGCTTCATCGCGGGCGCGGCGGCGCTGATCGCCGTCACGCTCGCGCCAGCGTCGCGCCACGTGCTCTTCGCCGCGCATCGCTCCGCCGAGCCCGGCCACGCCGTGATCCTCGACCATCTCGGGCTCGAGCCGTACCTTGACCTTTCGCTGCGCCTCGGCGAGGGCACGGGCGCCGCGCTGTTCATTCATCTCGCCCGCGCGGCCGCGCTCGTCTGGAGCGAGATGGCGACCTTCAAAGCCGCCGGCGTGACTGAATCGGAGGGGGCCTCGGCGGCCCCCTCCGAAGCCTCCCCCGAGAACAAGGTTGCGCCGGCAAAGCCGGCGCTCGAACGGCGCCGATGACGAGGCGCGTCGCGGTCGTCGTGGCCGTCGCAACGGCCATAGCTGTCTGGTTCCTCGTGGTCTCCGCACCCGCCGTGGCGTTCACGACGCGTGACATGCTTGGCCGGGAGGTCACGCTCGCGGCGCCTCCCGCGCGCATCGTGTCGCTCGTCCCCAGCATCACCGAGATCCTGTACGCGTTGAACGCCGAGGACATGCTCGTCGGCGTGACGGACTTCTGCGACTTTCCCGCCGAAGCTCGGCAGAAGCCGAAGGTCGGTGGGATGGTCGCGCCGAGCCTCGAGGCCATCGTCGCTCTCAAGCCCGATCTCGTGATCGCCACGACAGAGGGCAGCCGTGAGGACGCGATCGTTCAGCTCCGGCGTCTCAAGATCCCCGTATACCTGGTCACGGCTCACCGCGCCGCCGACGTGACGCTACTCATCGCACGGATGGGCGAGCTGACGGGACGGCAGGCGGCGGCCGGGCCGCTGGTCGCGCGCATCGAGCACCGGATCGAGGCGGTGAAGAAGGCGGTGCTCCCGCTCAGCCGCCCGCGCGTCCTCTATGTTCTCTGGCCGGAGCCGCTCATCGTGCCGGGGCGTGACGCGATCGTCACCGAGCTGATCCAGATCGCGGGGGGCCAGTCCCTCACGGCCGGCGATGCCGACTCCTGGCCCCGCTACAGCCTGGAGGCGGCGGTGGCCAAGGGCCCCGAGGTCATTCTGCTGGCCAACCACGGAGCCGGTACCGGTGCGATCTCGATGGACAAGTGGCGGCGCCTGTCGGAGCTCCCCGCTGTCAAAGCCGGGCGACTCCTCTCGGTCGACGGCGACCTGATGCATCGCTACGGGCCGCGTTTCGTCGACGGCCTCGAGCAGCTGGCGCGCGCGATTCACCCGGAGGCGTTTCCCTGAGCTCGGCGCAACGGCTGGTCCTGGTGCTCGGTGTCCTCTCGGGGCTGCTGCTCGCCGCCGCCACCACCGCGCTGTTTCTCGGCAGCGCGTCGATCTCGCCGCACGCGGTGTTGACCGCCGTGACGGGACGCGCCGCGCCGGAGTCGGTCGAGTCGGTCGTGACGCTGTCCATCCGCCTGCCACGGATCGCCGTCGCCGCGCTGGCCGGCGGCGCTCTCGCCGTCGCGGGTGTGGCCTTTCAGGCGCTCACGCGGAACCCCCTCGCCGAGCCTTCGGTGCTCGGCATCTCCGGCGGTGCCGCGTTCGGTGTGGTCGTCGGCCAGAGCTTCGGGCTCGGCCCGACGATCCTCGAGGCGCTTGGCCTCACCGCCTTCGCGTTTGCCGGCGCGCTGCTCGCCGCAGGAGCGGTCTACGGGATCGCTGCGGCCGGCCGAGGGCTGTCGGTCCAGACCCTGTTGCTGGCCGGTGTCATCGTGGGGATCTTCTTTTCTTCGGCGATCACGGTGGCGATCTCGCTCCTCGACTTCAACCGGCTCGGCGGCGTCATCCACTGGTTGCTCGGCAATCTCGCCCCGATCCCGCCGGGCGCCCTCGCCCTGTTCGCGCTCCTCGCGGCCGCTGGTTTCGGGCTCGTCGTGCGCCACGCGCGCGAGCTCAACTTGATGGCGCTCGGCGAGGAGGCCGCGCTGCAGCTCGGCGTCGCCGCCGAGCGGCTGAAGATCACCATCTTCGTCGGCGCGGCGCTGCTCACCGCGAGCGTCGTGGCCTTCACGGGACCGATCGGCTTCGTCGGGCTGATCGTGCCCCACGCCCTCCGCATGCTCCTGGGCTCGGATAACCGGCTCCTCGTGCCCGCTTCGCTCGTCGGCGGCGCCGTCTTCCTCCTGGTCGCCGACACCGTCGCCCGCAACGTCGTCGCGCCGGCCGAGCTGTCGGTCGGTGTCATCACGTCCCTCTGCGGCGCCCCGTTCTTCGTCTACCTCCTCCGCACCCGATACCGCGCCAACCTCTGATGCCCACACCCATGGCCGTGCCCGATCTCCGAACCATTGAACCGCCGCATCACAGCGCGGCGCGCCCCGCTCGTCTTCCACGTTCGCGGCCGGCGCCGCCCCCCGACGCGCGACGGCTTACGTCGCCGGCGTCGGCCGCGGCTCTCACCGAGAACGCGAAGCGCCAGGTGAGTGATGCTGGTTGAGTTCGGAGAAGTGAGCTTCGCGTATCCAGCGTCGGCAGCCCCCCGTGCGCGCCCATTTGCCCTGTCCACGCTCTCGTTCGAGATCGCCGCGGGTGAGATCGTCGGCGTGATCGGGCCCAATAGCTCGGGCAAGACGACCCTCATCCGCCTGCTGACGCGGGTGCTCGAGCCCGCGGCCGGCGAGATCCGTCTCGAGGGCGCCCCCCTGCGCCAGATCGCCCGCACGGACCTGGCCCGGCGCGTGGCCGTGGTGCCGCAGGGGACTATGCCTCAGTTTCCGTTCACGGTCGGCGAGCTCGTGCTGATGGGCCGATATCCGCACGGTCCCGGCCGCTACTTCGAGAGCCCGCGCGATCGGACGGTCGCGCGCGAAGCGATGGAAGCGACCGGGGTTCTCGAGCTCGCCGATCTGCCGTTCGATCATCTGAGCGGCGGCGAGCGCCAGCGTGCAGTCATCGCGCGCGCGCTCGCCCAGGAGCCGCGGCTGCTCGTCCTCGACGAGCCGACGGCCCACCTCGATCTGCGCTATCAGGCCGAGGCGGCGGCGCTCCTGCGACGCCTGAACCAGGAGCGCGGCATGACGATCCTGCTCGTGTCCCACGACCTCAATCTGGCGGCCGAGGTGTGCGACCGGCTGCTGCTGCTGGCCGCCGGCCGCCTGGCGGCGACCGGCGTGCCGGAGGCGGTGCTCGACGAGTCGCTCCTCGTCTCGGTCTTCGGCTGCGAGGTGATCGTCGACAAGAGTGAGGCGACGCGGCGACCGGTGGTGCGCCTGACGTGGCGTGTCGACCCACCGGCCGCCAGCCGCGGAAGCGCGCCGACGGGAAAGGGGGTGGGAGACACGCGGTAGCCAGTCGAGGATTCGTCCCGATCAAGGGAAGCCGGTGAGGCCGGACGAGGCCGAAGCCGGCACGGACCCGCCACTGTGAGTGGGGAGCAGACGCCCGGGTTGACCACTGTCCGCCGCGAAGCGGACGGGAAGGTTGGGCGCGCGCGCCGATCCACGAGTCAGGAGACCTGTCCGGGACGACAGCTTCCAACCCTTTCGCGGAAGAAGGAGTGAGGCGCATGCGTCGGTTCGTTCTGGTTCTGTTGCTGCTCGCACTGCTCGGCTCCCCCCAACGGCTCGCCGCCCAGGAGCCCAGGAAGCTCGATCCGGTGGTGGTGACCGCCACGAAGACGGAAACGCCGGCCGCAGAACTCGGCGCGTCCGTGAGCGTCGTGACCGAGGACGACTTCAAGACCTACCACTACGAGACCGTCGAGGATGCGCTGCGCACGGTCCCCGGCGTCGAGATCCGGCGCTCCGGGAGCCTCGGCAAGACGACGAGCGTCTCCATCCGGGGCGCCAACGCCAACCAGGTTCAGGTCCTCGTCGATGGCGTGCGGGTCAAGAGCCCGACGTCGGGCCAGGCCGATCTCTCCGACATGTCGCCCGACCTCATCGAGCGCATCGAGGTGATCCGCGGCCCGCAGTCCACGCTGTATGGCGCCGACGCGATCGGCGGCGTCATCAACATCATCACCAAGAAGGGCAAGGGTCCGATCTCGGCGAGCGTCGAGCTCGGGGCCGGCAACTACGACACCTATTCGACGCGAGGGGGGGTCAGCGGCAGCTACTCCCTTTTCGACTACGCGCTGGGTGCCTCGCACCTCGAGTCGAACGGTCAGTTCAGGAACGACGACTCGGACAAGAACGGGTTCAGCGCGCGCATCGGGCTCTCGCTCCCGTGGGACAGCTCGCTCGCCTTCAGCTTTCGCTGGAACCGGACCGAGACCGGCCTGCCGGTCAAGTTCATCTCCACGAGCCCGCCTCCGCTGCCGATCGTGCCGATCATCGACGTCAACAATCGGCAGACCAGCGAGACGTACGTGATGGCGCTCAGCGGCAAGACCCGGCCCGTCAGCTGGTGGGAGAGCGAGTTACGGCTCGGGCGCTACCAGAACTTCCAGGAGTTCATCGACCTTCCCGACCCGGCCGAGACGTGCCCGTTTCCCCCCTGCGAATTCCCCTCGCGCTTCAGCGTCGAACGGCGGGAAGTGGAGTGGCTGAACCACTTCCATATCGGCCGGTGGTCCACCAGCTCGGTCGGGCTCGAGTACCGCGACGAGAAGGGCGAGGTCCAGGGCAGTACGCCGTTCGACGCCACCAGCGACACGAAGTCGGCCTTCTTCCAGCAGCAGCTGCGGTTCTTCGAACGGCTGTTCATGTCGGCGGGCTTCCGCGTGGAGGACAACAGCGTCTTCGGCACGAACTGGACCGAGCGCGGCTCGCTCGCGTACCTGATCCGCGAATGGGGCACGCGGATCCACGGCGGCGCCGGCTCGGGGTTCCGGGCGCCCACCTTCAACGACCTGTTCTTCCCGGGCTTCTCCGATCCGAATCTCCAGCCCGAGAAGAGCTTCTCCTGGGACGTCGGCGTCGACCAGAAGCTCTGGAAGGACCGGATCCGTCTCGGGCTCACCTACTTCCACAACGATTTCACGAATCTGATCTCGTTCGAGTTCATCTCCACCCCCCCGTTCGTGCGCGGCGTGAACATCGGAAAGGCGCGGGCGGAGGGAATCGAGTTCGTCTCCGAGGTAGATCTGCTGGACACGCTCACCGCGTCGCTGAACTACACCTATACCGAATCGGAGAACCTCCAGACCCACCGCCTCTTGTCGCGTGAGCCGCGCGATCGCCTGAACATCGGGCTGACGTGGCGTCCCATGCCGCGCCTCGAGCTCTTCTCGCAGCTCCAGTGGACGAGCAAGCAGTTCGAGCCGATCGGGGGCGGCGCCTACGTGTGGAACAGCGGCTACACGGTGCTGAACGCCGGCGGCACCTATCGGCTCTTCCAGCGGCACGCGTTCGTCCAGTCGGTCGATCTATGGGCTCGCATCCAGAATCTGACCAACGAGGACTACGCGGAAGTACGCGGGTTTCCAGCGCTGGGGATCAACGCTCTGGCCGGCCTGCGCATGACGTTCTAGACTGCCGGGGCCGAGCCAGGTGACGCGCCATGGCGGTGCGCGCCGCAGGCCGTCGCGGGGCTGGG
>Ga0066710_100001371_pt1 | contig 18079 bp, 15 predicted proteins | sample GraSoiAngelo_159_FD_79666 | JGI IMG/M metagenome (GOLD analysis project Ga0066710, IMG submission 79666) | Grasslands soil microbial communities from the Angelo Coastal Reserve, California, USA - 14_1009_16_40cm | ecosystem: Environmental > Terrestrial > Soil > Grasslands | place: USA... | reverse complement strand
GAATCAAACGCGCGGAACTGCACCTTCGGGTTGTGCTTCGATAGCACCTTGGTGATCGCCGCCGTCAACGTCGTTTTGCCATGGTCAATATGACCGATGGTCCCGATGTTCACGTGCGGTTTGCTGCGCTCGAATTTCTCCTTGGCCATGTTCCTTTAACCTCTCATCTCGGTGACCGCTATTGGCCAACTGCGCCCGTCGGTAAACGAACTACCGCGCTGCTCTTCAAAATCTGGAGCGGGGGACGGGATTTGAACCCGCAACCATCACCTTGGAAGAGTGAGACTCTACCGTTGAGTTACCCCCGCCCGCGGTTGCGCTAAATTTTCTGACGCTTCCTCCGCGCCAGCCCACTTGCGGCTTGGCCCACCATCGAGCCGCCAATTCCTGGAGCCTGGGACCGGGATTGAACCGGTGACCTCGTCCTTACCAAGGACGCGCTCTACCAACTGAGCTACCCAGGCCCAACCCGTTTCCCGCTCAAAAACCGTCCTTCGCGACGCACTTTTCCTGAGCGGCGCTTGCGCCCCGAATTGGACCGCTTTCGAACATCGCTCATGCGATTGCCCTGCGGTTTTCTGCCATTCCCACGACGAGAGCCTGGTGGACGGGGAAGGATTCGAACCTTCGTAGCCCGCAAGGAGCGGCAGATTTACAGTCTGCTGGTTTTAGCCACTCACCCACCCGTCCCGTAAAATCATTGGGGATGCGATAGTCGCATCCCGTGAATCTCTCTGACGCGAACTACCGGACGGATCTTGTCCTTCAACAACAACTTGCAAGCATCCCGTGCGAAAACACAAAAAGGACTCGTGTCAAAAGACACCAGCCCGTTCGTTTTTCCCCTCAGGATTCGCTCCGCCCTCACTCCCCTAGAAAATTCCTGGTGGAGCTGGCGGAGGGAATTGAACCCCCGACCCTCTGATTACAAATCAGATGCTCTACCAGCTGAGCTACGCCAGCGCCGCTCAAACCGGGTAAGGATAGCAGAAGAGGTATAAGAATTGCAAGGGCTCGCTGCCAAAATGTAGCACGTGGATGGCCAGCTCGGTGGGAAACAGGGTGTGCCCTTATCCACCTGGACACCGTTATCTTGTCTGTCATCTATAGTTTAACTCCGAGTGCCGCCGGCAGAAGTGCGCCAAATCCACCAAGTGAGAATAGCACAGTTAGAAGCGCATTTTCGGCTTCTGATTTTGATGCCGGGAACCCCTTTCCGATGGGACAATCCGAGACACAGGACCACAGATGCAAATGGTCGGGAGGGTATGAAGAAGCGGACTTGGATCGGGCTGGCGGCAGTAGTCGTCCTTGTGGGCGCGGCCGCTTTTTTCGGGTATCGGAAATGGCGCGTACAAAACGGTGCTGCGCGCGAGGCGGCCCTGGCGCTGCTACCTACGGACGCGAGCGCCGTTCTTCTTGCGGATTTCGACGAACTCCGGCAAGCACCATTCATCAGGAAACTCTACGCGTGGGCACCGAAACCGCAGGCGGACGCGGAGTACGCGCAGTTTGTCAAAGAAACCGGATTCGATTACGAGCGGGACCTCCAGCGCATAACGATTGCGGTAAGGAAACGCGGGCAAGACTCCACTTTATTCTCAATTCTGGATGGAAAATTCGACCGGCAAAAAATCGCCGCCTATGCATTGAAAGGCGGTTCGGCCGCAAAAACAGGTGGACGCGAGATTTTTTCCGTGCCGGTCAGCGGAACCGCAAGGAAAATTTCTTTTGCGTTTTTGAGGAATGATCGAATCGCGGTGACCGATGATGCGAACGCGGCCTTTTTTCTCGACGCGAAAAGACAGTCCGAGGACGCTGCGGACTGGCGCGCGCGGTTCGAACGTCTGGCCGGCTCGCCGGTATTTGCCGTGATTCGGCAAGACGCCGCAGTCGGCACCGCGCTGGCCGCGCAGGCTCCCAGCGGTCTTCGCTCTCCGCAACTCTCCACGTTGCTTGATCAATTGCCGTGGATCACCCTGGCAGGAAAACCGGAGAACGATCGGCTGCGCGTGGTCGCCGAAGGAGAATGCACGGCGGAGGCCACCGCGCGGCAACTCGTGGACCTAATGAATGGCGTCGTCATACTGGCGCAGTTGGGACTCAATGATGCCAAGACCAGGCAGCAGTTGGATCCCGCGGCGCGTGAGGCTTACCTGGAACTTTTGAAGAGCGCGGATGTCTCCAAAGTCGACCGCGGAGATACCAAATCGGTCCGGCTGGTATTCGAAATCACGCCGGAATTTCTGGAGACCGCGCGCCGGGCTCCACCAGTCACGCCGGACTCCGCACCAAGCAAACCGCGCCCAGGCAAAGCCGCTGCACCCAGGAAAGGCCGCACCTAATAAGGCCGCTCAAAAAAATCCGCGCGTGACATTCCCTCAAACAAAAAACGCGCTCGCAAAAAGAATTGGCAGGCCCAGGCCTGCCGCCATGCGATGCTCGGAATTTCAATCAAGAATTAATCGCCCGCAGGAGTGGACTTCATATAGCGCCAGGGATTGATGGGCGCGTTGTTCATCCGGACTTCGTAGTGAACGTGCGGACCTGTTGAGCGGCCGCTGATGCCCGTATAGCCAAGCACCTCGCCGCGCTTAACGCGCGCGCCGGCAACGGCCGAGAACGCGGAAAGGTGCGCGTACCAGGTAGTGATTCCGAAACCATGATCGATGACCACCAGGCGGCCGTAGCCTGCATGATTCTCCGCGATGGTGATGATTCCATCCGCAGTGGCATGAACCGGAGCGCCGTAGTCAGAAGCCACATCCACTCCGGTGTGGAACGCGCCTTCGCCGCTGAATGGATCCAAGCGCTCGCCAAAGCTGTCGGTAATGTGCCCCATGACCGGCCAGATCGCCGGCGTGTAGGTGGAGTTGGCAAAACTCATGGGAGAGAGCAAATGGAGCCCACTGCTGGAGATGGCGATCACCGCGGCATTGCGCTTCAAGAAAGTGTACTGCTCGATGGAGCGGTCGAAAGCATCCTGGGCATCCACGGGATTGTCGCTCTGATCGAAAGCCGCCGGATGATAGCGCAGCACCCCGTAGGTCATGGCCACTTCCGTGGCCAGGGACTGAAGAGAATCAAGGCGCTGGTTGGTGTCGTTGACGGTGCTCTGGAGCTGCTGATACTGCTTCTTGAGGGTTTCCTGATCGTGGCGAAGGGCGTTATAGTTGCCGACTTTCCAAAGCATTCGCGAATAGGAGCCGACCGCTACCGTTACGCTGACAGCGCCGATGAGCGCCAGTACGGCGATAGCGTGCAGCACATAAGCGGGTACGATGACTTTCCGGAGCTTCCCCGGAGTTGACGCGATATAGAATGTGTAGCTCTTGCCCCTCATGAATACCGGGCCTCTCAGGCCTTTACTCTTGACGTTTGCGGGCGATTTACCCTGGTAACCCGCCGGAACTTGAACTTGAACCAGAATCTGAACCGTGAGCCTTGGTCCGCGACCTCCGACATACTAAATTCTGTAAGGTTGGACGTCAACCCTGTATTTAGTGCTTTGAAGGTCAGGCTGTTGAAACCTGCCCCCTGCCCGAAAGGACAGGTGCGGTATCGAGAGCGCGGAAATCCTCGAGTTCGAAAGGGATGATTCGCAAAAGACCGGTGGAGGATCAGGGGCTATACTATCGCCCGCAAATAGATAGGAGTCCTCTCGAGAACCCCATGCCGCGGAAACTCCACAATGAGGATGCTATCCTGAGGAAGATTCGGGACAGCTGCCGATCGTCGTGGGGCCGCGCATCCGGGCAATCCGTCTCTCTGGGAATCGGCGATGACGCGGCGCTCTTCCATGCGAAGCCCAGCCACAGGATCATCCTAACCTGCGACTGGTTCCTAGAGAGGACCCACTTCTTGCGGAAGAAGCATCCGCCGGATGCGCTGGGTTGGAAGTGCCTCGCCAGAGCGGTAAGTGATGTGGCGGCGATGGGGGGCGCACCCCGCTGCTTCCTGCTGAGCCTCGCGCTGCCCGAAACGCACACCGGCAGGTGGCTGGATCTGTTCCTCGGCGGCCTGCGGCGCGCTTCAGAGAAGTTTCAGTGTGCTCTAGCGGGCGGAGACACGACACGGCGAAACGAAATTCTTATCAATATAACAGTCCTGGGCGAAGTGCTTGCCGGACGTTCCGTGCTACGTTCGGAAGCACGAGCAAATGACGTCCTTTATGTCAGTGGGCGGTTGGGGGAAGCGGAATTGGGTCTGCGGATGGTGCGACGAAACGAAGGAGCCGCAAGCAAGAAGGACCGGCTGACTAGAAAGCACCTTTATCCGGAGCCGCGTCTCGCGCTGGGCCAGTGGTTAGCCAAAAAGGACGTGGCGACCGCGATGATAGACCTCTCGGATGGACTTTCGACCGATCTGTCGCGGCTGTGCTCCGCGAGCGCCGTCGGTGCGCTACTGGAAAAGGTAAAGATTCCGCAGGTCCGAACGCCGGATGTTGCCCTCAAGCATGGCCACGACCCCCTACAACTCGCGTTGCATGGCGGGGATGACTACGAATTGTTGTTCACCGTGCCTCCGCGCAAAACAAGGCTTCTGCCGAAAACCTTTCGGGGTGTGCGTCTCACGGCGATTGGAAAAATCACCCCAGAGCGAGAGTTGCGGTTGCTGGAAGAGAACGGCCGAGAGAGTCAATTCACTCCCGGCGGATGGGATCCCTTCCGGAAAAAGCTATAGATGCGGGCAAGATGTGAACCCCGCAGAAGGTGCCGCCGTTCAAATTGCTACAACGCCCGGCCCAGGTCAATGCCATCCAGACTCTTCGCGGAGTATCCGGCCCGGGGCTCCTGCTGAACTTCCAATCCGGACGGTACTCCGGCCGCGGGGACTCCCGGGTATACCGTCAGCTCTTCCCCGCTTTCGTTCCAGGGCATCGTTCCGCTCAACAATGACCGGGCGCAGTGCGTGATCTTTCTGAACTCCAGCGCCATGGGAATCAGCGCGCAGTTTCAGGTCACACTCGGGTTGACCGATACCGCGGGACACGGCCTCTGGCAATTCAGTATCGGCATGAACCCCGCGCAAGTGAATACCGGCGCGCTGCGGAGTTCCGCGCTAAACGTCTTTGTCCAAAAAATATAAATTCTCAGAGCAGCGTAACGTGCCGCGATTCGAAAAACTTCAAAGGCGCGGAGAAACACCGGTCGTATCCGCCGCCGCAGTTTTTGCTGGCGGTGAGGGCGTCGGCAGTTTTTCTTTGGGGGCGGCGGGCTCGTCTTCGGTGGGCGCGGTATCCGGGGTATCCACGTTGACATGGTGCTCGCCGACCTGCTGCTCGAGTGGAACGACATTTGTGAAATCCATCAGGGGCGTCCCGGCTGTCGCGCCTTGCATGAATTCGAGCCAGATGGGAAGAGCGGCGCGCGCGCCGGTTTCTTTTTTCCCGAGTGAAATCTGTTTGTCGTCGAACCCCACCCACACGCCGGCGGTGAGCTGCGGTGTGTAGCCCACGAACCAGGCATCGGTGTAATCCTGCGTCGTTCCCGTTTTCCCGGCGGCGGGGCGGCCGAGTGCTTTGGCCTGGATGCCGGTGCCGAATTGAATGACTTCCTCGAGCATGGCGGTCATGGTGCGCGCCACTTCGGGGGATAGAACGTCGTGCACTTCCGGATGCGCTTCTTCGAGGAGCGCGCCGTCGTAACTGGTGACGCGGCGAATCATGTGCGCATCAATGCGGATGCCATCGTTGGGGAAAACGGTGAAGGCGGATACGTGCTCGAGAAGTTTCATGTCCGCGGCGCCGAGAGCCAGCGGCAGATATGGCGGAAGCGAGGTAGTGATGCCGAAACGCTTGGCCATGTCCACGACGGTGTTGATCCCGACCTTTTCCGCGAGTTTTACGGCGGGAACATTGCGTGAGCCTGCCAACGCGCGGCGGAGAGTGATGGTCCCTTCAAATTTTTCATCGTAGTTGCGCGGAGTGTAGGACTGGCCGCCGCTGATAGTGGTAAACGGCAAGTCGACGATGGTGTCAAAGGGCGTCGAGCCTCTCTCCAGGGCGTCGGCGTAGACATAGACCTTGAAAGAGCTGCCGACCTGGCGAAAAGCTTGCGTGGCGCGGTTGAATTTGGAATCCTCAAAACTGTAACCGCCAATCATGGCCTTGATTTCGCCGGTGGAATTGTCAATGGCGAGAAGCGCGCCCTGCGGGCCGGGCTGCTGTTCGAGCTGAACACGCACAGTATTGTCGCGTAATTCCTGAATGGAGAATTGGGCGAGGTCACCCACTCTCAGGAGTTCGGCAGGTTTCTTGCGGCCGGTCCAGGCGAAATCATTGGTAGAGAGAATTCCGCGGAAAGGCCCGATTTTGATGATTGCGTCTCGGTCGCTCACTGTGAGGACCAGTCCGGTGACGTAGCTTCCCTTTTCGATGGCGTGGCGCCAGTCGTCATCCTCGTAGGTCTCCAGCTTGCCGAGATTGTCGCGCAGGACGTTGGGAAGATTGCCCTTCCAGCCGCGGCGGCGTTCGTAGCTGTGCAGACCGTCGCGGAGCGACTGGTTGGCGATGCGCTGCATGTGGATGTTCAGGGTAGTGTAGACGCGCAGCCCACGCTCGTGGACCGCTTCGCTACCGTACGTGGATTCAAGATACTTGCGAATCTCTTCGAAGAAGTAAGGCGCGAGGTCGTTGCGCGGATACTGAATGTGCAGGCCGAGCGGTGATTTCTTGGTGGCGGTTTCTTCCGCGGGTGTGATCTTCCCTTCTTCTTCCATGCGATGGAGCACCAGGTTGCGGCGGTTGAGCGCGAGTTCGGGATTCGTGAGCGGTGAAAATTTCGGGCCGTTGACCATGCCGGCGAGAAGAGCGGCTTCCTGAAGCTTCAGGTCGGTGACCGGCTTGCCGAAATAAAATTGTGCAGCGGCAGCAAAACCGTAGTTGCCATGCGCCAGGTACACCTGATTGGCGTACATGGTAAAGATTTGTGGCTTGGTGTAGCGGCGCTCGATCTGGAGCGCGAGAAGAATTTCCTGCATTTTGCGGCGGAAGCTGCGGTCGCTGCGGTCGAGGAAAAGATTTCCTGCGAGCTGCATGGTGATGGTGCTGGCCCCGCCGGTGATGCGGCGCTTGACGAGATTGCGGAAGGCGGCGCTGGCCATGCGCGGGAAATCGATCCCCCAGTGCTCTTCGAAGTGTTGGTCTTCGATGGCGGTGACGGCGCTGTACAGTACTTTGGGACACTGCTCATAAGTCATCAGGATGCGCCGCTGCAGCGCGAAGCTGCCGGCGAGCTGGCCGTCATCGGCGTAAACTTCGGTGACCACGTCGGGGCGGTAGGTTTCCAGCGCGCGAATTTCCGGCAGGTCGCTGGCGTAAACAAAGAGCAAGCCGCAACCCGCGCCAAGCGCAATCGAGCACAGCAACAGAAATGCCAGCGCGACGCGGTCAATCAGTTTCCAGCCGCGCAAGCGCAGCGTGATCGGTGGTAGTTTCAGCATCGAAAGAATACTTTATCGCAGAAGTCGAATACGCGACTCTAGAAGTGTCAGGACAGTGTTTCGTAATATTTTTCTCCGGAGCAGGAGCGGCAGAGAGGGCGGCCTCCCACGACGACTTCACGTTTAAAGTTGATGCCTTCGCCACATTGGGCGCAGACAACACGCGGGCCTTTGAAGCCCGGCAGGTCTTCCGGCTGGACTTCAACTTTCACCCATTGCTTGTCGAAGAGGATTTCGTCAGAGAGCTGCGCGTAGGCTTTCTGCTGGCCGGCGTCCTTACCGAATTCGGGAAACATTTCGCGGGCGGCTTGCTTGGAAGATTCCTTGGCGGCGATGCGCACGGCGCGGCCGGTCTGGAGGTCAACGAAGGTGGCCGCGACTTTGCCCCAGTCGCGAAATTTCAGGGCGCGCTTGCCGAGGCGGCAATTGGCGACGAGCGCGACAGCATCGGTGACGCAGCGGTCGATTTCCACGTAGGTAACCATGCGCTTGCGCTCGGCGATGGGATCGTCGATGCCGAGTTCGCGCAGGCCGAGCATGGCCAGCCGTACGCCGAGGACTTGTCCGGCACAAAGGTGGCCGTGGGCCACGGCGGCAAGGTCGAGGTATTCAGCGAGAGTTTTCATCGGAGCAAATGCAGCTCAAGCTTTCTCCGGGGCGGACCAGGGATGGCGTTGGCGTGCTTCGAGGAAGGCAAAGATGGTCATCAGGAGCGCGAGAGCGACGAGCACTCCGTCACGGATGACCGTCTTGATGGTGAGCGGCTCGGGCGTGGCGAAGCAGCCGCAATTGATCTGCAAGCCGAGAGCGTACGAGCGTATAACGGCGGCGAAGAATCCCAGCATGATCAAGGTGACGAGCGTGGCCCAGATGCGGAATCGCCAGCCGATGAGCAGCAGAAGACCGAGGCCGATTTCTGCGAAGGGCAGCGTGTTCGCGACAAACTTGACGCCCCAAGACGGGAGAATCTGATAGGAATCCACCTGCAACGCGAAAAACGAAAGGGCGACTCCAATCGGCGGCCGCGGACGCATTCCCATCGTCACCTTGGCGTAGCCGGCATAGATGAAGATGCCGGCAAGGACCAGGCGGCCGATCCAGATGATCGCGCGGCGTAGATTGAGTGGGCTGGATTGCAGCATTTTTCCACAGTTTGCAGTTATCAATCTTCAGTTCAAAGGCAACGTGCTTCGATTCTTGCGTAGCTTGCCGTTTTCGTCCGCTGCTTTCTTGTTCGATCCCGGCGTCCCTTCACTCTTGCTTTGTTTGAACTGCCTGTAATGAAAATGATTCCTTCATTTCTGTGAGAGAAGCTGATCGAGAAACTGCTTGAGGATGTCGTAGGTCATGATTCCGGGGAAGGGATAGGTCTGGCCCTTCGAATGAAAGACGGTGGTGGGCGTCTGGTTGACGCGATAGGTCTGGCCCAGTGCGTAGTCTTTGTCGATGGCGCCGTCGAGCGTGCCGCCCTTCACGAGCGCGCGAACCTTGGTCATTTCCGCGGCGGAGAGAACGGCGGCCACCGTGCCGTCCACGTCGCCGCTCTGTTCCCACTTCTCCTGATTCTGGAAGAGGGCCTGTTCCACGGGCTCAACCTTGCCGAGCTGCGCGGCGGCGCGAGCGTAGCGCGCGGCTACACGCGAGTGCGCGTGCATGGGGAGCGGGAAATCGCGATGAATCAAGTAGACCTTGCCGCTGCTAACGTAATCTTCCATCAGCCGACGATTCGTTGTCGTGAAGAGGGTTTTGCAGGCTGGGCATTGATAATCGCTGAAGACCTCCATGGTCACGGGGGCATTCTTCGAGCCGAAGGCCTTGTGCGCATCCACGTCGGGAATATCAGGAGAGTATTGCGGAGCGGCTTGGGCCAAGAGCACCGCGAAAGCCAGAAATAAGCTGAGAAGAAGTGATCCTGTCAGAATGCGCCGATGGTTCACCGGATCCTCCGAAATGGTTCGAGCGATTTGCCCCTGCGGGTGACTAAAAAGAATTCTACCTCGAAACGGCGGGAATGTAAGAGTCCTCGTCGCCTGAAGTTCAAGTGCGCACCCAAAACAGACATACCGAAAGAAGAAGCCCTGCAAGATTGGTTGCGCTCGAAACCGAAAGCGTTGTGTGGGACATCGGCTAATTAACAAGAGCACGGCTTCTACCGCCTCTGTTTCGTAACTGTTCATTCTAAACAGCTTACAGTTCTTAAGCAGGTGCACTTCCGTAGGTATAGATTCCAAAAGGGCTGGGCCGAATCGCTAGGAGATAGGGGGCGGTGAACGGGCATGAAAAAGCTTTCCCTCTGGTCCGCGCAGCAATTGCCAATCGGGGATGCAAAACGATGAATTATCAGGCGCGTAGAAAAAGATTTTGGAGATGGCCGAGAGGAGGGAATGCAAGGTCGTAATACAAAGAAAATGAATAAGTTATCGCTTCTATGAGAAAACTTGACAAGCATACACTCAACATGTATACTTTGCTTCGAGCTGGGCTTGGAACGCGAGAGCTGAGCTGGTTCGCCTTGGTTAGAGAGATACGGGCGAGGGAAAATGGCAAGAGGATTCAGGAGGAATGGCGGCAATGAGCAAGATTATTGGAATTGACCTGGGAACAACGAACTCGGTCGTGGCCGTGCTGCAGGGCGGGGAGCCGGTCGTGATCCCCAACCAGGAGGGGGCGCGTACGACGCCGTCCGTGGTAGCTATCACTAAGACCGGCGAGCGCCTGGTCGGTCAGGTGGCAAAGCGGCAAGCGGTGACGAATCCCGAGAACACCGTGTATTCGATCAAGCGGTTCATGGGCCGCCGCTACGATGAAGTTGGCGAGGAGACTCGTCGCGTGCCCTACAAAGTGGTTGCCGGGCCACATCAAGACGCACGAGTGGAGATTTCCGGAAAGGCCTACAGCCCGCCAGAAATTTCCGCAATGATCCTCGGCAAGCTGAAGTCCGCGGCGGAAGATTTTCTCGGCGAGAAGGTGACCAGGGCGGTGATCACCGTGCCGGCCTATTTTAACGACGCGCAGCGGCAAGCCACGAAGCAGGCGGGCGAAATCGCCGGCCTGGAGGTGGTGCGCATCATCAACGAACCGACAGCGGCGGCGCTAGCGTACGGGTTGGACAAAAAGAGCGACGAGACGATTGCCGTATACGACCTGGGCGGCGGCACGTTTGATATTTCGGTGCTGGAAGTGGGCGCGGGCGTGGTGGAAGTGAAGTCTACGAACGGCGACACGCACCTGGGCGGAGACGACGTTGACCAGCGCATTGTGGACTGGCTAATCGATGAGTTCAAGAAAAAGAACAACATCGACCTGAGCAAGGACAAGATGGCGCTGCAGCGGCTGAAGGATGCGGCGGAAAAAGCCAAGATCGAGCTCTCGCAGATGATGGAGACGGAGATCAACCTGCCGTTCATCACCGCGGGGGCCAGCGGGCCGATTCACATGGAGGAAAAACTCACGCGCACGCGGCTCGAACAGATGATGAATGACTTGCTCGAGCGCTCCATGAAACCGGTAAAGCAGGCGTTGGAAGACGCGAAGATGTCGCCGAACGACATCCAGGAAGTGGTTCTGGTGGGCGGCTCGACGCGCATCCCGAAGGTACAGCAACTGGTTCGCAACTTCTTTGGCGGGAAAGAGCCCCACAAGGGCGTGAACCCCGACGAAGTCGTGGCGGTGGGCGCGGCGATTCAAGGCGCGGTGCTTGCCGGGGACGTCAAGGACATCCTGCTGCTGGACGTGACCCCGCTTTCGCTTGGCGTGGAGACGCTCGGTGGCGTGATGACGGTGCAAATCCCGCGCAACACGACGATTCCGACACGCAAGGTGGAGACATACTCGACGGCGGCGGATAACCAGCCGGGCGTGGAAATCCACGTCCTGCAGGGCGAGCGCAAGCTCTCCAGCGACAACCGTTCGCTCGGCAAATTCAAGCTGGACGGAATTCCGCCAGCTCCGCGCGGGACGCCGCAGATCGAAGTCACGTTTGACATCGACGCGAACGGCATCCTGAACGTGAGCGCAAAGGACAAGGCCACGAACAAAGAGCAGAAGATCACCATCACCGCGTCGAGCGGCCTGACCAAGGAAGAGGCCGAGAAGATGAAGACGGAGGCTGAAGCGCACAGCGAAGACGACCGGCGCCGGATGGAAGAGGTCGAAGCGCGTAACAGCCTGGACGGCATCGTATATCAAGCCGAAAAGATGCTGCGCGAGAACCGCGAGAAGATCGCGGAAGTGGACGTGAAGAAGGCTGAGGAAGCCATCGAAGACGCGAAGAAGGCCGTCAACGAAGGCGGCGTGCCGCGGCTGCGGGCGGCGAAGGAAAACGTCGAACGCGCGCTGCACAAGATCGCCGAAGAGCTGTACAAGACGTCCGAAGCTGCTGCCGCGGGGCAGGCCGGTGCGGCGGCGGGCGCTGGAGCCGGCGGGAGTTCTTCCGGCGGCGCTCAGGAGAAGAAGCCTGGCGACGTGATCGACGCCGAGTACGTGGACGTGGACGAGTCGAAGCGGCCGAATTGATTCGCGCAGCGAAAGTCGCTCTTGCGGAGAGAACTACGTAGTTCCCTCCGCAAGTAAAGGATCTATTTGAGCCTAGAGATAGACGCGCTAGAAATAGAATTCAGCGCTCAGCGGGTGGGCTTGGCGATTCGTATCTGCAATGGTGCGGGCGTCGCTCTCGCCATTTTTTATGAAGGTGTGGAGGTCGAGGACCGGGAGGTCGGATTTTATCCTCTCATCCCTCGACCGGGCGCGAGGGTTGGAAACGGGGACGTGAACCCCGCTCTCTTCGAAGCTGGCAGATGCGATCGAAATATCGAGCGATTCATTCCCGAAATCAAAATGGATGAGCGCATGCCCATTGCTCACCTTCGTCTCTTTTTGGATTGATGGAATGCCCACGACAGCAAAACAAGACTATTACGAACTGCTGGGGGTGCCGCGGAAGGCCAGCGCCAAGGATATCCGTGCGGCATTTCGCAAGCTGGCGCGGAAGTATCACCCGGATTTGAACCCTGGCGATAAATCCGCGGAAGAAAAATTTAAGCAACTGCAGGAGGCCTACGATGTCCTCTCCGATTCCAAGAAGCGGCAGATGTACGACCAGTACGGATTCTACAGCGACAACCTTCCACCGGGCGGGCCGGGTGGAACGGGCGCTCACGGCGAGGAGCAGGACGTCAACTTCGATTTTGGCGGATTTGATTTTGGCGGCGGCTCCGGCGCGGCGGGGGGCGGGTCGAGCTTCCGCGATCTCTTCAGCCAGTTTTTCAGCGGCGGGCGCGGAAGCGCTGGGATGGAGCCGGAGCACGAACCCGGCGGCGACCTGGAATACCAGATCGAGATCGATTTCTGGGATGCCGTGCGCGGCGCGGTGAAAAAACTTTCGATCACGCGACTGGATGCTTGCGAGACCTGCCATGGCACCGGTGCCGTAGGCTCACCGCAAACATGCACGGTATGCGGGGGAACGGGCACGATCCAGCAGGCCGCGGGCAAAATGCGCTTCAATGTGCCGTGCACGCGATGTGGCGGGACGGGCAAGCTGCGAACCGCGTGCAAGACCTGCGGCGGCGAAGGGCGCGTGCGGCGGTCCGAGACGATTGATGTGCGCATCCCGGCCGGCGTTTCGAATGGCGGGCGGGTGCGGGTTCCCGGCAAAGGCAACTCCGGGACGATGGGTGCGCCTGCGGGCGATTTGTATTTGCGGGTGGTGGTGCGGCCGCATGAGTTTTTCGAGCGGCGGGGCGACGATTTGTACACTAAGATTCCGGTCAAGGTGAGCGAAGCGACGCTGGGGGCGAAGATTGAAGTGCCCACCATCGACGGACGGTCGATCGTTCGAATCCCACCGGGGACGAACAGCGGGAAGACGCTGCGGCTGAAGGAAAAAGGCGTGCCGAGCGCGAGGAATGGCGCTAGAGGCGACCAGTACGCGGAGATTCAAGTGGTCGTGCCGCCGCCGACGGATGAACGCGTGCGAAATTTGATGAAGGAGTTGGAGAGCGTCGCGCCTGCTGATCCGCGGAAGGATTTGTTCAGTAAGGCGGGAGTGTGAAAAGGAGTTTTCAGTGATCAGTTTTTAGTTGGAAGTGCGAGAAGAAGTAGGAAATCCGGAACTGGAAATCCGAAAATGGAAAGTCGAAATTGGAATTTGAACTTCCTATGTTCTTATCTTTCGTCTTACTGAGGACTGAGTGCTGAAGAATATGCCGCCAAGAGCAAAAAAACGGGCTAAGGCCGGCTATATGATCAGCGCGGTGGCGGAGTTGTACAAGCTGCATCCGCAGACGCTGCGGCTGTACGAGCGCGTGGGACTGCTGAAACCGTCGCGTTCGCAGGGGAACACGCGGCTGTACACGGATTCCGATCTGGAACGATTGGACGTGATCCTAACACTGGCGAGGGATATGGGCGTGAATCTGGCGGGGATCGAAATTATTCTGAACATGCGCGAGAAGATGATGGAGATGGAGCGGCAGATGGGAGAGTTCGCGCAAGTGGTGCAACAGGAATTGTCGCGGGTGGCGGCGTCACACCTGCAGGAGAAAACGCCGCGGCATGCGATCGTGCGGACGACACCGCGGATGACGCGTTAGTGGTGCGTGATTCGTTCGCAGTAATCAGTTTCAGAGAAGACCAGTTCCTTCCACAGTTTTCCCAATCGAGACAGCTTGCCGTTCAAAGAACACGTCCGTATGCTGTAAATGTTCAAGAGTTTAAACGCCGGGCTAAAGCCCGGCGCCGACAAGAACCGAAGACCATCTGACCGGTCGGAAAACCGGCCACTACACAAACGGAATTATGGCGCTGGATAATTGCACGCTTTGTCGGGGTACGGGATGGAGGCTGGTGCCGCGCGCCGATGGCGCGGCGGGCAGCATGGCGGTGGCGTGCGATTGCGGGATGGCGGATCGCGCGTCGCGGGTGATGGAGCGTGCGCGGATTCCGAAGCGCTACGAGCATTGCGACTTTCAGAGTTACGTGACCGACCTGACCGACGGGAAGACCTGGACGGCCGAGCACGCACATTCGCTAAAGCAAGCGAAACTGTTCACGCAAGGGTTTGTGCGCGAGTATCCCGGTTCGTCCGAAAAGGGATTGCTGTTCATGGGGCCTTCGGGCGTTGGAAAAACGCATCTGGCGGTTGCGGCATTGAAGGAACTGATCCACCGCGGGCATGCGGGATTGTTTTGCGATTATCGCGAACTGTTGAAGGAAATTCAGGCGAGTTACAACCCGGCAAGCGAATCGACGGAGATGAAGATTCTCGAGCCGATTCGAACAATCGAGATTCTGGTGATGGATGATCTCGGCGCGAGCAAACCGTCGGACTGGGTGCGGGACATCGTGGGGATCGTCTTGAACGCCCGATATAACGAGAACCGGACGACGATCATCACGACGAATTATCTTGATAACCCTGCCACCGAGGGCGAAGCGGCGCGACTTCCGAGCGGTAAATTGATCCCGCCGACGCGCGAAGATGCGCTGGAGCAACGAATCGGGAGTCGAATGCGGTCTAGATTGTATGAGATGTGCCGCACCGTAGAAGTTTCAGCACCAGATTTTCGCCGCGAAAAAACGCACGCCGGGCGCGCTTAGAGCCCTCCCGGGATTCATTGACAGGGGGTTGAGGCGGCGAGTATCCTTTTGAGGTTGCAGCGTTTTCGACGCCCGCAGCATCAGTGTCCCAAGTAACCGCTCTTGCGGTTAACCTCCTTGCACAAAACCCAGACAGGGAATCAGCAAGGAATCTATTTGACTGAACGCGGCGCCGCATAGCGGCTACCGTAAGCGAAGTAATCTTCCGGAGGCCAACAACCATGTTTTCCGACCAAGATAACCTGTCCAATGCGGCTGCCGCCGCGCCAGCACCCGAAGCCGAAAGCGCTCCAAACAGCGCGCATCCGGAAACAAATTCAACGGTAGAAAATTCGGCCGAACAAGCTGCTCCTGGAACGGAGCATGCCGGGGCGGCCGGCGCCGGGGAAGAGACACTCGTGGGGGCGCCGGAACTGCCGGGCGCGTCTGCCGATTCCGCGACAGCTCATGCCACGGCCGAAGCAAACAGAGAGGCGCACGCAGCGGATGCTGAATCTGCCGCCGCCGATGAAGAAGCGGCCGGCTCGGAAGAGATGAGCAAGCTGTTGGAGCAGTACGACGAGAAGCAGGAAGCGGCTGCGTCGCACGAGGTGATCGAGGTCAAGGTTGTAGCGTACACGGAACATGGCGTGGTGGTGGATTTGGGCGGAAAGACGGAAGGGCTGATTCCGGCGGCGGAATTCACCGACACGGAGATACCGCGGCCTGAACCGAACAGCACGATCGAGGTGCAGCGCACCGGCGAACACAAGGACGGCTTCACGATCCTGTCGTACCTGAAAGTGCTGCGCCGCCGCACGTGGGAGAAGATTGAAGCGGCGTTTAAGGCCAAGGAAACGCTCACCGGCAAAGTCGTGGATCGCATCAAGGGCGGCCTGGTGGTGGATATCGGGGTGCGTGCGTTCCTGCCGGGCTCGCAGTACGACTTGCGACCGGCGCAGAACCTGGAGAACCTGACCGGGACGGAAGTGCAAGTGCGGGTCACGAAACTGAACCGCCGCCGCGGCAACGTGGTGGTAAGCCGACGCGCGCTGCTCGAAGAGGAACTGCATGCCAAGCGCGCCGCTTTGATGGAAACGCTGAGCGAAGGCCAGGTCGTGCACGGGCACGTGAAGAACGTGACGGAGTACGGGGCGTTCGTGGACCTCGGCGGAATCGACGGGCTGTTGCACCTGACGGATTTGAGCTGGGGCCGCGTGAAGCATCCTTCTGACGTGGTAAAGCCGGAGCAGGAAGTCGACGTCATCATCCTGAAGTTTGACAAGGAAAAACAGCGGGTATCGCTGGGCCTGAAGCAATTGATGGCCGATCCCTGGGTGGGCGCAGCGGAAAAATACCCGGCGGGCGGCAAGGTGAAAGGCAAGATCGTCGGCGTCGTGGACTATGGCGTGTTCGTGGAGCTGGAGCAAGGGATCGAAGGCCTGGTGCACGTTTCCGAGATGAGCTGGAACAAGAAAATCCAGCACCCGTCGAAGGTCGTCAAAGTTGGCGAAGAAGTGGACGTAGTGGTGCTGGACATCAAGCCGAGCGACCGGCGCGTTTCGCTGGGAATCAAGCAGGCGCAGCCGGATCCCTGGCTGCTGATTTCGGAGAAGTATCCGGTAGGCACGGTCGTGACAGGCAAGGTGCGGAACATCGCGGAGTTCGGCGCGTTCGTGGAGATCGAGGATGGCTTTGATGGGTTGGTGCACGTCGGAGACGTCAGCTGGACCGGCCGGGTGAAGAACCCGCACGAGGTATTCAAGAAGGGCGAAGACGTTACCGCCAAGGTCCTGAAGATCGATCCGGAGAACCGCCGCGTGTCGCTGGGCATCAAGCAGGTCAACGACATCTGGGGCGACTGGTTCAAGCAGCACAAGGTCGGGCAAATCGTGAAGGGCAAGGTTTCGCGCATCGCCACGTTCGGCGCGTTCGTCGAATTGGGCGAAAACATCGAAGCACTTTGCCATAACACGGAGATAGAAGAGCGCAAGCGTCGTGACGAAGGGACTTCGAGTTTTCGTCCGACCACCGGGCCGCTGAAGAGTGCGGGGCCGCTCGAGCCGGGCAAGGAATACGATTTCAAAATCATCAAAATCAGCCCGGAAACGCGGCGCATCGGATTGAGTTATCGCGCTGCGGTCAAACAGATTGAGCGCAAGGAGATTGAACAGTATCGTTCGACGTCGAAGTCCTCGTCGACGGCGACGATAGGGGACGCGCTGAAGTCCAAGCTGTCGGCGCGCTAGCTGGTCCAAGACGGCCCAGCGGGGGCCGGTGTGACAATTTCGTTTACCTGCGGGTCATTTTAATGATAGGAAGGGGGCACTCCGGTGAAGGGCTGCCCCCTGTAAGCCGTTTGGTTCCACTGTTTAGGGGAAGAGCTGAGCGACAGGGATTCCGGCGGCCCTAGAGACGGTCGGTGTTCCCGGCGACCGCAAGACGGTGTAGACGAATGGAAACGGTCTTTAATCTAGAGTTGTGCGACGAGGCATAGCGACGATGACCAAGCAACCCACACTCACGAAGGCCGACCTCATCGAAGAAGTTCTGCGCATGACAGAGCTTCCCCGTAAGGAGTCGGAGACCATCGTCGAAACGATTTTCGATAGCATCATTGAATCCCTCCAGAAGGGTCAAAAGATCGAGATCCGCGGATTCGGGAGCTTCCGCACGCGGGAGCGCCGCGGACGAGTCGGCCGCAATCCGAAAACCGGCGCGAAGGTGGAAGTGCCGGCCAAGAAAATTCCCTTCTTCAAGCCCAGCAAAGAGCTAAAGGACTTTGTGAATAGCGCCGAGGCCCAGGTGGCGCCGGCGGGCGGCGAGTAGGCTAGCGGAACAATTCCTCGAGCCGTTTCCATTCACCTCAGCGACCATCAAGCAGGCCTCCGCGGACGCCAAAGCTGAATAAGAGCTGGCGTGTAACTCGTAGTCCCTTTCTGCGTTATGCTGGGCGCGCAGCTTTTCCAGAAAAAGGAAGCGATCGAATGGACTATATCTGGACTCCCTGGCGCTACCAGTACATGGCACAAGCGGCGGGTGGAAACCAGCCGGAATG
>Ga0066710_100001369_pt1 | contig 18086 bp, 9 predicted proteins | sample GraSoiAngelo_159_FD_79666 | JGI IMG/M metagenome (GOLD analysis project Ga0066710, IMG submission 79666) | Grasslands soil microbial communities from the Angelo Coastal Reserve, California, USA - 14_1009_16_40cm | ecosystem: Environmental > Terrestrial > Soil > Grasslands | place: USA... | reverse complement strand
TCACACCTTCGGTGTCGGAACACCTTAGGGGGGTTGAAATGACGAGAACCTACCTCGCAGTGGGACTAATTGCAGTGCTTGCCATGCTCTGCCTGGGCGGTCCGCTTCTGGCGCAGCGGGCGGACCGCGGAATCATTACCGGCGTGGTCACTGATCCCGGGGGCTCTAGCGTCATGGGCGCGACGGTCAAGGTCCGCAATGAAGGAACCGGGGTCGAGACCGTGCTTACCACGAATGACGCCGGGGCGTATACCACTCTGCCGCTCGTGCTGGGCAGTTATTCGATAACTGTCAACCATGCCGGATTCAAGGAGTCGAAGAGTGCGGGAATCCTGCTTCAGGGTGGTGATACAATTCGCCAAGATGTGACTCTGACGATCGGCGCGGTCACTGAATCTGTTGAAGTCAAGGCCGAGGCTGTGGAACTGAACGTGACTCAGCCGGACGTTAGCCATACTGTGGACCAGAAATACTATGAAGATCTTCCCACGGTGATGGGGGCCGATGTCCGCCTTGCCGAGTCACTACTTCAGCTGCAACCCGGTTATCTTCCTATGAAGCCGAACGGCGACCCGATGTTCCGTGGCAGCCAGTTCAACTCTCGAATCAACGGTGGTCAGACGATGGCCACAGAAAATTTCTTTGATGGTGCCGCGTTCGGTTACGCCGTCGGACATCAGCAGAGTCATGAAAGCGCTCCGCCGGAAGACAGTATTCAGGAAATGAAGATAATCACTACTTCTTACTCAGCGCAATACGGGCATACCAGCGGCGGATTCATCGAGTATACGTCCAAGACCGGCACCAACACCCTGCACGGAAGCGCGTACGAGTACTTTGCCAACGATGTTCTCAATGCCCGCGGCTTCTTTGGGCAGGCCCCGCTCAAGAAAACGCCAGTGCGCAACAACAACTTTGGATTTACTGCGAGCGGCCCGGTGGTCCTTCCGAAGATCTACAACGGGCGGAACAAGACATTCTTCTTCATGAACTTTGACTGGACGCGCTTCCGCTCGGGCGTTCTACCCGGCTTCGGCAATACCACACCCATCGACGCCTTCAAGGCAGGCGACTTCAGTTCGCTGCTGACGACTACTCAGATCGCCACGGATGCGTTGGGACGACCCGTGTTTGCGGGACAGATTTTTAGCCCTGCGACGACGCGCCTGGTAGGCGGAGTTCCGGTTCGCGATCCGTACCCGGGCAACATCATTCCACCTGGTGATCCACTGCGGAGCGCCGTGGCGGCGAAGATCGCAGCCCTTATGGTCCATCCGGACCGACCCGGGAATGCCTTCAACGTCGCCGGCAACCCGGCGGGAGATCAGACCTGGGTCTTGAACGCCCGAACCATTGAGTTCCGCGTGGATCACGTCTTTAACCCAAATTTCCGAATGAGCGAAAGCTTCTACTGGGGTCACAGGCCGTCGATCCGAAACTGCGGCGAAGTGGCGGGTTGCAATACTCAATTCAACGGCGAAACCGAGCCTCAGAAGAACAACACCTACTACGGTAATGGCTTTTACCAGCGCATTGCCACCCACCACACGCACACCCAGTTCGACTGGATTATTCGCAATAACCTGGTTAACCACACCACCATCGCCTGGGATCGCTGGTTCATGGGAGGAAATCCTTTGTCGGCGGGTGTGGGTTGGCCGCAGCTCCTTTGCGGTGCTAATCATTGCGGTATTCTGGACAATACAGCGGGTCCCCCGTTGCTCGATTTTTCAGGTGCGAATGGGTCCGCCAATAACATCCCGTACAATTCGATGGGCGACTACGGCTGGGGGAACTTCGGCTTCTTGACCAACAATCGCTGGCAGTTCTCCGATGACTTGTCTTGGGTGAAGGGCAAACACACTATTAAAGTCGGCTTCGAATACCGGCGGCATCAGTTTCCGTTTGCTGGTTGGGCCGTTGGGAATCAGGGCGGGGAATTTGCTTTCAACAGCCGGGAGACGGCGGGCTACGACCAGCTCGGCAATAATCTAAACGGCAAGACCGGCGAGGCTTTTGCTTCTTTCCTCCTTGGACAGGTGCACTCCTCCAGTCAGACCATTCCAGTCCACCCAATGTTCAACGAAGCCTATATGGCTCCGTGGATTAATGACGAGTATAAAATCACACCTAAGCTCACTTTGACGCTCGGTTTGCGCTTCGACTACCAGTTTGCGCGCACCGAAAGTAACAACAAATATTCTACTTTCGATCCGTACACGCCCAACCCGGGGGCCGGGAATATCCCCGGAGCCCTGATCTTTGCAGGAACGGGAGCTGGTCGCGTCGGGACCCGCACCTTTGAAAAACCGAACCACGACGCTTGGGGCCCGCGATTTGGTTTTGCCTACCGGCTGGGAGACAAGAACGCCGTCCGCGGAGGCTATGGAATTTACTATTCGGGGATTTCGTTCGACCAGTTCATCGGGCAGCCGACTCTGGGCTTCCAGGCCAGCCCGTTTGCCGCGAACACGACGAATGGCCAGTCGCCGGCGTTTTACCTGGACTCGGGGTTTCCACAGAGTCTGATCACCCAGCCTCCATTCATTGACCCAACTTTCGCCAATGGGACCGCACCTCTGGCGGTAGCGAAGGACGGGCTGACGCTGCCGCGTTACCAAAATTGGTCATTGACGTTTGAGCGTCAGTTGACCAGCAGCATGATGCTGGACGTCTCCTACATCGCCAACCGCGGAACGCGCTTGACCGACGACTGGCAGCGGTTGGGCGTGGCGGCGAACATGAACGATCCGAAGGTGCTCGCTCTCGGTTCGGCACTCTTGAGCTCCCCAGCCAATTCACCTGCGGCCCAAGCGGCCGGGATTAAGTTACCTTATCCGGGCTTCACCGGGAATGTGGCGCAAGCGCTGCGACCCTTCCCCCAATATCAAAATATTCTGTGGCGAGACGTGCCGACCGGCAAGAGCTTGTATCAAGCTTTGGAGGTCGTTTTGGAGAAACACTTCTCGCACGGCCTGCAGTTCCGCTTGGGATACACGTACTCAAGGCTAGAAAATGACGGCGCAGAAAGCGCGCAGGGCGGCAACGGAGCCAACCAAGGCGTCCAGAATCCAGTCTGTACGCAGAAATGCGAGTATGGGCTGAGTGCCGATGACACACCGCATGTGTTTTTGGTGGCTTACTCCTGGGAAATTCCGACGCCCAATAGATTGAAGAGCGGCGCGACCAACTTCCTGTTCGGCGGTTGGAACGTCTCAGGAGTGATGCGTTACGAAAGTGGTCGCCCGTTGAACATCTTTATGAACAACGACCTCGGTGGGTTCTTATTCAACGGGCAAAAACGGCCAAACCGGGTAAGTGGCAGCAGTGGATTGGCCAGCGGTCCCTTCGATCCGAACGCCATCGCGGGCTACTTCAATCCTGCGGCCTGGAGCGATCCCGGACCCCTTCAATTCGGCAACGCACCTCGGCGCGACGGATCGGTGCGATCATTCCCCACTTATAACGAAGACCTCAGCCTGTTCAAGGTGTTCCCAATCCGGGAAAGACTGAAAATGCGGTTCGAATCCGAGTTCGGCAATATCTTCAACCGAGTGGACTTTTGCGACCCCAACACGAACTTCAGCGCGGGGAGTTTCGGACGGGTCAGTACTCAATGTAATCAGCCGCGGTCGATTCAGTTCGCCCTGAGGTTGAGTTATTAGCTGAAGAGGACTAGGCTCCCTTCGGTCTAGGTGGAGCAACGGCAACTCGTGTTTCCTCATGGTGACAGGGGCCAAGCGCAAGCATGCGGGATCTGGTGTGCCAGGGCGTGCCTGCTTTGTTTTGTTCTGAGCGGCAATTCATTGTGGGGCGCTGATGCCCGCGCGGCTCTCCAAAAGGCAGCCAGCCTAGTCCAGCAAGGACGACTAGAAGAGGCAGACGAGCAGGCGACGTTTGCCCTCTCCGACCCGGAGACCCGTCCGGCAGCCTGTTCCGTCTTGGGCACGATTCGCTTCCAGCAGCGGCGTCTTTCAGAAAGCGCCAGCTTCTTTGAGCAGGCAATCCGTTTGGAACCCCGCCTTTTAGGCGCGCATCTTAGCCTCGCCGCGGTTTATAGCCTTCAAGGAAAGCAGGAACCGGCTCTCAGGCTCTACCGCCGTGTGTTGAAATTGGATCCCTCCAATACCACCGCAAGACTGGCCCTGGCACGGTCAGAAACTGAGAAAGGAAACTATCAGACGTCCCTTGAGCTAGCACAGCCGGTTCTCCAGACTCTAAAAGGATTTCATGACGGGCTGCTCGTGCTTGTGGCCGATTATGTGAAGATCGGCGACCGGGCCGCAGCAGCGGAATTGGCCAAGGATTGGGCGCGCCTCCCTAATACGTCCCCGGCTTGGTCGATTGAGTTCGCGCTACTGCTGGCCAAAGGGGAAGTCATACCCGAAGCAATCGACATACTGGAGCAAGCCAAAGAAACGGGCCCTCCTTCCTACGAGCTGGCGTTCAATCTGGCCGGTGTATATCTGCTCAAGAACGACATAGTCCGCGCTCTCGAAAATTACGATTTGGCTCTCAGCGTTGAACCCGAGGCAATTCCAGCACTGCGGCAGGCTGCCGATCTGGCGGAGCGCCAGGGCGAACTCGAGCGGGCACTCTCGTATTGGATCAAGGCCAAGAAGATCCAACCGGACCACGCCGAGGTGCTGTTGGGTTTTGGCCGAGTCTGTTTGAAGATGGACCTATTGGAGGACGCTGAACCGGCTCTGACAAAAGCCGCCAGTCTACGGCCGGGAGATCCTTCCTACCAGTACACACTGGCTGCTGCCAAGGTTGGGAAGAAGCAGTTCCAAGCGGGCCAAGCTCTGCTCGAGGGCATCCTTACAAAAAGGCAGAACAATCCGCAGGTCCAGTATGCGCTGGGGACGGTCTTATATCTTGAGGGACATTTGGCTGAGGCAGCCGAACATCTGCGAAAGAGCGTCGCCTTGCAGCGGGATCAGATTGCGCCCTACTATTACCTGGCCCTCGTGTCCCGGGACCAAGGGAATGAGGCCGAAGCCATACGGATGTTGGAAGAACTGCTTTGGCGTTATCCAGATCATGCGCCCTCCTGCGAGGTTCTGGGAGGCTTGCTAATGAACGCGCGGCGGTATCCCGAAGCTCAAGCGAGCTTGGAGAAAGCGGTCCACTTGAATCCGAAATCCGTGAAAGCCAACTATCAGCTCGGCTTGCTACTGGTCCGAATGGGTAGGAAGGATGAGGCGGACAAACAGCTCGAGATCGCCAAGTCGCTTCGCACCGAAGATGAAGCCAACTCGCATTTGCAGCTTCGTTTATTAGATCCCGACCAATGAAGAGGAAGCACAAAACCGCTCTCCGGTGGGCCATTGTTATTCTCTTCCTTGGTTCCGCGTCTCACGCTTCGGCGCAGAAAGCCCCGAATTCTGGCACCTCGGTAAGTCAGGCTGAAGCCGCCATCAAACGAGATCCTCTCAACCCCAAGCTTTATGTCGCGTTGGGCTTGGCGTACTGGGATCGCAACGATTACCCGCGGGCGTTCGAGGCGTTCCAGCGTGCCGTCAAGATAGGACCGGGCTCTGCTGAAGCGCACAACTGGCTAGGCGTCGCGATCTTGGAAAAGGCCGACCTGCCTAACGCTATCACAGAGTTCAGAAAGGCCGTTTCACTCGACGCGAAGTACGCGCGGGCCTACTCGAATCTAGGTTCGGCCCTCGCCAAGAGTGGCGAGATCGCCGAAGCGGTCGAGGCCTTTCAGAAGGCGCTGACGCTCGAACCAGACAATCTGGCCGCGCATATGAACTTGGGCGTAGCACTTCGCGAGAAAGGCGATGCCGAAGGCGCTCTAGTGCACCTGCGGCGGGTAGCGGGCCGTGATCCAAACAATCCCAATGTTCAATACCAACTAGGCCAGACGCTGCGGCAAAGCGGCGACATTGTCGGCGCAATTCAAGCCTTCGAGAAGGCTATCGAGATCAACCCGGAGCTGCAGGAAGGTTATTACGGATTGGGCGTAGCTCTGAAGCGGCAAAGCGCGTCGGGACGCAAGCCGCCCACGGCTGCAGCGAGTCCCGGCGACGACTTGTACAAGCACGCTCAGGAAGCCGCAGAACGAGGCGAGCTGAAACTTGCCCAAGAGCAACTCACGGAGGTCCTGCGCAGCGATGAGGGCCACGCGGAAGCTCACAACCTGCTAGGCTTCCTTCTCGGACAGCAGGGCGACCTCGCTTCTGCGCTCGCTCACTTAGAGCGTTCTGTCGCGCTCCGGCCGGCATTCGCCGAGGCTCACTACAACTTCGGGGTCGCACTCTGGTACAGCGGCTCGAAAAACAGAGCCATATCCGAGCTAAGGGAGAGTGTTGCGCTCGACCCCGCTGCTGGTGCTAGCTATGCCTTTCTCGGAACCGCTCTTCGCGAAACTGGCGACTTACTGGCGGCACGAATAAACCTCCAGCGCGCCATCGCGCTCCTGCCTCCAATGGCCGCAACCTATATTGATCTCGGGATTGTCTATCTTCGTGCAGGGGACCTGCATAAGGGGCTGGGCCAGTTCGAAACGGGGTTAAACGCGGTCTCATCGCTTCCCATGCCGGACTGGGATGCTGCCATCGCTGCTTTGCGCCAGTCACCTGCGGCGAACCCAGCCAATGCGGAGGCACACAACGTTCTCGGTCTGCTGCTCGGCCGCAAAGGGGCCGATAGCAAAGAAGTTCTCGTCGAATTCCGTGAGGCCGTACGGCTAAGTCCAGACTTCGCGGACGCGCACAACAATATTGGGCTGGTATTGGCACAGGCCGATGATGACGCAGGGGCCATCGCTGCGTTTCGTGATGCTCTTCGTTTCAGGCCCGATTACGCCGACGCCCACGCCAATTTGGGAGCGGCCCTTACCGCCACGGATAGCGAGGAAGCCATTCGGGAACTCGAGAAGGCTGTCGCACTGGAGCCCGCCTCTGTCAAGGCCCAATTCAATCTTGCCGTTGCTTACGGTGCCAGCCCAAACGGTGGTCCGGCAAGGGAGATTGAGCAGCTGAGAAAAGTCATCGCCATCGCGCCCACGTTCGCGAGGGCCCACCTGGCACTCGGCAAGGCGGTTCTCCGCGACGGGAAAGTACCGGAAGCAGTCGCCGAACTCCAGGAAGCGGTGCGCCTCGACCCCCAGAGCGGCGAAGCTCATTATCAGCTCGGGCTGGCACTGGCGCGGGCGGAGCGCAAAGATGAGGCGGCGGCTGAACTCCGGAAGGGACGTGAGCTGGCTTCCGCTGACGAACGCAATCAGAACGCTAATATGGACATCACCGAGGGCCACATGGCCCTTGAAAAAGGTCACCTGGATCAGGCTTCCGCCAAGTTCCGGCATGCACTTGAGCTCCGGCCCGAATCATCGGAAGCTCAACACTACCTTGCAGTGGTTTTGGAAAAACAGGGTGACCCAAGCGGTGCTTCCGCGGCGTACCAAAAGGCACTGGAGCTCAACCCTGGAGACCTCTCCGCCAGAGAAAGCATCAAGACCCTCGGTGAGGAGGAAGCTGTCGAGGACGACGCCAGTCAAGTGGGGCAGTTCGAGAATTACATTCGGGAGCGCCGGTTCCAAGAGGTTGAAGCTCTTCTTGGCGCTTACGTGAAGCAACACCCAAAATCCTCATGGGGTTGGTACGCTCTGGGATACAGTCAGTTCGCTCAGCAGAAAATCGCTGAATCTATACGGGCGCTAGCGAAATCTCTTCGACTCGACATCCGGAATGCGGAGGCGCACAAGATTTTGGGACGCGATCTGATGATCATTGGCAGATTTGATGCGGCACAGATCGAATTTGAGCAAGGCATTCGCTACCGTCCGCAATCGGCGGAGATACACTACAATTTGGGCAAGCTGTTTTCCATGCAGGACAACTGGAGCGCTGCGCGCAAGGAGTTCGAGGTGGCTCTCAGAATTGACTCTTCCTACGTGGAGGACCTGGACGCACTCGGGCTTGCTCTGGAGGCTTTGGGCGACGACGCTGGCGCGGTCGCGAACTATCAGAAAGCTATTGCGCTGAACGAGTCGCGCAAGGGCAGTTTCGCCTCCGCGCACGTAAACATGAGCGCATATTACAATCGAACCGGCGACTCACAGAAGGCCTTCGATCATGCTCAGAAAGCGCTGGAGCTCGACCCCAAATCGGACCGCGCCTGGTTTCAAAAGGCTAAGGCCGACGAACACGAAGGGAAACTGGAGGACGCGGTCGATTCTCTGAGTCGTGCCATCTCCTTTAATCCTAGGGCGTCCTCCTATTACTACGTGTTGGCGAATCTTTACCGTCGACTCGGCCAGATGGAAGACAGCCGGAAGGCCTTAGACACGTTTACTCGGCTTGACCACGAGACCAACGAGCTCGAGAAAATGCGACGAAGTGTCGGCAAACCTGCAGCGAGCCCGCCACGGCCGGGAGGCGAGCGTGAGTAGCGGCTTCGGCCGCCCGCAATCACGTCGAGGGTTCTTGCAGACGCTGGGCCGGGCCGGCCTGGCATTGCCGCTGGGATTGGGAGTTCATCCTCCTCTTGGAGCCGACTCGGCTGTTCCGGTAGTCTTCGCTGACATCACCTTCAAAGCCGGCCTCTTGCAAGCCAAGAATATTTCCGGCAGCACTGCCAATAAACAATTCCTGCTCGAAGAAATGGGCTGTGGCGTGGCACTGTTCGACTACGACGATGATGGTTGGCTCGACATTTTCCTCGTAAACGGCGCTACGTTCGATTCGGCCCGGCAGAATCGCAGACCATCGAGCTATCTATTCCACAACAATCGTGACGGCACGTTTACTGATGTCACCGCTAAGGCCGGTCTGACGCGTTCCGGTTGGGGACAAGGCTGTTGCGTCGGCGATTATGACAACGACGGCTTCGACGATCTCTTCGTTAGTTACTGGGGACATAACGCCCTCTACCACAACAATGGCGACGGCACCTTCACGGACGTATCCGAACAAGCCGGCGTGGCAGGGTCTGGAAATTGCTGGGGCGCAGGTTGTTGCTTTTTAGACTACAACCGCGACGGCCATATCGACCTGTTTGTCGCGAATTACGTAAATTACGACCCCGCGAAGGCACCCCGGCCGGGCCAAACGGTCTACTGCAAATACAGCGATATTCCGGTGCCGTGCGGTCCGCAAGGCTTCGCCGGGGGCACGAATATCCTTTATCGGAATCGCGGAGATGGCACATTTGCCGACGTCTCCGAAGAGTCCGGCATCGCCCGTCCGCGGGGCCCTTCCTCAATGGTCTTTGTAGGCCGAAATTGGCAGGCCACCGGTTCCTATGGCATGGGAGCGGCAGCCGCGGACTTCGACAACGACGGATGGCCGGACATTTACGTTGCGTGCGACAGCGCGCCAAGTTTGCTCTATCGCAATAATCACGACGGAACCTTCCGCGAAGTCGCCGTTCCGGCGGGTTGCGCCTTGGATGAGAATGGCGTTGCTTTGTCCGGAATGGGCGTCGCGGTGGGGGATTTCGACGCAGATGGTTGGCTGGACATTGTCCGCTCGAATTTCTCCGATCAGGTGACCACGTTGTACCGGAACTACGGGAATGGTGCCTTCGAGGACGTCAGCATCAAGGCTGGCTTCGGGGTCAATCGAAAGTACGTCGGCTTCGGCGTGGGCTTTCTCGACTTCGACAACGATGGATGGAAAGATCTTTTCCTTGCGAACGGCCACGTTTATTCCCAAATTGTCGACCGAAAGCTGCACACAGCGTACCGGGAACCGAAAATTCTGTATCGCAACCTGGGGAATGGGCGCTTCGAAGACGTTTCCTCGAAAGTCGGGCCCGCGATACGCGCAGAGAACCTTGGCCGCGGTTGCGCCTTCGGCGATTTTGACAATGACGGAGATGTGGATGTGGTGGTGAACAACTTGGACGGGCCTCCCTCTCTGCTGCGGAACGATGGGGGCAACCGGAATAACTGGATCATGATCAAGTGCGTCGGCACTCGTTCGAACCGTTCAGCCATCGGGGCTCGTGTGAAAGTCACCAGCGGCGAGCATAGCCAGATCGACGAGGTGATGAGCGGATCGAGCTACTATTCACAAAATGACTTCCGCCTTCACTTCGGTCTGGGCCGCGCCACTAAGGCGGACGCCATTGAACTCGCTTGGCCTTCCGGCTTGAAGGAGCGCTTCGCGAATCTCCCTGCAAATCAAATTTTTGTTCTGCAGGAAAACAAGGGGATATTCACCAGCCGGAGGTTTCGATAGGTCATGCAGAGATGTCCACAGGTCCGCTACTGGGTGGTGTCGTCCGGGTTTGTCTTCTGCGTGATGGCCGCCACAGCTGGTCCCGAAGTGCAGTTCACCGATATCACTCAGTCGGCCAAGATCGATTTCAAGCAGGAAAACTCTGCAACTTCCAACAAGTACCTACTGGAAACCATGGGGGGAGGCGTAGCGCTCCTGGATTACGACAACGACGGACGCCTGGACATTTTCTTCACGAACGGCGCGAAGGTCGACGATCCCATGCCCGATGGCAAACTGCCGGACAAGTCCGATCGCAAGTTTTGGAACCGACTTTATCATCAGAACGCCGACGGCTCATTCACAGATGTGACGGAAAAAGCCGGCCTTACCGGAGTGCCGCAGAACTCCTACGGAATGGGTGTAGCCGTAGGCGACTACGACAACGATGGGTTCGAAGACATTTACGTGACAGGCTACGGCGGCAACACGCTTTACCACAACAACGGAGACGGCACATTCACGGATATAACGAAGCAAGCCGGAGTTGCTGCCGGCGGATGGAGCGTGAGCGCCGGGTTTTTCGACTACGACAATGATGGTAAGCTCGACCTCTTCGTCACCCGTTACGTGGATTGGAGCTTCCGGAACAATCGTTATTGCGGAGAACAAAAACCCGGCTTACGCGCCTACTGTCACCCCGATAATTTCGAAGGCGTTACTAATATCCTGTATCACAACAATGGTGACACTACATTTACCGACGTTTCCACGAAGGCCGGAATAACAAATCCCAACGGGAAGGGACTGGGCGTTTCTTTCGCAGATTACGACGGAGACGGTTTCACAGATATTTTCGTCGCGAACGATTCGGTGCAATGTTTTTTGTACCACAACAACGGAGACGGCACATTCGCCGAAGTCGGCCTGCTAGCCGGCGTTGGCTTCAACGAGGACGGCAAAACCTTTGCCGGGATGGGCACTGATTTCAGCGACTTCGATAATGACAGCTATCCCGATATCGTCGTCACCGATCTCTCTAACGAACGGTACATGCTGTTTCGCAATAACCGCGACGGGACCTTCCGAGATGTGACCAACCAGTCTGGCGTCGGGAGCGCGACTCTTTCCTTCTCCGGTTGGAGCACGCACTTGTTCGACTATGACAACGATGGCTGGAAGGATCTCTTTGTGGCGCAGGGGCACGTGATGGACACCATCGAGCAGACCTCGCCTAATTTGAAATACCTCGAACCACTGCTGCTGTTGCGGAATGACTCTGGCCATTTCGTGAGGGTGCTTGCCGGCGCGGTTTTTCAAAAAGAATGGGCAGGTCGCGGCGCTGCTTTTGGCGACATAGACAACGATGGTGATATCGACGTCGTGGTCAGCAACGTCGGTCAAAGGGCGCATCTGCTGCGAAACGATGGTGGGAATCGCAGAAACTGGCTGGGGGTTCAGACCATCGGCAGGAAATCAAATCGTGACGGCATTGGATGTCGCGTCAAACTCCTGACCACATCCGGACTAGCTCAATATTTTACTGTCAACACGGCCGTAGGTTATCTTTCGGCCAGCGACAAACGGCTGATAGTCGGCCTGGGGGGCGACTCGACTGCCAAACTGGTCGAGATCCGTTGGCCGTCTGGAGCCGTTCAGAAATTCGATAACGTCAAGGCTGGCCACATGTTGAAAGCGATTGAGCCTGTCCAGTGATCAGCCGGCGCAAAGTGATCGCCACAATCGGAGGCGCGGCTGGGGCGGCGATAATTGGCCCCCTCGGCGCCGTGTTCGGCCAGGGAATTTCATCACGAGGGATAAAGCCGCAACCTCGCGGGAAGCCTTCTGATCGTCCGTTTCTAGCGCGTTTTACCGATATCGCCAAACAAGCGGGAATCATCCAACCGATCATCTACGGCGGCACCGAAAGCAAGAGCTACATCATTGAGGTGGTCGGCTGTGGCGTGGCGTTCATTGATTACGACAATGATGGCTGGATGGATCTGTTGGTTCTTAGCGGCACCCGCCTCGAAGGTGCACCGCCGGGAACGACCAACCGCCTGTACAAAAGCAATCGTAACGGGACATTTACCGATGTCACCGCCAAGTCGGGCCTCACCCGTACAGGTTGGGCATCCGCCGTCACGGTGGGTGATTACGACAACGATGGATTTGACGACCTGTTCATCACCTACTACGGTCACAACGCGCTTTATCACAACAACGGCGATGGAACATTCTCGGACGTGACCGAGCACGCCGGACTCCGTCAGGCCAACGTTCGTTACGGTTCAGGTTGCACCTGGGTCGACTACGATCGAGACGGCCGTTTGGACCTCTTCGTAGCCAATTACCTCAACACCACCCTGGAAAACCTGCCCAAGCCTGGCGAGAACACCGACTGCGCCTGGAAGGGCGTTCCCGTCAATTGCGGTCCCCGCGGCCTTCCCACGGGGTTCGTCCAGTTGTTCCACAATAATGGCGATGGAACCTTCACGGATGTAAGCAGGCCTTCGGGCGTTTCGGCTGCTTCCGGCGCATACCCGATGGGCGTCGTCGCCGCGGACTACGACAACGACGGCTGGCCTGACATTTACGTTTCCTGCGACTCAACCCCAAGCTGGCTGTTCCGAAACCAGCACGATGGCACGTTTCGGGAGGAAGGCTTGGAGCGCGGAGTGGCGCTGAGCGAAGACGGGTTGGAACAGGCGGGCATGGGTATTGGCCTTGGAGACTACGATCTCGATGGGAACCTGGACATTTTCAAAACGCATTTCGCCGACGATACAAGCGTTCTTTACCGCAACGACGGAAAGGGAAATTTCGATGATGTTACCATCCGCTCGGGCCTAGGTGTCGAAACCCGCTACGTGGGTTGGGGGGCGGGAATCGTCGACCTGGACAACGATGGCTTTCCTGACCTCTTCGTCGTAACTGGAAGCGTCTATCCCGAGGTGGAGCGGCGCCTACCGGCCTATCCGTTCCGAACTCCCCGCTTGGTGTTCCGTAACCTTGGTGACGGGCACTTCGAAGAATTAATGGACGAAGCGGGAAGCGCGATCTCTGCAGCGCACGCAAGCCGCGGCTGTGCGTTCGGCGACTTCGACAATGACGGGGATATTGATGTCCTGGTAATGAACATGAACGAACCGCCGTCGTTGCTTCGCAATGATGTCTCAGGAGGCCGACACTGGCTGAAGGTTCTTCTCGTCGGTGTCAAAACAAATCGCAGCGCCATCGGCTCACGTGTGGTCGCCCATTATGGAGGTCGGCGTCAGGCACAGGAGCTGACCGCTCAATCGAGCTTCTACTCCGCTAATGACCGTCGCTTGCACTTTGGACTTGGCTCCGAAACTGCGGCGGACCTTACAATCCGTTGGACCAACGGCGCCATAGAAACGATTCGAAATGTTGCAGCCGACCAGTTGGTCACGATTCGTGAGGGCGCGGGAATCACCGGCAAACAGAAATTCCGTTAGCAGTTCATGGTGCTTAATGGTAAGCAAGCTGGCTTGCCGCATTGGCCGTCATATGGTAAACGTTTACCCAGAATTCTATCTCGGTCAGCTTTTCTCACTACGAGGAGAATACTTCTATGTTTTCCGCCGATAGACGCCGTTTCTTGCATCAGGCTGCGAACGCAGGAGTGGGGTGGGGTGTGAGTTCCTTATTTGGCGGCGCATTCCGAAGCGCTCAAACCTCGTTGCCGAATACCGACGATGTAGTCCGCGTTTTCGTGGACTCGCGTCGCGTTATTGCTCCTCTCGACCGCAATCTTTTCGGCTCATTTCTCGAGCACCTGGGTCGCGCGATCTACGAGGGCGTTTACGATCCCGGTTCGAAGCTATCGGACAGCAATGGGTTTCGCAAAGACGTCATCGCCGAAATCCGCCAGATGGGAGTTCCCATCGTTCGTTATCCCGGGGGCAATTTCGTCTCGGGCTACAATTGGCTCGACGGCGTGGGTCCCAAGGAGAGCCGTCCCCGTGTGCTTGACAAAGCCTGGAATGCAATCAACACAAATCAGTTCGGCACCAATGAATTCATGGCCTGGTGCAAGGCTGTCGGCACTGAGCCCTTAATGGGCCTCAATCTTGGGACGGGAACTCCGGAAGAAGCAGCTGCTCTGGTCGAGTATTGCAACCTGGATCAGGGAACGAAATGGAGCGATCTCCGCCGCAAGCACGGCTTCGCCGAACCTTATAAGATGAGGCGCTGGTGTCTGGGTAACGAGATGGACGGCCCCTGGCAGATTGGCCACATGACCGCGACCGAGTATGGCATGAAGGCTCAGGACGCCGCCAGGCAGATGCGCTACGTTGATCCTTCTCTTCAATTAATTGCTTGCGGATCAAGCGGCCCTTTCATGCCCACCTATCTTGAGTGGGACCGCGAAGTTTTGGAACAATGCTACGACTACGTCGACGGTCTTTCCCTACATCGCTATTTCACCAATGCTGCTGGGGACACCGGCGGCGATAGTGCAAAGTTCCTCGCCATGAACCTCAGCATGGAAGAGCAAATCGCAGAGACCGTGGCAGTTTGTGACCTTGTGCGTGGACATAAGCGGTCGCCGAAACAATTGTGGTTATCTTTTGACGAATGGAACGTATGGTATCGAGCCCGGAGCGGCGATTACACGAACGGGCATCACCAGGAAGCGCCACACTTGCTTGAGGAGGTCTACAACCTGGAGGATGCTTTGCTTGTGGGTGGCCTGCTCAATTCTCTGCTGCGCAACGCGAACCGCGTCAAAGTGGCGTGCCTTGCCCAATTGATCAACGTCATTGCGCCAATATCGACCAATGCAAATGGCTTGCTCCGGCAGACTATCTACTATCCCTATAATTGGGCGCTTCAGTATGCTCGCGGTTCGGTGCTCAATCTTCTGGTGGAGTCACCGACCTATGAAGTTGCGCGAATGGGCCAGGTTCCCTACGTGGACGCTGCTGGAACCATTAATCCGCAAGATGGAAAGGTGGGGATTTTCGTTCTGAATCGTGATCTTTCCAAGCCGCGTGTCGTGGAAATTAGTTGGCAGGACAAAACACCGGGCCAGGTGCTTGTCTCCGCAGTCCTGACCGGAACTGATCTGAAAGCGTTTAATACGTTCGGAGCGCCTCAGCAGATTGCGCCGCAAGCGTTTGGTAAGCCTTCCACAAGCGGTGGCCGGACCAAGTTTGAAGTGCCGGCGCGCTCATATACCGTCATTCAGTGGTCGGCTTGATCCGGACGGACGAGGTTCGAGGCGCAGTGTCATCACTCCTGAGAGCTCTATCGGTACCGTCTGCGTCGTAGGTGCCTGAAACATGTCAGGCTTTGGCCCCATAATCCGTCTGCTAAATGATAATACGCAGCGTAAGACCCTTGCCGATACATGGGACGAAACCTACACCTTGCCGGAAAATCTGTTTCTCGCGTGTTCAGCAGACCAGCTATCCCTCCCGTGGATGCGCAAAATCCCAACCTGGTGGCTCTGGTCCGCGGACCGATGGCCCTTTTTGCGGTTGGGAGCCCTCCTGCAAAGACAACTCGGGCGCAACTGCTCGGCGCTGCCGCTGCCTCTCAATTTTGCTGAGTGGTAAAGAGCGATGCTCCTAGGCTGACATTTCGCCCTTTTGCATCCATCGGTGCTGAACGTTGTCGTCTCTACCACCCAGTAGATGTGTAAGTTCCCGACTAATGAGGTGTTTGGCTGGAACACGAAGTACTGAGCTGAACTGACTGACCGCAAGAAACGTTGCAGTTCTTCAAGTTGACGCGGTAAACGTATACCTAAGTCGCGTGTGCTAAAATATGAGCCGTACATGTCTAGTCGGGGCTAATACTCAACCACTGTCATGGATCTCCGTGAAATAGCTCGAAGGGCAAAAGTTTCCACGGCCACCGTTTCCAGAGCGATTAACCATGTGTCCACGGTCAATCCTCAACTGGCCAAGCGTGTTTGGAAGGTCGTTGACGAACTCGGGTATTTCCCCAATACCCAGGCGCGGGCCTTAGTGTCCGGAAGAAGCCGCATTTTGGGCCTAATCGTATCCGAGATTACCAACCCGTTTTTCCCGGAAATTGTTCAGACCTTCGAACATCTGGCCGTGGAGAACAATTACGAGATTCTTCTTACCTCCACCGTGAACGACCCAAGGAGAATGGAGCAGTCGGTGCGGCGCATGATCGAACGCCGTGTCGAGGGCGTGGCGATCTTAACCTTTGGCATGGAGGAGTCGCTGCTTGGACACCTTCGTTTCCGAAAGGTACCCTTGGTCTTCGTTGACGTCGGACCCGATGCCCCCGGCATTGTCAACATCCGGATCAACTACCTGAACGGCATTCGCCAGGCAGTCCAACACCTCGCTGCTCTGCGGCATACCCGTATCGCGTTCGTTGCCGGGCCGCCACGGCTGAAATCCGCGCTGGCGAGAACGGAAGCTTTCAAGACCTCCATGTCGGAAATCGGTTTGCTCCCGGAAGTTATTGTGACCGCGGACCATACCATGGAGGGCGGCATGCGCGCGCTGGTCGAACTTCTCGGCGCGCACGATCAACCCACTGCTGTTGTGTGCTCCAATGACATGACAGCCATTGGAGTCATGCGCGAAGCGTATGATCACGGAATTACGATCCCGAGCGACCTGTCAGTCGTTGGATTCGATGATATCCGGCTAGCGCAATTCATGACTCCACCGCTAACAACGGTGCAAATGTCGCAGAGAGAACTGGCCCAGATTGCGTTCCGAGCATTGCTGGATGAAGTCGGCCGGGAATCGCAGTCCACTCAGAAAAGCGAGTACGAACTGATTACCAGCCTTGTCCTTAGGCGTTCAACGGCGATGGCCCGCCTGTTGAAGGACGCACATGGGGAACAATAATGGTCCCCATCCCATGCACCCAGGGTTGAAGGCCAGCCTTGCTGGAATCGAACTAGCCGTCACCGGTAAGCTTGAACACGAAGATGTCCAGCAGCTTCGCACCATGCTCAAATTGCCGGACCCCAGCGAGAGGCACATGGATTGCCAGACTTCACCGCGAACTATTTCTGCGGAGCAGTAGGATTTGAAAGGCAGGAATTTGGAGTGGTCGGGCGAATGGATTTGAACCATCGACCTCCTGGTCCCGAACCACTCGATTCCCAAACTTAAGTGTCCATCCTCGACGTTAAAGGATCAGGTCAACCCGAATTGCTCGCGTTCCTGAAAGGCGTAGGGACCACAGCGGCGGCGTAGCTGCCGTAGACATTCTCTCCGGCTGCCAGCATTTAGCCATGCGAAATGTCATGGCCGACCGCACGTGACGGCGAGAGGTGATCTGGGCTACCTCCTGCGGAGTGGCCATCGAAAAACTGGCGGGTTACTCCAAATCCCTGTTATGGAGACAACTAAATGGATGAGTCAGAAAGCGGACGCAGCGCTGACCTGCGCGATTATCTGCCTGCGGAGCGAACGTTTCTCGGATGGATTCGTACTGGCCTTGCCTTGATGGGATTTGATTTTGTCGTGGCGCGGTTCGGCCTGAGGGATTTGAGGAAGGCGCCGACTTCTTCGTATTGATCCGACGCGATGTAATCCACGCCCGCTCTGGCTGCGGCTTCCCAGCGTTTCCGAACCGCTTCCTTTGAACCAAAGTTGTAGGAGCTGAACCAGCCGTTGCAACTGAGCTCCTGTTTGGTAGCCCCATCGAGGGTGTAAAAGCGAATCCACAAGTTGTTGGAGTGTGCGTAGCGAACAAGCTGTTTGAGGCGTGATTCTTTTTCCGGAGTCCAGTCACCTGCTTTGGACTGGCCCTCGGGCTCAACGACGCGCCAACTGTTGTTCCACCAGCGGTGATAGTTGTCAGCGCGATTCGGCGCCAGCCCTTCAGGCGGCGCGGAGGGGTCATGCGTGTTAGTGCGCACGGCCCCGAAAACGAGCAGCT
>Ga0066710_100001368_pt1 | contig 18094 bp, 14 predicted proteins | sample GraSoiAngelo_159_FD_79666 | JGI IMG/M metagenome (GOLD analysis project Ga0066710, IMG submission 79666) | Grasslands soil microbial communities from the Angelo Coastal Reserve, California, USA - 14_1009_16_40cm | ecosystem: Environmental > Terrestrial > Soil > Grasslands | place: USA... | reverse complement strand
GCTCGACCCCTACCCGTGCCTCGTCGGGAAGGCGTGCGACTACACCTTCCTCAGCAACATGATCGCCAAGGCCGACGCCGCCGGGATCCCCTACGTCGGCGTCCTGCAGGCCTTCGACGGGACCGGCGCGGGTGAGCAGTTCCGGCTGCCGACCATGAGCGAGCTCCAGGCGATGGTCAACCTCTGGGCGGCCTCGCACGAGCTTGGTTCTGGCTACTTCGCCTGGGCCTGGCCGCCGGCGAACTGGGCGCTGAATGCCCACCCCGAGCTCGAGTCCGTGATCCAGACCTTCTACACCGGCAGCAGCAGCATCGACACGCGCGCTCCAAGCGCGCCGGGCGCTCTCACCACGAGCGCTGCGACCGCGAGCAGCGTCTCGCTCTCCTGGACCGCCTCGAGCGACAACGTCGGCGTCACCGCCTACAACGTCTACCAGGGCAGCGCGCTCGCCGGGAGCACGAGCTCGACGAGCTACACGGTCGGGTCGCTGGCCTGCGGGACGGGCTATACCTTCGGCGTCGAGGCCCGCGACGCCGCCGGCAACGTCTCGACCCGGACGACGCTGACGGCCTCCACCAGCCCCTGCACGGCCCCGCCGGTGAACACCGCTTTGCCGGTGATCTCGGGGAGCGCCACCGTGACGGGCGTGCTCACGGCCAGCACGGGCACGTGGTCGAACAGCCCGACCGGCTACGCCTACCAGTGGCAGCGTTGTGACGCGGCTGGTTCCGCCTGTAGCGACGTCCCTGGTGCGACGGCGCAGACGTACGGATTAACAGCTGCTGACGTTGGCTCGACGATGCGGGTCGCGGTGACGGCGTCGAATTCCGGCGGCGCGAGCACGGCCTTGTCGGCACAAACGGCCGTGGTGTCAGCGGCTCCCGACAGCATCGTTATCGCCGCGGCAGGAGACATCTGTTCGTCCAGCATCGGCGACTGTGCGGCAACGGCGAATCTGCTCGACTCGATCAACCCAGCCGCAGTGCTCACCCTGGGCGACAACGCTTACGAAAACGGTGCGCTCTCGCAGTACAACCTGGAGTACAAGCCGTATTGGGGCCGGCAGGACGCGAAGGTGTACCCGTCACCCGGCAACCACGACTTTCATACCGCGAACGGGCAAGGCTACCTCGACTACTTCGGAGTGCGTGCCCCGGCACTGTGGTACTCGTACGATCTCGGCACCTGGCACGTGATCTCGCTCGCCGGCGATGTGGGGGTCAGCGCGAGCGCCGGATCGCCGCAAGAAACGTTCTTGAAGAACGACCTGGCCGCGCACCCTGCCCAGTGCATCCTCGCCTACTGGCACGAGCCGCGCTTCTCCTCCGGGACGGTACACGGCAGCGACTCAGGAGTGAGCGCGCTTTGGAAAGACTTGTATGCCGCCCACGGCGACCTGATCCTGAACGGCCACGAGCACAACTACGAGCGCTTTGCCAAGCAGGACCCGAACGGGGTCGCCGATCCGAACGGTCTCCGGGAAATCGTTGCCGGTACGGGCGGCGCTCACGAAGGCGTGTACCCGTTCGGGACACCAGTCGCGAACAGCGAGGTACGCAACCAAGGGACATCGGGCGTGCTGAAGGTGACGCTGCACCCCGGTTCCTACGACTGGGAGTTCGTTCCGGTCGCAGGCGCGAGCTTCACCGACTCAGGCTCCGACGTCTGCAGCGCCTAACCCCCCGGTCTTCCTGGCTCGGAACGACTTGACCGCGAGCTCGTGCAGACCTGAAAGTTCTGGCAACGCGACAGAGCGGATGCGTCGCGAAGTTGAGGGAGCGCCGTGCGAGGAAGCTATGCCGGGACCGGAGCGTCCTCCAAGAGTGCGGCGGCCACGAAGCGGTCAACGTCGAGATCTTCGACGAGAAGAACGTCCAAATTGATCTGCCTTTCTATCTCGCGGTCTTCTGCTGGTCGACCTGGGAAACGGCACCGATCCTTGTTCCGAATGATCTCGGCACGCTTTCGGTGTCTCCCCCACACTCTCCAGCCGGCTGCGCCGCACCCCATGCCGGCATTGCGATCATCATTTCGCCTAGAGGACAACGCACGAGGTAACGATTCGGGCCAGATTAGAACCATTGGCCCGCAGATAATGCGGGTTTTTCTAGTAGCGGGGGCACGATCTGGACCCATTAGCGACCGCTCGGTAGCCGTTGAGTCGTTCGCCGACTGGGCAACGTAGTGCGACCGGCGGGTCAGGGAAGGCGTTCCACATCGTCCAGGCCCAGCGCGTCACGTACGTCCGCTTCAGCGTGCGGGGGTCAACGAGGTAGACGCCTCCCCTCACGGTGTGCTCGCAGTCGCGGGCCCAGGTGATCTGCGCCACGACTCGGCCGTCGGCGGACCAGCCGAGGAAAGTCGAGTAGGGCAGGGAGCCAGTCGCCCCGTCGCCGCTGGCGGGGCGGTCGCCGCGCGAACCGTCGGTCGGCCCGACACGCAGGTAGCCGCCGGCGCAGATCTCCTCGCCCTGGTCCGCGACGAAGCGGCCGTTTGGGGAAAGCGCGCCGGTGACCCGCGGAAACGGCCCGTCCCGCGAGAACTGCGCCACCTTCGTTGCTCCCTGGCCGCGTGCCAGCCGCTCGAGCCACATGTTCGGATACGGATCGACCCCGCAGCAGAAGCGCACGGGCGGCCCCGTGGCGCAGAAGACGTACGCGGTGGCCCCGCGAGCACCGACGCCCGTGCAGCGCGGCAGCAACCGCCACGACCTCCCGGTGCGCAAGTCGAGGAGCCGCCCGCGCGACTGGACCAGCGTACCCGCGACGACGGCCAGGAAGAAGTCGCGCCGGACGAGAACGTGGCCGCGGCGCACGACGGAGAGGCCCCGGAACTCGTGCGGGTCTCCGCCGCCGACCAACTCGGCGCCGCCGGGAAGGGGCACGCGCGGCTGCCAAATGGGGATCAGCGCGTGACGCGACGCGTCGAGGCGGTAGTAGCGGTCGTCCGGCGTGACGAGACGCGGCTGCTCTAACTGCCCCGCGGAGTCGAGGTCGTGCATTAACGCGTCGCGCCTCGTGTCGCCACCCCCGATCTCGAAGCGCGGCAGCCGCGCCACGACGCTGCCGTCGAGCCCGAGGAGCTCGACGCCGCTGCCGCGCGGCACGACGAGCCCCTGCTTCGGGAGCCCCGGAAGCGACACCGATCCCGGCGGAAGCGCGCTCGCAAGGCGGTCGCCGCCGCCCCCGTTGCAGCCGGCGGCCACCATGCAGATCACCACAGGGACGGCGAAGCGCACGCGCCGATTCTTTACCCGCGCGGGCGGGGACGCTACCGCGTTGACCTGCTCCTGCAGAGGCAGGCATCGCGCGCCTGAACATGCCGCTCGATGCCCACGGCCGCCATCGACGAAAGATCGACGCCGTGACTAGACCGCTCCCCCATCACGAAGCTGCTCCCGCCGATGTACGGATTTGCAGCGAGATCGTGTTTTGTGCACCCTACGGGCGACCTACGACAAGAGCAGCGAGCGCTACAGCGCGCAGCGACGCTCAGTCCCGCGCTGATCCCGGCCTCACAAAGATCCCGACCGCCCAAGGAGGCGGTCAGGGAAATCCTTCATGCGGCGAGAGCTGGCAAGGTGCCCCGGCGTATCACAATCTCGACATGGGCCGACCACGACCCCAAACATGGCCGCCGACGCTCTGACGCGCGCCGGCAACGAAGTCCGGGCGCTGGCGCTCAGGAAGAAGGCCAGCCGCGCGTATCTCGCGCGCCGCCAGCGCAACGGCGCGTGTCCGTCGACTGCGCCGCGACCCTGTCCTCCAAGGGAACACTGACGGCATGGCGCTGAGCCCCTCGCGGTATGACGCCATCGTGATCGGCGCCGGGCACAACGGGCTGGTGACCGCGTGCTACCTCGCGCGCGCTGGGCTTCGCGTGCTCGTCCTCGAGCGGCGGTACGTCGTGGGCGGCGCCTGCGTCACCGAGGAGACGTTCCCCGGGTTCAAGGTCTCCACCGCCGCCTACGTCAACAGCCTCTTCCACACGGAGATCATCCGCGACCTGAAGCTGAACGCCTACGGCTACGAGGTCCTCGCGCGCGACCCCTCCTCGTTCACGCCATTCCCCGACGGGCGTTCGCTGATGATGGGACCGGACGCCGACCTGACCCGCAAGGAGATCAGCAAGTTCAGCGCGCGCGACGCCGAGCGTTATCCGGAGTACGAGACGATGCTCGAGCGCGTCGCGGCGCTCGTCGAGCCCACCCTCACGATGCCGCCGCCCGATGTTGTGAGACCACGGCTTGCTGACCTCCGAGCCCTCGTCTCGCTGGGGCTCGCATTTCGGCGGCTGCGCGACGGCGCCGGCGAGGCGGTGGAGATCCTCACAGGCGCGGCGCGACCGATCCTCGATCGCTGGTTCGAGTCCGAGGAGCTGAAGGGAACCCTGGCGACCGACGCGATCATCGGCGCGATGGCCAGTCCGTCGATGCCCGGCACCGCCTACGTGCTCTTTCACCACGTCATGGGCGACGCCGGCGGCAAGCGAGGCGTGTGGGGCTACGTGCGCGGCGGCATGGGCGGCGTCACGCAGGCTCTCGCAGCGGTCGCCCGCGACCTCGGTGCCGACATCCGCTGCGAAGCCGAAGTGGCGCGCATCCTGGTGCGGGACGGCCGAGCCGTCGGGGTGGCGCTCGACAGCGGCGATGAGCTCTACGCCCCCATCGTGGCCAGCAACGCCGATGCCCGCGTGACCTTTCTGCACCTGCTCGACCGGAGCGTGCTGCCGGAGGCGTTCGTGGCCGACGTCGAGCGCATCAGCTACGCCAGCGCCTCGCTGAAGATCAATGTGGCGCTGGCCGAGCTGCCGAGCTTCCGCGCGCTGCCGGGCGCAGAGCCCGGGCCCCAGCATCGCGGCACCATCCACATCTGTCCGGACCCGGACTACATCGAGCGCGCGTTCGACGACGCCAAGTACGGCCGCCCCTCCACCGAGCCCGTGCTGGAGTGCACGATTCCCTCGGCGGTGGACCGGACGGTCGCGCCGCCCGGCAAGCACCTCATGTCGATGTTCGTGCAGTACGCGCCGTACGAGCTTCGGAACGGCTCGTGGGACGACCAGCGCGACGCCTTCGCCGACCGCTGCTTCGACCTGCTGGACGAGTACGCGCCCAACTTCAAGAACGCGGTCCTGGACCGGCAGGTACTGACGCCACTCGATCTCGAGCGTGTCTTCAACCTCACCGGCGGCAACATCTTCCAGGGCGCCATGACGCCGGGCCAGCTGTTCGCCTTCCGCCCGGTCCCCGGCTACGCGCGCTACCGGACGCCGCTGCGCGGCTTGTACCTGTGCGGCGCGGCCGCCCACCCGGGCGGCGGCGTGATGGGCACGCCCGGCCTCAACGCCGCGCGGGAGATCCTTGGTCGGCGTCGTCTGCGAGCACGCCGCGGCAGGAAAACCGCCCGCTCCACAGATGCGCTGTGATTTGCTCAGCGTCTAGTGGTAGCAGGGCCAGCTCGGTCGGCGGGCGGCGGACGAAGCCGTCGAGGAGCAGAAGGTCTTCGGCCTGTTGAGGAGTCAGCGCTTCCTCTCCGGCCCGCTCGCGGGAGGCCCGGCACAGCGCCAGCGCCGCCTCGATCTCGACTCTCGCGCCCGCTCCGGGCGGCAGCGCGCGAACGGCGCAGACTCCGCCGCCGCAGACGAAGAAGGCCTTCTGCCAGTCCGGCTCGATTGCCGGAGCGATCAGGCAAAGCTCTAGGCTCCGCAGCCGCTCCAGGCGGCGCAGCCGCTCGACGAGCTGCTCGAGCGCCTCAATCCGGTCGCGCAGGCGCGCCGCCTCCTCGTATCGAAGGTTTTCGGCCAGGTGCGAGAGCCGCTCCCGCAGGCGCGGCAGCGGCCCACCGTCCATGAGCGCGTCGAGCTCCTCGTCCGTGCTCCCGGCCAGCGCCCGAGCGGCGAGCGAAGCCTTCCGCCGGCTCGTGACCGGGCCGAGCTCGGTCGCGGCCCCGGTGACGACGAAGTCGTCACCCCGCCGCCGCAGGTAGACGCCGTGCTGCGTGCGGCGGCTGCGCGAGTTGGCCGGCGGCTGGAGCTCCCGGATCAGCCGCAGCTCCTCGAGCGCGGCCTCGAGCTCGGAGCCGAGGACCCGCCACTCGATCCGGTCGAGTGCCAGCAGCGCCGCCTCGACCGACGGCCGCTGGCGATCGCTGCGGAAGTAGGAGCGCAGCCGGGCGCGCAGGTCGCGCGCGCGCCCGACGTAGAGAACCTGCCCGTGTCGGTCGCGGAAGAGGTAGACGCCCGGCCGCGTCGGCGCCCCGCGGGCGAGCGACCGTTTGCCGTAGACGCGGCGCTGTCGCGGAGCGGCCAGCGCGCGCAGCTCGGAGACGCGTCTCGCTCCCAGTTCCTGTGCGAGGCCGATCAAGTGAACCAGCACCTCGGCGGTCGCCTCGGCATCCGGCAGCGCGCGATGACAGGGCCGGGTGGAGACGCCGAAGAAGTTCGCCAGCGAGGCGAGGCCAACGCGGCGAACACGGCCCTCGAGCAGGCGACGGGCCAGCGCTGCGGTGCAGAGCGGCGGTTCGGACAGGCGGCGTCCGTGGACGAGGAGCAGTTGCCGCTCGAGGAAGCTCTGGTCGAAGCGCGCGTTGTGCGCGACGAGCAGGTCGTCGCCGGCGAAGTGGAGGAAGCGGCGCAGGACGGCCGTGACCGAGGGCGCGTTCCGCAGCTCCTGCTCGCGCAGGCCGGTGAGGCGGGCGATCGGCTCGGGCAGTGGCGTCCTTGGGTTGACGAGCGACTGGAACGAGTCGACCAGCTCCAGCGCCCGCACGCGCACCGCCCCCAGCTCGCAGATCAGGCTGCGCGCGGCCGAGAGCCCGGTGGTCTCGAGGTCGAAGACGACGAACTCGGCGTCCTCCAACAGCGGGTCCGGCCGGCTCTCGGTGAGCGAGACGGTGGCGCCGTTGCACACGAGCCGGCTGTCGCCGGCGGTGGCCTCGAGGAGCAGCGAACAGGCGAGACCGGTCGAGATCGAGGACGTCGCGAACAGGCACCGCGCGGCCTCGACGGTCGACAGCGGGCCACGCTCCTCGAGCGTGTCCACCAGCCGGTCGAGCGCGTCGAGCGCAAGCTGCACCTCACAGATGAAAGCGAACATATGTTCGCTGCGCAAGCTCCCGCCTAATCGGGCAGCACCGGCATCGCGATCCCCGAGCTGCGCCGGAGCAGCACGGCTCGGGTGACCGCGCCCGAGCCGAATCGCAGCCAGACCTCATCGAGCGCAGCGTCGAGCGCGTCGGTGCTGTGCCGCTCGAGCGGCAGCGTGAGCTGGACTGCGCGGCCGTCCTCGAGGTTCCCGACCGCGATCCCGACGAGCGTGATCCCACGCCGCTCGATCAGCGGCGCCGCGACCGCAAGGAGCTCGCGCACGACGTCGAGGATCACCTGCGTGTTCGCTGTGGCGCGGTGCAGCGTGTGGGAGCGGGTCGCGCGCGAGAAGTCGTCGAAGCGCAGGCGCAGTACCACAGTCCTGCCGACTCGCCCCGCGGCACGCATCCGCCGGGTGACCCGGTCGACAAGGCCGACAAGGGCCGTGTCGACGTCCTCGAGCGTCTTGGGCGAACGGCCGAGAGCCCGCTGCGCGCCGATCGAGCGTCGGCGCCGCCGCGCCTGCACGGGGCGAGGGTCGCGGTTGTGCGCGAGCGCGTGGAGTTGTCGACCCGAAGCGCGGCCGAGCAGCGAGACGAGCGTCGGCTCGGCGAGCGCCGCGACCTCGCCAACGGTCCTGATCCCGAGCCGGTGGAGCTTCCCCGCCGTCACCCGGCCCACGCCCCAGAGCCGCTCGACCGGGAGCGGGTGCAGGAACGCGAGCTCGCGGCCCGGCGGCACGATGAGGAGGCCGTCGGGCTTGGCGACCCGGCTCGCCACCTTGGCAAGGAACTTCGTCCGGGCGACGCCGACCGTGATCGGGAGCCCGACGCGCTCGCGCACCTCGGCGCGCAGACGGGCGGCGACCTCGGCCGGCGAGCCCGAGAGCCGCCTGACCCCGCGCACGTCGAGGAACGCCTCGTCGATCGACAGCCCCTCGACGAGCGGCGAGGTGTCCTCGAAGACCTCGAAGACCGCCTTGCTCGCCTCGACGTACGCCGACATGCGGGGCTCGACGACGACCGCGTTCGGGCAGAGCCGGCGGGCGCGGGCGACGCCCATCGCGGTGCGCACGCCGCGCGCCTTCGCCTCGTAGCTGGCCGCGAGCACCACCCAGTTACCGACGATCACCGGCCGTCGACGCAAACTCGGATCGTCTCGCTGCTCAACGGCAGCGAAGAATGCGTCGACGTCGGCGTGCGCGATGGTCGGGTCTCGTGCCACGAACGTATGTTCTCATTCTCCCCATAGGTTCTCTTGAAGTCACCTGTGGGGATGGCAAGAGGCGAAAGGCGCCGTTTCCGGCGCCTTCGCAGTAGCGGGGGCAGGATTTGAACCTGCGACCTCCGGGTTATGAGCCCGGCGAGCTACCTGACTGCTCCACCCCGCGTCGCAGCGCGCAGTATAGCGCGGGGTTTCCAGCGTCGAAACGCGCACAAATCTGAAAGCGCACGCGCCGGCCACCTCCTACGTTGAAGCCGGATCGGTCATCTCAGCGGGAGGTCGCGCATGTCCAGAAGGAAGGCCTACTGGCCCACGATCATCGCCGCGGCGGCGCTTTTCGGCGCGATTGCGGTCGGAGCAAACGCGGCGGGCGCCTTCGTCGAGCCGAACGTCCAGGTGTTGCAAGAGTTCGACGGCACGGCAGGCCCGGGAACGGACTTCGGCTGGGCCGTGAGCGAGCTCGGCGACGTCGACGGCGATCACGTCGAGGATGCGATCGTGGGCGAACCGTTCACCGACGGCGGCTCCACCTACGTCTACTCAGGCCGCACGGGAAGCCTGCTCTACCGCTTCGACGGTGCCTCGGGCGACTACAACGGCTTCTCGATGGCCGACGCCCGCGACGTGAACGGCGATCGCGTGCACGACATCCTCGTGGGAGCCCCGGGCAACGGCGCCGGCCACGTCGACCTCTACTCCGGCAAGACCGGCGAGCTGCTTCATCGGTTCATCGGCGCGTCGGCCGGAGACGCCTTCGGGTGGAGCGTCTCGAGCGCAGGCGATGTCGACCGGGATCATCAGGCGGACGTGCTGATCGGCGCCTCGCAGGGATTCAGCGGCGCGGGATCAGGCTATGCGTCCATCTACTCGGGACGGACGTACGAGCTCATCCGCACCCTGAACGGCGACCGTGTCGGCGACCAGTTCGGCTCCGGGGCGGCATCGTCACGCGATGTCAACCGCGACCATGTGCCCGACCAGATCGTGGGGGCGCGAGATGCCGGCAACGGCGCGCGCGGGCAGGTGTATGTCTACTCCGGGGAAACCGGCGAGCGGCTGCTCACGATCGACGCTTCCTCTCACGGCGACTCGTTCGGCTCGTTCTTCGTCGCCGGCGTCGGCGACGTCAATCGCGACGGCACGCCCGACATCTACGCAGCCGACTACTACGACTCGACCAACGGAAGTGATCCGACCAACTTCACGGCATCCGGCCGAGCGGCCGTCTACTCCGGACGCAACGGGCACGAGCTGCTGTCGTGGGTTGGCCCCGATGCGGATGCGGGCCTCGGCCCGGGCCGCGGCGCAGGCGACGTCAACCACGACGGCCACGAGGATCTGATCGTCGGCTCGTACACCTCGAACGCAGGCGCGTCGAACGCCGGCCGCGTGCAGATCTTCTCGGGCGCCGACGGATCTGTGCTGCGCACGATCACGAGCAAGGCCACCAACGAAGAGCTCGGCTTCGACGCCGTCGGGCTCGGTGACACGAACCAAGACGGAGCGCCCGACGAGCTCGTCTCGGCCGCGAACGGCAACCGCGTCTACATCATCGCCGGAGCACGTCCGAAACCGTGACCCCGGTGCGGCGCCCTCGTTCGCCCTCGCGGGGGCGCCGCCTTCCTAACCCGAAACTCCGCTCGAGCGTCCTACTTGATGTGCCGAGCAGCGTTACTCGCCTGTTCGAGTCTCCGCTGCTGACCGTGGGCGAGTTCCGGTGCCCGCCGGACGACACCGCTTGGCGAGAGACCAACCTGATCGGCGACCGCCCCCATGTCGTCTTCCCGCGGATCCCAGTCTTGATCCAGCACGTCGACGAAGCGCCGGTCCTGGCGACGCCCAACGAGACGATGCTCTACAACGCCGACCAGCGCTATGTACGCGAGCTGCGCAATCAGGCGGGCGACAACTGCGTGTACATCGAGCTTCACCACGAATCGCTGGCGCTGCTCGCCGAGGAAGGCGCCGGCCTCATCGACAGGAGCTACCGGCTGGTCGCAAGCCACGCGCCGGCAGACCACCGAACGTATCTCCTGCAGCACCTGCTGATTCGCCACTTGAAGGCCCCGGATCCGGATCCACTGCTCGCCGAGGAGACCGCGGCGACGTTGGTGTTGTCCGCTCTGCGCGATCGTCCTGCCTCAGCTCGCCGGCGCCGAGGTTCGACGAAAGCGGTTCACACCGCGCTCGCGGAGGCAGCCAAGACCGAGCTTGCATCAGCCCCCGCACGTCTGACTCTGAGCGAGCTCGCTCGGCGACTCCACTCGTCTGCCTTTCACCTCGCACGCGTCTTCCGGGTCGAGACGGGCTTCAGCCTGCACGGGTTCCGGCAGACATTGCGCCTGCGCGCGGGCCTGGAGAGGCTGTCGTCGCACGCGGGCGATCTCAGTACGCTCGCCCTCGAGCTCGGCTTCTCGAGCCATAGCCATTTCAGCGAGCGCTTCCGGAACGAGTTCGGAGTCTCTCCCTCAGAGCTCGGCAACGAGCGGCACGTCCGGGCGCTGCTCGAAGGCACGGCACGCGGCTAGCATCGCCCGCATGACCCGTGTCGCCGCCGTCGATCTCGGCACCAACTCAACGCGCCTGCTCGTCGCCGACGTCGAGGACGGGTCGATCGCGGAGGTCGTCCGGCGGCTGAAGATCACGCGCCTCGGCGAGGGCGTCGACGAGCGCAAGCGCCTCCTCCCCGCGCCGGTGGCCCGCGTCCGCAACGTGCTCACCGACTTCCGGCGCGAAGCCGAGTCGCTGGGCGCCGAGCGGACGCTCGCGATCGCCACCAGCGCGGTTCGCGACGCCGAGAACGGTGAGGCTTTTCTCGGTGAGGTCGAGTGGAGCTACGGCTTCCAGACGCGTCTGCTCTCCGGCCACGACGAGGCGCAGCTGACCTTTCGAGGCGTGGCTTTCGGGCGCGAGCTGTCCGAGGACACGCTCGTGCTCGACATCGGCGGCGGCTCGACCGAGCTCGTCGTCGGCGGGCCGGAGGGCCTGCGGTTCCACGACAGCCTCGACCTCGGCTGCGTCCGGCTCACCGAGCGGTTCCTGCATTCGGATCCGCCCGCCATGGGAGAGCTGGATGCTTGCGCAACCGCCGTCGGGGCCTTGCTCGGGCAACGTCTCCCGTACGACCTTCAGCCCAGAGCCGCGATCGGCGTCGCGGGGACGATCACCTCGATCGCGGCGCTCGACCTCCGCCTCGCAGAGTACGACGCGGAGCGCGTGCACGGCCACCGCGTCTCCCGCGAGGGCGTTTCGGCGCAGCTCGAACGGCTCGCGGCCGCACCGCTCGCGCAGCGGCGCGCGATTCCGACGCTGGAGCCCGATCGGGCGCCGGTGATCGTGGCCGGCGCAGTGATCCTGCGCGAGGTGCTCGACCACTTCGGCCTCGACGGGCTCGAGGCGAGCGAGCGCGACATCCTCGACGGCGCCGCGCTGGAAGCGGCCGAGCTGCCGGAGCCCGAAGAAGGCGCGGCGCCGCCCGGCGCGTACACGTGCTGTTAGTGAACGGCTCCGGGGTCTTCGTCCACAGGCGGCGGCTCGTCCTCGGCCAGCCGCCGCTGTAGAGAGCTCCGAGAGAGAACGCCGACCAGCCGGCCGTCCTCGGTCACCGGCACTCGCTCGAGGTCCTCGTCTTCCAGGAAACGAAAGGCCTCGTCGAGCGGCAGCTCGGGATCGAGCGTGTGCCGCGGCGGTTCGGCGATCTCGCGCACCGGCGTCTTCGTCGGATCCCGGCCGGCGGCGACGACGTCACGCACCAGGGTCCCGCGCGTGACCACGCCGACGAGCTGCTCGTCTTCGCACACGAACACCGCCCGCACCTCCGGCCGCGAGAGCAGCTCCCCCGCCTCCCGGGCCGGCGAGTCGCCACCGAGCGTGCGCGGCTCGGGAACCATCGCGTCGCGGACTCGGTCGGTCACGGATAGATGCCCCGGGAGGTGAGCGCGGCGCCGACCTCTCGGATGCCGGCGACGAGCGCAGCGCTGCGCAGCGACAGCCCCTGCTCTTCGGCCAGGCGCCAGACGCGGTCGAACGCGTCGGCGAGCTTGTCGGCCAGCTTCGCGCGGATTTCGTTCCGGTCCCAGAAGAGCCGGCCGAGGTCCTGCACCCACTCGAAATACGAGACGGTGACGCCGCCGGCGTTCGTCAGCACGTCGGGCAGCACGAGAATGCCCCGCTCGGCGAGGATCACGTCCGCCTCGACCGACGTCGGCCCGTTTGCGCCCTCGGCGATCAGGCGCGCCTGGATGCGGCCCGCGTTCTCACCGGTCACCTGGTCCTCGCGCGCCGCCAGGACGAGGATGTCGCAGGGCAGCTCGAGCAGCTCCTCGTTCGTAACGCGTTCCACCTGTTCGTAGCCCGCAAGCGAGCCGTTCGCCTCGGCGTAGGCCCGCAGGGCTGGGACGTCGAGCCCGCGCTCGTCGTGGGCGCCGCCTGAGAGGTCCGAGACCGCGACTACGCGGGCGCCCCGCTCGTAGAGCTCCGCTGCCGCGATCCCGCCGACGTTCCCGAACCCTTGCACGACGCAGCGCTGGCCCGCGAGAGGCGTCGCCAGCTTCTCGCAGCAGCGCTCGATCACCATCACGACGCCTGCGCCGGTGGCCTCGTGGCGAAACAGGGAGCCGCCGAGCGAGATCGGCTTGCCCGTGACGATCTCCGGCACGGCGTGACCGACCTGCATCGAGTACGTGTCCATCATCCACGCCATCGTCTGCTCGTTCGTGGCCATGTCCGGGGCGGGAATGTCCTGCTGCGGGCCGAGCACCGGCAGCAGTTCCGAAGTGAAGCGGCGCGTCAACGCCTGAAGCTCGTTCGCGGACAGCTCGCGGGGACTGCAGCGGATCCCGCCCTTGGCGCCGCCGTACGGAAGCCGCAGCAGCGCGCACTTCCAGGTCATCCACATCGCGAGCGCGGCGCACTCGCCGAGATCGACGTCGGCGTCGTAGCGAACGCCGCCCTTCGTCGGCCCGAGCACGCTCGAGTGTTGGACACGGTAGCCCGGGAAAACCTTCCAGCGGCCCTCGTCGAGGCGGACCGGGACACTGACCACGAGCGACCGCTCCGGATAGCGCAGTCGTTCGGCCACGTCATCGCCGACCGCGGCGTGCGGAAGCGCCTGCTCGAACTGCGTGATCGCCTGGTTGTAGAGCGGTGTTTCCCACTCCAGGTGCCCGAAATCGTGCGAAACGTCCTGCACTTCAGCCATCGGAGCGGAGTGTAGTCCGGGCAAGATTGGCGTACGGCGAACCGTTTTGGACGCCAGACCGAAACCCTCTGACGAGACCTTGACGCGATGGACACGCACGCTCGCCGCGGCCGCGGCGCTCTCTGCGGCCGCGGCGGCGGCGCCGCCGGCGGCGTGGGCTCATGCCCGGCTCGTCTCGGCGTCGCCGAGCGACGGCGCCGTGCTCCCGACCGCACCGCGGCAAGTGACAATCCGCTTCGACGAGCCGGTCCGCGCGCTCAGCGGCACCACGGTCGTCGCGAACTCCGGCAAGCGCCCGGTCGTCGCCGGGAAGCCGCGCACGCACGGCCGCGTCTTGGCGATCTCATTGCGCAAGCTCGGCGACGGCGATTACACGGTTCGCTGGCGCGTGCTCTCCGACGATGGCCACACCGTGCAGGGGGTCTTCCCGTTCGCGGTCGGCGCGGGGCGGGCGCCGCCGAGCGCGGCGCTGACGCCCGGTGGTACGAACCTGACGCGCGAGGTGATTTCGCGTTGGTTCTTTTTCGCCGGGCTGCTCGTCGCCGTCGGCGTGGCGCTCTTCCTGCCGCTCGCGTGGAAGCCTGCGCTCCGGGCGGCGGGCGCAGAGGAGGGCGAGGCCGCGCTCTGGCCGCTCGCCTTCGCCGGTTTCTTCCTGGCCTTCCTCGGCGCATCCGCTTTGATCCCGCATCACGGCGCCGGGACGACCCGCTTCGGATTGACGTACGAGATCGGCGGAATCGTCGCCATCGTCGGCGCGACGCTCTCGGCGATCGCGCTCGTCGACCGACGACTCGGGCGCGGCGCATTCGTGTGCGCTCTGGCGCTCCTGCCGGTCCCGTCGATCGCGGGGCACGCGCTCGACCGAGGGCAGTGGCCGCGGCCGCTGAACGTCGCAGCGGACATTCTCCACGTCGGCGCGGCCGCCGTCTGGATCGGCGGCTTGCTGGCGCTGGCAATCGGGTTGCCGCGGGCCACGCGGCGGCTGACGGCCGAACAGCGCACGGAGTTCAGCGCCGCGCTCGTGCCCCGACTGTCGGCGATCGCGCTCGGCTCGGTGCTCGTGATCGCGGCCACGGGGCTGATCCGCGCGCTGTCGGAGCTCTCCGCCGTCAGCCAGCTGTGGAGCTCCGACTACGGCCGGGCGCTGCTGATCAAGACCGGCCTGCTGGGGATTGCGGTGTCGCTCGGGTGGCTGAACCGTTCCCGGCTCGTCTCGAGGCTCCGCCTGAGCGCGCTGCGGCGGAACGTCGCCGCGGAGCTCGTCGTGCTCGCGGGCCTCGTGATCGCGGTCGCCTTCCTCACCGATCTCGCGCCGGGCCGCCAGTTCGCCCGCACGGTCGCGCGGCCGCAGGCCCCTCGGCCGATCGCAGCGCCGCCGCCCGACGCGACCGTTCTGGCCGGAGAATCGGGCGACCGCGCGGTCGGCCTCGCCGTCTCGCCCCGCGGAAAGCTTCAGGCGACGGTGCTCGGCGGCGAGGGGAACGGCGTCGACGGGCTCTCCGTTGCGTTTCGCGCGGGGGGCCGGACCTTCGACGCAACCGGTTGCGGGCCTGGGTGCTACCGGGCGCGAGGGCGGATTCAGGCGCGCCGAGTCACCGTCGTGCTTGACTCCGGTCCGGTCGCGTTCGGGATTCCCGTGCGCACAGAGCAGGCAAGCGCAGCCGTCGCCGCGGCACGCCGCGCCTTCGCCGGGCTGCGGAGTCTGGTCATTCACGAGCGGCTCGCCTCCAGTCCGCGCGACAAGGTCGTGACTACGTGGCGCATCGTCGCGCCCGACCGCCTGACCTACGTCACCTCAGCCGGAACCCAGGCGATCGTGATCGGAACGAAGCGCTGGGACGCGGACGCCAAGGGGCCGTTTGTGCGTTCTGCGCAGGTACCGCCGCTGCAGCTTCCCCCTGCGGAATGGGGTCCGCGCTGGCTGAACGCCAAAGCGATCGGCTGGAGGCGAGTCGGCGGCCGGCGCGCGCGGCTGGTCAGCTTCTTCGACCCGCATCTGCCGGCGTGGTTCGAGCTGGCGTTCGATCCGCGCACACACCGTCCGCTGGCGCTGGACATGACCGCCGCGGAGCACTTCATGAACCAGCGTTACACGAACCTCAACGAGCGGATGCGGATCGCGCCGCCCCGGTAGTCGCAAGGTGCCGGGGAAGGGCGATGGCGACCCTGGACCCCACCACGATCGAGAACCTCAGTCACGCTTAGTACCGGATGCGGGCCGCGAACGAGCAACTTGCCTTCCTGTCAGACATCACGTTTGGACCCACCGCGATCATCGCCGCCCAAATTGAGCGTCGCTCGACGAGGAGATGGCTGCGAAGGCCTGGCCGCTCACCCAGACTGGCAGGAGACCATCCGCACATGCTGATCGACCGCTGCGAGAACTTGAAGGTCCATCTCGACAACGCCATTGACTCGGTAGAGGCGGAGCTAGGTCTCGAAGTAAAAGAGCCAAGCGCGCAGCGGGAGTACGAGCCCGAGCAGACGTAGCGTCCCTCTGGTTTTCGGCGGCATACGCTTAGAACCCGCTCAACATGCCGATGTGGATGCCGAGCAAGTCGCCGGCCCTGCGGAGGAGGTTCGCACCGACCAGCCGTGCGTGGTAGGCGCGCTTCGCGTCACGAGTTGCGACCGGCAGGTTGCCGCTGTCGTTCTCGACGAACGCGATCTGGCTTTCTAGCCCGCGGAGCCATGCGCGGACGCCCGCGATCGCGAGCCGTTTCGCGCGCCGCTCAGCGGCGGACCGCGGACGATCGGCTCGAACCGCCACTAGTGTCCGCTCGAGCTTCGTGTGCAGAGCCCTTGGCTCCGGGGTCGTGCGGATTTGAGCGGCAGCCTGCTTCAGATGCTGTTCGAGGGAGCTCTGGCTCCCCCCGCAGCCGGCCAAAGCGGCGGCGGCGATGACGCTGCCGATGACCTTTCCGTACCGGCGTCTTAGCAGTCGGATCACAGCGAAAGAAGAGGGCGATGGGACAGAGAGGGTCGAGTTTCGCCTCTACTGTCCACCAAGATGTCCACGCGCGTCGCGAACGGAAGGCGGCTCGTCATCCGAGAACGAGCCCAAGCCCGCATGGTCCTTATGCCGGGGAAGGGACTCGAACCCTTACGCCTCCAGAGGAGACACCTGATTTTAAGTCAGGCGCGTATGACCAGTTTCGCCACCCCGGCGGGCCAAGGATAGCCCCGCTCTTCCGGCTTGCTCAGACGCCGGCGGCGGCGAAGTCGTAGGTCGACGGGATCTTCTTCGGCGCTTTCCCGTAGACGATCGCGATCTCTTGATGGTTCTTGAGGATCAGGTTGTTGGGGTTGCCGACATACTGCTTCCCGTTCAGGTAGACCCGGAGCGGCTTACTGGGCGCGGCGCAGTAGCGGCCGATGCATTTCGGCGAGAAGCGAACTCCCCAGACCCCGATGAATTGCCCGAGCGTGTACGGCTTCGTTTGCGCGGACTCGACGTGCATGATCCCGCTCGCGTCGTGCGTGTGCAGCTCGGTGATGAACGAGCCGTCGTCGATGCCGATGTATCGCGGAACGGCGACCTTTTTTCCATTCACGAAGATGTCGAGGTGCTGGTGAATGTGAAACGCGAGTGCTTCGGCGGATAGGGCGCTCAGTCCGAGTGGTCGCAAGCGATCAGGGAGCTGCGCGTACTCCGGCGCCCAGGGGGCAGGCCCTCTTTGCAGCCCCGGTAGGGCTGAATAGTTGATCTTCGGCGCCTTCCCCTTGGGATTCTTGCTGCTGGATCCCCCGGCGACGAAGATCACCGCGAGGACGACCACAAGCGCGATCGGCCCCAGGGCCGCGAGGCCGTAGAGCAGCCAGGGCGGTCTGCGCTGCGCGCCGACCGCCGGCACTCGCCGTTTCGTATCGCGCCGCTGCGGAGCCTGAACAGGCCGCGGCGGCGCAGGTGTGCGCGGTTTCTTCGCCAAAGTCGTTGGATGGTAGCCACAGCTTCGGAGGCCTCGCGGGTAGCGTTTTCGAGCGCGATCTTCGATACTCAGGGTCCTCACTCAAGGAGGCGAACAGATGGGATTCCTGGACAAGCTGCTCGGGCGAGGCAAGAAGGCCGCCGGCGACGCCACCGGCGACAGCTCCATGCGCCGCGAGGGCATGCATCAAGAACAGCAGGCAATGGCCGAAGATCGAGCCGCCAGCGCCGAGGAGATGGCGCAGTCAGAGCGCGAACGCGCGGCGGAGCACGAAGCCGAGCGCGGAACATAGTTCAAGAGGGCGGCTTCGGCCGCCCTCTTTTGTCTTGCCGTCCGACACGACCTCTAGCGTTTGTGGGCCATGCTCGCGATCGCGACATTGCTGCTCGTTCTGGCCGGCGCCGGCGCGCTCGCCGTCTGGCTGACCCGGGCGCTGCAGGTTTTCAAAGCCGACTCGGACGCGACCCTCGCGGCTCGAAACGCCGAAGTCGGCCGGCAGCTCGAGGGCATCACGGCGACGATGGATCGCCGCCTCGGCGAGCTCGACACGAAGGTCGACCGCCGGATGGAGCACGCCTCGAAGCAGACGAACGCGATCCACAAGCAGCTCGGCGACGTCGGCCGGGCGACGACGCTCCTCGCCGAGCACGCGAAG
>Ga0066710_100001367_pt1 | contig 18095 bp, 10 predicted proteins | sample GraSoiAngelo_159_FD_79666 | JGI IMG/M metagenome (GOLD analysis project Ga0066710, IMG submission 79666) | Grasslands soil microbial communities from the Angelo Coastal Reserve, California, USA - 14_1009_16_40cm | ecosystem: Environmental > Terrestrial > Soil > Grasslands | place: USA... | reverse complement strand
CGTGCTCGTCTACCTGTTCCAGACCATCGGAGAGCTCTGTCTCAGCCCCGTCGGCCTCAGCACGGTCACCAAGCTCTCGCCCCCGCGCATCGTCGGGCTGATGATGGGCGTCTGGTTCCTGTCCCTGGCCCTCGGGAACTACGTGGCGGGCTGGGTGGCGGGATACTTCGAGATCCTGCCTCTGCCGCAGCTCTTCGGCGCGCTCTTCCTGGCCACCGCCCTGTCGGCCCTGATCCTCGCTCTGCTGATCCGTCCGATTCGCCGCTTGATGGGCGGAGTCCACTGAACGCATGAGCCGACCCGCCGGGGGCGGTCCGACCCGCAACATCCGCCTGCTGATCGAGTACGAGGGGACGCGTTACGCCGGCTGGCAGGTGCAGAAGGGGCAGCGCACGGTGATGGGCGACCTGCTCGAGGCGATCGAGAAGGGCCTCGGTGAGTCGCCCCGGCTCTTCGGCGCGGGACGCACCGACCAGGGCGTGCACGCCGAGGGGCAGGTCGCCAATTTCTTCACCACCGCCGGACGGCCGCCCGAGGCGATCGTCGAGATCCTGAACGGCGCCCTGCCCGCCGACATCAACGTCCTGGAGGCGCGCGAAGTCCCGCTCTCCTTCCACGCCCGGCATGACGCCGTCGCCCGGCGCTACCGCTACCAGATCGCCTCGCGCCGCTCCGCATTCTTCAAGCGCCTGATCTGGTGGGTGCGGTCGCCACTGTCGCTCGAGGCGATGGAGGAGGCGGCGCGCGCGCTGGGCGGACGCCACGACTTCACCTCCTTCGCCGACCGGACCGCCGAGATCAAGGAGCCGCGCGTGCAGGTCTTCGAGGCCGGCTTCAGGCGGCGGGACTTCCTGACCTCCTTCACGATCGAAGCCGACCACTTCCTGCCGCGCATGGCCCGGCGGATCGTGGGGGTGCTGGTGCAGATCGGGCTCGGGCAGCTGCCGCCCGAATCGGTTGCCCGCTTCCTGTCCGAGACGGTGGAGGATCCGGCGCAATGGACCGCTCCGCCCTCGGGCCTGTTCCTCGAGCGGGTCGTCTACCCCGGCGACTCCGGCGCGCCCGCTCGGCGCCCCCTTGCCCGTCCCGGATCGGCCCGCTATACTCGCGGTGCCCGCTCGCCTTCGCGCTGAGGAGCCCCGCATGCCGACCACCGCGCCCGCCCGCTCGCATCTGTCGACGCTTTCCCTGCTCGCCGTGGTCCTGGGCGGCGCGGCCTTCGCGGCGGCGCCCCCTGGCGCGGCGCCCGCAACTCCCAAGGGCTCCGGCCCGCCCGAAGGCCTGCGGCGGGCCCTCGACGCCGTGGACGCCGAGCGGATCCGGTCCGACATCCGCTTCCTGGCCGACGACCTGCTGGAGGGCCGGGGCACCGGCCAGCGCGGGGGCCACCTGGCCGCGCTCTACCTCGAGACGCGCTTTCGCCAGCTCGGGCTCCTTCCCGGCGGTGCGGGTGGCTCCTACCTGCAGGAAGTGCCGCTGGTCGGAATCGAGACGCAGGTCGCGAGCCGGCTGACGATCGCGGCGGAAGGCGGGGCCACGCTCGAGCCGAAGTGGCTCGAGGACTATGTCGCCAACAGCGAGACCCAGCAGCAGGATACGACGCTCGACGCCCCCCTGGTGTTCGTCGGCTACGGTGTGGTGGCTCCCGAGTACCACTGGGACGACTTCAAGGGCCAGGACGTGAGCGGCAAGGTCCTGGTCATGCTGGTGAACGACCCGCCCTCGGACGATCCGGCGCACTTCGGGGGCAAGGCTCTGACTTACTACGGCCGCTGGACCTACAAGTACGAGAGCGCGGCCCGCGCCGGCGCCGCCGGAGCGATCCTGATCCACACCGACGCCTCGGCGGGGTACGGCTGGAACGTGGTGCGCAACTCCTGGGGGCGCGAGCGGGCCTACGTCGCGCTCGGGCCGGACGGCCCCCGGCCCCTGAAGCTGGCGGCCTGGGTCAGCGAGCCGTTCGCGCGCTCCTTCCTGACGGCCGTGGGCCAGGACTTCGACACCCTGCGCCAGGCGGCCGCGCGCGCCGATTTCAAGCCGGTCCCTCTCACGGCGCGGGCCGAGGCGCACCTGGTGACCGCCGTCCGGCCGCTCACCACCTGGAACGTCATCGGCCTCGTCCGCGGCAGCGATCCGAAGCTGCGCGATCAGGCGGTCATCTATACCGCCCATTACGATCACCTGGGCCGCGCCGCGGCCGAGAACGGGGACGACATCTACAACGGCGCCGAGGACAACGCCTCGGGCGTGGCCACGCTCCTGGAGACCGCGCGGGCCTTCGGCTCGATGCCGAGGCCCCCGAAGCGCAGCCTGATGTTCATCGCCTGCGCCGCCGAGGAGGCCGGCCTGCGGGGCTCCGAGTACTACGCGGCGCACCCGGTCGTGCCGAACGATCGGGTCGCGGCCAATATCAACATGGACGGCACCCCCGTCTGGGGCCAGCCGCGCGACTTCACCTTCCTGGGCGCCGACCGTTCCAGCCTCGAGCAGGTCGCCGCGGACGCCTCGCGCGCCCTGGGCTTCAAGGTGGTCCCCGACCAGCATCCGGAGCAGGGGTCGTTCTACCGCTCCGACCAGTTCAACTTCGCGAAGGTCGGCATCCCCGCCTTCAGCCTCGACCCGGGCCTGGACTACGTCGGAAAGCCCCCGGGATACGGAGAGAAGATGTGGAAGGAGTACGAGGACAATCGCTACCACCGGCCCAAGGACGAGTACGACCCGGCGTTCGATCTGTCCGGCTCGGCGGCGACGGCGCGCATCGCCCTCTACGTCGGGTACAGCGTCGCGGAGACCGCCGCCATGCCGCGCTGGAACCCCGGGGACGAGTTCGCCGCCGCGCGCAAGCCCTCCGCCGGCGCCGCGCCTGCCTCCGCGCAGAGGTAGTCGGTGAATCCGCAGCTCGGCCTGAGAAAGCGGCGCCGGTCGCGATCGTAGAGCCCGGCGCAGTACAGGCCCCGCCCGCGCCCCCCGCCGCGCCGCGCCACATCGATCGTGACCAGATCGCCCCCACCGCAGCGCGGGCACGGATCGCCCTTCGCGACCCCCGCTCCGCCCGTCGCCGGGGCGGGCGCCGCCACCCGTCGCGTCATCGTCGCCTCCTGGTGGAGAGTGTGCGTTGCAAGATCTACGTCGCCGCGGCGGGCGCGTCAAGGGGCGCAGGGCGGGGCGCGCGAGCGCGATCCAGGGGCCCGGTCCGCGGACCCGGCGGGGGCGCGACGCTTCAGGCGGGAGTCGGGCGCGAGGGCCGTGCTCCGGGGTTCCAGCGGAGGGGGACGCCGGGGGGCCGCCCCCCGTGGGCGCTCAGGCGAGGATCCCGGCGAGAATCTCGAGGGCCTCGAGGATCTCCTCGTCGCTGTTGAAGAAGTGGGCCGACAGTCGCAAGCCGACGCCCGGACGCCAGTCGCACAGCACCCTCCGGGCCCGCAATCGCTCGACGGTCGCCCCCGGTTGCGGCACGCCGATCATGACGCAGCCGCCCCGTGCTTCGTCCCGCAGCGGGCTGTTCACGCGCCAGCCTCGTTCGAGGGCGAACTCGATGATCCGCCGGGTCCGGCGGCGCGACTCGGCGGCGATCGCCGGCAGGCCGGCCTCGGAGAGGATCGCCAGCCCGGGAAGGCAGACGGCCAGGGCAGGGATCGGGGGCGTGCCTTGCGCGAACCGCCGCGCGCCCGCCGCGTAGCGCGTCGCTCCGGACTCGAATTCGAACGGGTCGGCATGCGCGAACCAGCCGGAGAGCCGCGGCTGCAGCCCGCGCGCCAGGTCGGGGCGCACGTAGAGGTAGCCGCACGCCGGGCCCCCGCACAACCACTTGATCGTCCCTCCCACCAGGAAGTCGACCTCCCATCCCGCCGCGTCGATCTCCAGGATCCCCGCCGATTGGTAGACATCGAGCAGGACCAGCGCCCCGACCTCGTGCGCACGCTCGATGATCGGGCGCGGGTCGAGGCGGTGCGAGCTGAGGTAGGAGACGTGCGACAGGGCCACCATGGCGGTCCGCTCGTCGATCGCCCCGAGGATCGGCTCCAGCGGAAGGGTCAAGCCGTCCTGCGATGGAATGACCGTCACGTCGGCGCCGAGGCTGCGCTGCGCTTCCCAGATGTATCCCGTGGTGGGAAAGTCGAGGCCTCCGGTCACGACCTTCCGCCTCGACCCGGAGGCGAAGTCGAAGCAGGAGGCGACCACCGAGAGGGCGACCGAGGTGTTGGGCTGCACCTGCACCGAGCCGGGGGGGGCTCCGAGGATGCGCGCGATCCGGTCGCCGACCTCCGTCGGCAGGTCCCACCAGGAGGTCGACCAGGGCTCCTCGGCGATCTGGTTCTCCCAGCGCTCGAGATAGGTGCGCACCGACTCGTGCGCCGCGCGCGGGACCGGCCCGAGGCTGTGGCTGAGCAGGTGGATGCCGCGCGCCAGGGCCGGGAACTCATCCCGGCGACGATCGCGAATCGGAGCCTCGGCCACGCTCGTTCCTGACGGGATGGATTGGTGGACGGCAAGGGGATCGAACCCTCGACCTCCGCGTTGCGAACGCGGCGCTCTCCCAGCTGAGCTAGCCGCCCACTCCCGGAGAGATCCTGAAGAGAAACGCGATGGTGGGCCGTGCTGGATTTGAACCAGCGACTTCTACCGTGTGAGGATAGCACTCTCCCGCTGAGTTAACGGCCCATACAGGGGCGGGATTATAGCACCGGTGCGCGCGCCTCCGGGCGGCCTCAGATACGGTAGGCCTCGAGCGCCGCGTCGGCCACGGGCGGTACGAGCAGCTTCTCCTCGCGGCCGCCCTGCCGCGCCGTCACCTCGACCAGGGGCTCCGTCCGCCGGTCCGAGTAGCGCGCCGTGATCGACGCGGCGAGCGCCTTCTGCCGGTCGTCCGGCTCCCCCTCCGCCAGCGTGATCGGGCTGCCGCAGCCGAGCACTTCGAAGCGCCAGGCTCCGCTCGCGAAGCGGCCCAGGAAGTTGTTCTCGGCCTCGTCGCGCGCCACGATGATCTTCACGGTAGGGCCGAGGCGGAAGTGCCGCCCCACCTTGAGCAGGATGAGCTCTTCGCGCCGGATTTCCTCGGGCGACGCGTGCTGCTTCTTGTCATGGAAGCGCTTGGCGAAGTTCTCGTCCGCCAGGAAACAGCAACCCCCCGCCGGTTGCGGGTAGTCGCGCAGGCCCCACCGCTCGCTGAGCGCCATCTGCTCCTTGCGCGACCGGCCGGATATCGCCAGGAGCCTGTCGCGGTCCACCCAGCCGAGCCGCTCCGGGAGCGTCGCAGGCAGGTGGTGCGCCGACAGCGGGCGCAGAAGGTAGCCGGCGATGCCGCACTCCTTCTCGATCAGCTTGAGCGACTGCATGTGCTGCGACATCGGGCGCTGGCCGAGGACCTCGCCGGTGAAAACGAAGTCGCCCCCGTGCTCGCGCATGTAGTCGGCCGCGCCATGGATCATGAAGATGCGGCAGTCGATGCAGGGGTTGGCCCGCTTGCCGTAGCCGTGTTTCGGGTTCAGGACCATTCGGAGATAGGCCTCGCCGGCGTCGAGCACCTCGATCGGGATGCCGAGGTCGGCCCCGGCCCGCAGCCCCTCGTTCCGCATGCGCTTCGGATCCTCGTCGGGGCGACCCAGGGCCCGGCGGTGGTCGTTCATGCAGAACCCGGTCGAGAAGTGCAGCCCCACGACCTCGATCCCCTGCTCGAGCAGAACGCGCGCCGCGAGCGTGCTGTCGAGGCCTCCCGACAACAGGCCGATCGCCCTGACCTTCCGGCCGGGCGGCCCGGGCCGCGTCCCCTCGCCCGCTTCGCTCATGGATCGGGTCACCTCGTTCCTCCGTTCGCTCCGCGCGACGCCCTCTTGCGGACCCGCAGCCGGTACTCGTTCCCGTCGCGTCGCGATCCGAGGTACTCGTGGCCCGTGGACCGGCACCAGGCCGGCATGTCCACCAGGATCACCCGATCGTCCGAGAGCACCTCGAGAACCTCGCCGACGCCCAGCTTCCGGATCGCCTCGGCCGTCTTGATGATCGGCACCGGGCAGTACAGCCCGACGGTGTCGAGCACGGCATCGGGAGGCGCCGCGCCGTCCGGCGGCTCGCTGGCGGTGGAACGCGTCACGCAGGCTCCCTCCGGAGGCCACCGTCCGGCGCCCTCCGGAGGGCCCCGAATCTTATCAGAGCGCTCGCCCGGCGATCAATGAGGTGGCCCACCCTCCGCCGCGCCCGGGCCGCGTGGTGCCGGCGCCGGGCGGGGCTCGAGAAGCCGGCGCGATCCCACGATCGTCCCCTGGTGCACGAAGATGCGCGCCCCGCCCGCCGGCTCGAGACCCAGGAGATCGAGGGCGAAGTCGGCCCGCACGGACACCGCGAGGTCTCCCTCCTCGGGCAGCAGCAGCGTGAAATCCCGCTCGGGGTCCTCCTTGGGGGCGATGTCGGTGAAGGCGTAGCTGTGCCGCGAGACGGTGTCGCGGCCGGGCACGCGGAACCCCGAGCGGGAGGTGAACAGGTAGCTCACACGATCCGTCGCGCGGGGTGCCTTGAGCCGCGTCTTGCAGATTATCGCCCGCTCCCCGGCTCCCGCGTCCTCCTTGACCGCGGCCTCGAAGGCGACGCGGTCCTTCGGGACGGGAAGCCGGACCGTCTCGATCGACTCGCCACCACTCAGGGCCGGACCGCCGATCCCCCCGAGCCGCACGCCGTCCAGGGCATCCGCCGAGTGGAGGACGGCCTGCGCCCGACCCTGCGCCAGGTCGACGCGCTGGCGGACCTCCACGACCTGCGGGTGCTGCGTGCTGTAGGCCGGGAGCAGGGCGCACGGCACCAGGAGCCCGATGAGGGCCAGGAGACCCGCCAGTCCCACCCAGCGGCCGGAGAGCCACCGCCACAGAGGGCTGTGCAGGCAGTCCTGGAACGAGGCGACATGCGCCACGAAGAGCACGAAGGGAAGGAGGGCCAGGAGGAGCGCGGAGAGCAGGAGGGGCGCGGGCAAGGCGAAGCCGCCCAGCTCCATCGCCGCACGGTAGTCCTCGGGCGAGAGGACCATCAGGAGCGGCAGGATGCCCAGGCCGCCCAGGGCCAGCTTGCGCGCCGGGCGCTCGACCCAGCGCGACAGGAGCAACGCCAGGATGGGAGTGGCGGCGGCCGCCGCCAGCTCGGGCCAGCCGAACCGCAGCCCGGCCACGGTGGCGGCCAGGGGGACCAGAAGGGCCGCGGCGAAGTAGGGGCCCGGGTCGATGGTCGGCTTGATGCGGCGGAAGAGCTTCAGGCCGAACCACGAGGTCGCCAGAAGGCCGGCCAGGCCGAGTCCGAGGTACAGCCGCTGGTGCGCCGACCAGGGAAAGCGCGCCCCATGCAGCCATTCGAGGAACGCCTCGGGCGCGAACAGGCCGGACAGCCCTATCGCCGTGGCGGCCGACGTGACGATCAGCACTCGCAGCGTCTCCATGATGGCCCGGCCGGAGAGCACTGACCGCAGCCGCGCCAGCGCCAGGAGCGCGCTGCCGCCGAGCGCCGCCAGCGCGATCCAGGCGAGGACCCGTCCCGGCACGACGACGCCCTGTCCGAAGAGCCCCACCGGCAGGTAATGCGGATCGGGGCGCACGGAAGGAGGGCGCTCCTCCAGATCGCGCACGATCCGGTCGAGGATCAGGACCGCCCGCGCCAGGGCTTCGGGCCGCACCTTCGAGACCGTGTCCTCGCTCGTGTGGTAGGTCCAGGCCGGGAAGGTCCCCATCAGCAGGAAGGCCGGGATGCCCTGCTCCAGGAACGATTCGTGGTCGGCGGTGTAGGGCAGGTCCGCGAATCGCGGCACCAGCGTCCAGAGAGGCCGCGTCACGACCCCCCGGGCCCCGGTCTCGCGCGCCGCGCGCAGCAGGGCCTCCTGCGCCCAGGGCGGCGGCGGTTTGGGCACCGGCCCCACGAGGATCCCGCCGCGCCCCAGGAGCTCCAGCGCGATCACCGCGCGCACGTGCGACAAGTCGGCCCCGCGCGCGAAGAAGCGCGAGCCGATCAGCCCCTCCTCCTCGGCGCAGAAGGAAGCGAACAGGTAGCCGGTCCGCCGCGGTCGCGCCGCGGTCGCCCGCGCCACCTCCAGAAGGACCGCGAGTCCCGAGGCGTCGTCGTTGGCTCCCGGGACCACGACGCTGCGCGAGTCGTGGTGCGCCGCCACCACGATCAGGTCCGGCGTGGTTCCCTCGAGGCGGCCCAGGACGTTCCACGAACCGACCGCGCGCTCGGCGTCCGCCTCCGGGACCGTGGCCACTTCCTGCAGCGACACCTGGAGCCCCGCGGCCTCCATCTCGCGGCGGACGTATTCCACGGCGCGGCGGTCCCCCTCGGTTCCGCTCTTGCGCGGGCCGATGGTGGCGGCCAGCTCGAGGACATCGCGCATCGGGCGCGCGCCGTCGGGGGCGGCATGTGCCGCGCCGGCGAAGGCGCAGGCGCTCAACAGGACCAGGACGGCGAGGCGGGGCATCGAGCGGCGGATCCCCGGGATGAGGGTCGTCGTTTCTTGACTCACGGGCGGGCGTAGATTAGCATATCGATTCTGCCGCGGGGGCCAGGATCAGCCGATGAGCGCCACGCATCCCGCCCCGGAATCTCGCCTCACGCGCGCGGGCCCGGCCCTCCTTCTCGCGCTTCTCTTCGCCGGCCTCGATGCTCCCCCCGGGTCCGGTCAGGTGCGCCCGCCCGTCACCTCGCCCCCGGCATCGCCACGCCCGCGCAGGCCGGGCGACGAAGCGGCGGAAGGGCTGCACAAGGCGGCCGAGACCCTGGAGAAGGCCTTCACCCGCGGCGACGCACGAGACCTGCGCGGCCTGCTGCCGCGCCGCTTGAAGACCTACGTCTCATCGCGCGCCCTGGCCATCGCCGATGGCTACTACGGGTCCGACCAGGTCCTCCTGATCCTGCGCCGGATCTTCGAGCGCCGGGTGACCCTCCGGTTCGCGCCGCTCGAAGCGGAGACGCGCCCGCGCGCCCGCGCGCGTGCCACCTTCTCCGCCCTCTGGGTGTTCCGCGATGAGGATGCGCCCGCCTCCGAGGCCCGGATCACCTTCGTCTTCGCCCCGGAGGGGAGCGCCTGGACCATCCGGGAGATCCGGGATATCGAGTGATCCGGTGACCGCCCTCCTCCTGCTGGTGCTGGAAGGGATCACCCTCCTCGTCCTGGGCCTGGATCTCGCGGTCGGCTTCGCGGGGCTGGCCGGGTGGACGCGCCTGGCCCTGGCGGCGCTCGGGGCCGCCTGCGCCCTCGCCCAGGCCTGGCCGCCCCTGCGGCGCCGGCTGGGAGCGTCCGGTCCCGCCCTCCTGGCCCTCGCCGCCTGCGGGACCGCGGTCGCGGCCACCGGCATGGTCGCGGAATCCCGGGCCCGCGTCATCCAGGCCGGATGGGAGGCCGGCTCACGCGCTCGCCTCGAAGGCCGGGCCTCCCTCCTGGAGCAGGACTTCACCGCCTTCCTGGGCGGCATGCTGCGGCCGTTCGACGAAGCCGGCGCCCTCCCCGCCTCCGAACGCGAGGCCTTCCTCGTCCTGTCGCGCGCGCTGCGCCGCAGCCCGCTGGGCGAGGATCGCTTCGGATTGTCGCTTTACCGCGCCGATAGGACGCCCCGGGCCTGGGCCGGCAACAGCGCCCCGGCGCCGCGCGACCTGCTGGCCGAGGCGGGCCTGGAGCCGGTCTATCGCGTCACGGGCGGGGACGCGGCCCCGCGGCTGTGCGCCGCGCAGCGCTCTCCCGCCGATGGATCGCTGCGCGTCGCGGAATTTCTTCTCAAGTCGCCGCTCGACGCCCCCGCCAGCGCGCCGGGGCTCCAATCGCTGGGCGGCGCCTCCGCGCGCCTCGACTTCCTGCCCCGATGGGACCGCATCGCACCCGCGCACGTGCAGCTGCGCGGCAGTGCGGGGGGGAACGACGAGCTGGCGCGCTTCTTCGAGCGGCAGGGCGACCGCTACTGGGGCCGCCTGGGGCGCGAGGAGGTGATCACGCTGTCGCTGCCCCTGCGCTTGCCGCGTGGCGACACCCTGGCCATCGTCACGCTCAAGGACGACCGGGCATCCCAGCAGATAGCCGCCTGGCGCCTGGCCCTGCGCCGGACCGGCGGCCTGGCGCTGGCGGCCGGGCTCCTGCTGGCCTGCGCCCTCGCTCTGGCTCGCGGGCCGTCGCTCCCGGCGGCGGCTCGCCTGCTCCTCGGGTCGAGCGGGATCTGGGCCGTCCGCTGGGCCCTCCTTCAGGCGACGGCGGGCTCCGCCTCCTCCCGCCGGCCGATCTTCGACGCCACGCTGTACGCTTCCTCGAGCCTCGGGGGGCTGCTGCGCTGCCCCGCCGATCTGCTGCTGACCGCCTTCGCTTGCGCGCTGCAGGCGTGGCTGCTGCGCTCGTTCCTGGCCCGCCTCGCCCGGCCGGCGGACCCGCGACGGCGCCGTCTCGCGCTCATCTCCTCGCTCGGCCTGCTGGCGCTCGGCGCGGCGCTGGGCATCGCGCGTCTGCATGCCTTTCTCGATCGGATGGTGCTCGACGCCCGGCTGGACGTGAGCCGGGTGACTCTCGAGGCGCCCGCTGCCCCGCGCCTCTGCCTGCAGGCCTCCCTGTTCTTCCTGGCGCTGACGTACGCCCTGGTCCTCTCCTCCCTCCTCGACCTGACGCTGCGGCTGCGCGCGGCGGCGGCCCCCTGGCGGGTCCTCTCGTGGCTCGGCGGCGGCTCCCCGGAGCGCGTCCCAGGCGCCTTGCGCGCCGCGATCGCCGTCCTGGTCCTGACGTTGCTGTACGCGCCGTTCCTGCACCACGCCTACGACCGCCTGCGCGAGGATTTCTTCGAACGCGACCTTCGGCCGCGCGTGCTGCGCCAGAAGGAGATGCGGCGCGATATCCTGCAGGACTCGCTGGCGCTGGTGCGGGAGCCCGAGTTCGAGGCGGTCGTCGGTTCGGCGGAGGACGAGGACGAGCGCGGTCTCAGCAGCTTCGCCTACCGCCTCTGGACCGCGACCCCCATGGCCCGCATGGGGCTCGCCTCGTCGCTGCAGATCTACGACGCTTCGGGCGACCGGCTCAGCCGCTTCGGGGTCAACCTCGCGCCGATGCTCGAGATCCCCTTCGCGCGCGCGACGGACGCGGCCGATGGCGAGCCGCAGGAAGTGGCGCCGCCGCCGCACGCGACGGTCAAACAACCGGTGCTGTTCGCGGCACGCTGGGTGCGGCCCGGTCGGCGCTCGCCGCATCTCGTGGTCATGACGGTCGTCGAGTCGTACGACAACCTGCCGATGCTCGGAAGCGAGTCGATCTATCTCCGCATGTTCGGGGCCCGCCGCGTGGCGCGCACCAACCCGGAGCTGGTGCGCTTCGACCCGATGGTGGCGGTCTTCGGCCTCGACCTCGAGCGCCGGTACGAGTCGGGCGCCGAGATCCCGCCCCCGTCGCCGAAGATCGTCGCCGCCCTGGGCGAGGGGCGCTCGGCCTGGGCCACGGACGACGTGGGAGACAGCGAGGCCCGCATCATCTATTTCCGGGGGGAGCGCGAGATCTTCGCCCTGGCCCACCCCCATCCGGGGCGGATCGAATCGGTCGCCGACGGGCTGCGTCTCTTCCTGCTCAACAGCATCATGGCGGCGGGGCTCATCGCCCTGGCACGCGGCGCGCGCTGGGCGGCCGGCGGCCCCGCGCCGCGCCTCTCGCTCGGGGCCACCTTCTACGGTCGCCTGCTGACCGTCATCCTGCTCTCCGCCCTGGTGCCGCTCCTGGCGCTGGCCTATTTCGTGACGCGCTTCAGCAACCGCGAGTTCAGCCGCGATCTCACGAGCTCGGGTCTCGGGTCCCTGCAGGTGGCCCGTCGCGTGGCCGAGGACTATCTGACGGTCAGCAACCCCGAGGAGGCGCCCGCCCTCGACGACGACGTCGTCTACTGGCTCAGCCGCGTGGTGCGCCAGGATCTCAACATCTATCGCGGCCCCGATCTCCTGGCCACCAGCACGCGCGAGCTCTTCAGCTCGGGCCTCCTGAACACCCGCCTCGACGGGGCCGTCTACCGCTCGCTCTACCTGGACCGCGAGCCCTTCTCCCAGGCCACGGAGGAGGTCGGGGGAGTGGATTACGTGACGCTCAGCGCCCCGATGCGCATCGACCGCGAGGGCACCATCGGGGCGATCTCCATCCCCCTCGCCGCCCAGCGGCGCACCGTGGCGCGCAAGGCCGAGGAGGTGCAGAACGCCATCCTGATCAGCACCTGCCTCACCATCCTGCTTCTGGCGATCGTCGGGTACGTGGTCGCACGCCGGGTCTCGGAGCCGATCGCGGTCCTGGCGCGCGCGGCCCGCCGGGTCGCCGAGGGCGACCTCGACGTCCGGGTGGCCGTGTCGGCGCAGGATGAGACGGCCGTGCTCGTGGGCTCGTTCAATCGCATGGCCGCCGCGCTGCGCGAGCAGCGCGACGACCTGCGCCGGCGCAAGGACTACATCGAGAAGGTCCTGCGCAGCGCCACGGCGGGGGTCGTGTCGATCGACGCCGCCGGGACGATCACCACCATCAACCCGGCCGCGCAGACCCTCCTGGCGGGCGGCTCCGAGCCGCCGCAGGCGGGAGACAGCCTGCCCGAGCACCTCGCGCGCCGCCCCCACCTGGCGCGCCTGCGCGCCGCCCTGCTGCGCGATCCCCCGGGAGGCCCCGAGAGGCAGCTCGAACTGGTGCTGTCGCGGGGGGACTCCGAAAGGCGCCTGCGGGCCGTCTCCATTCCCTTCTCCCCCGACCCGGGCGCCGAGGGCCGGATCATCCTCCTTGAGGACGTCACCGAAATCGTGCGTTCCGGCCGTCTCGCTGCCTGGGCGGAGATGGCGCGCCGCATCGCGCACGAGATCAAGAACCCCCTGACCCCGATCCAGCTCTCCGTGGAGCACGTGCGCCGGCTCCTCGGGGCCAAGGACGCCCGCTTCGAGACGGTGCTGGCGGAATGTCTCGACAACATCCAGCGCCAGGTTCGGGTCCTCCGTCAGATCGCCTCCGAGTTCTCCGACTACGCCCGGCTGCCCGAGCTCAAGGTCGAGCGGACGGCGGTGAAGGCGCTCCTGGACGACGCGCTCGGGCCCTACGCGACCGCGCCCCCTCCCGGGATCGTCCTGCGCCGCGACGTGCCTCCCGGCCTGCCCGCCGTCCTGGCCGACCGCGCCGTGATCGCCAGGGCGCTGGTGAACCTGATCGAAAACGCGCTGCAGGCGATGCCGTCGGGCGGCACGCTGGGACTGGGCGCGGCGGCCGAGGACGGCCCCTCGGGGCCCCGCGTGCGGATCGAGGTGCGCGACACCGGCGAAGGTGTGGATCCGGAGATCCGCCCGCGCCTGTTCGAGCCCTATTTCTCGACCAAGAACGGGGGCACGGGCCTGGGGCTGTCGATCGCCCGACGCGCCGTGGAGGAGCATGGCGGAAGCATCCACCTCGAATCGTCGCGCGGCAAGGGTACGGTGGTCACGATCACCCTTCCCTCCGCCCCCCCGACCGGCGGCGAGTCCTCCGCATGAGCCCCCTCGCCCGCGCCGCGATGCTCGTGGCCCTCGCCGGGGCCTGCGTCGCGTTCCTGTCGTGCGAGAAGGAGACGCACCGCGCGGCCCGCCGCGAGTTTCAGGCCTTGATGGCGCGTGGGCTGCCACCCGCGGAGCAGGCGCAGGCTCTCGAGGACTTCGTGACGCGGTTCCCGGAGCCCAAGACCAACCCGTACCTGGCGCGCGCCCTCACGCTCCTGGCGGAGCACCATGCCCGATCCAGCGAGCCGGACATCGCCGCCTCCTGGTACGAGCGCGCCGTCCTGGCGGACCCGGACGACCCCGATCTGCTGAACGCGCTCGGCTACTTCTACGCCCGCAATGCTCAGAACCTCGATCGTGCCGTCTCGGTGCTGGAGACCGCGGCCCGCCTGGCGCAGGAACGCGGCTACCCACCGCGACGGCAAGGCTTCATCAAGGACTCCCTCGGGTGGGCGCACCGGATGCGCGGTGATCTGCCCCAGGCCGTGGCTCTCCTGGAAGAGGCCGGCCGGCTGGCGCCGGACGTGCCGATCCTCCGCGAACATCTGGCCGACGCCTACCGCGCCCTCGGCGAAGGCGACAAGGCCGTGTCGATCTATCTCGATCTCTACCTGGAAGGGCGCGCCACGGACGCTCGCCTGAAACAGAGCCTGGAGGAGATCGGGCGCGATGGCGGGCCGGCCCGCGCCCGTGTCATCGCCTCGCGTATCGACGCCGGCCTGCGCCGGCTTGGCGAGAGGGATCGCCAGGAGGCCGAGGCGGACGGCGCGACCCTCGTCCTGCTGACGGCCCCCGATGGATTCCGGCTGGCGGGCTCGCTCTTCACCCCTGGCGGCGCCTCAGGGCGCAAGGGCTCCGCCTGGGCGCGCCGGGATGGACCGCGGGCGAATGGCGGTGCCGTGCTGCTGCTCCATGGCCTCGGATCCAACCGGCGGGCCGCCGCGGCCCAGGCGCGGGCCATCGCGGCGCGCGGCCTCGTGGCCCTTGCCCTCGACCTGCGCGGCCACGGAGCCAGCCTGAGCGAGACCCTGTCGGGCTCCCGCCAGTTCGCCGAGCACCTGGCGGAAAATCTGGGGGGGGCGGAGAGCGATGCCCGGGCCGCGCTGGCCTTCCTGTCCCGGCAGCCGCGCGTCGATCGGGGCCGCCTGGCGGTCGTCGGCGCCGGCCTCGGCGCCCTGATCGCCGCCCGCACTCTGGAGGCCGGGCCTTCCCCGTCGCCGGCCGCCCTCGTGATCCTGTCGCCGTGGAGCCGCGCCTCATCCTACCGGCCGCTGCTGGCCCGCCTCGATCCCCAGGCCGTCCTGCTGGTCGCCGGCTCCGAAGAGAGCGCTTCCTCGACCCTCGAGTCGCTGGCCGCGGCGCTGGGGCCCCCGAAAGTCCTGACGGTGACCGTCCCGGGACCCGGGGGCGGCTACGACCTGCTGGCCCGGGACCTCTCCCTCGAGGAACAGGTGGCGTCGTTCCTGGTCGGACGCTTGCGCTGACCCGCCCCGCCGCGGGCCGCGTCAGTGGCCCTGCAGGCAGCGCGCCACGGTGAGCTTCAGCTCGTCAATTTTGAACGGCTTGAGGATGGCGACGCTGCCGGTGCGATCGAGGAAGGCGTGGGTCTCGGGGGAGACCGTGTCGCCCGAGGTGAAGATGACGCGCGCCGCCAGGTCGGGGCGCTTCTCGCGCAGGCGCTCGTACAACTCGGCGCCGCCCATGCCCGGCATCTTCAGGTCCGAGATGATCAGGTCGTACTCCCCCTTCTCGAGCTTGGCCAGCGCCCCGGTGCCGCTGCTGGCGGTGTCCACGCGGTGTCCCTCGTGGCTCAGGATCTCGACCAGGAGATCCTGGATGGCCGCCTCGTCCTCGACCACCAGGATGTGGCCTCCGGCCGCCGCAGGCGCGCGGGGCGCGGCCCCTCCAGGGGCTTCGGCCGCCGGCTCCGCCTCGAGGATCGGCAGCTCGAGGGTGAAGGTCGCTCCTTCGCCGGGGAGGCTCTCGGCCCAGAGCCGCCCGCCGTGGTCGTTGACGATGCCGTGGCAGATCGAGAGGCCCAGGCCCGTACCCTGCCCGACCGGCTTCGTGGTGAAGAACGGATCGAAGATGCGCCCCATGTGCTCGGGCGGGATCCCCGGGCCATCGTCCTGCACCCGCAGTTCGATGCGGCCTGCGCTCCGGCCGGTGGCGATCCGCAGCCGACCGCGGCCGTGCGCCACGAGCATGGCCTGCTCGGCGTTCGTGATGATGTTCAGCAGGACCTGCTGCAGCTGGTGGAAGTCGAGCATCGTCTTGGGCAGATCCGGCTCGAGGCGCATCTCGACCTCGACATTGCTCACCCGCAGCTCGTAGGCACGCAGCTCCAGTGTCTTCTCGACGATCCCGTTGAGACCGAGGTAGCGCTTCTCGGGCTTGTGCTTGCGGGCGAAGGTGAGGAGGTTCTGGACGATCTTGGCGGCCCGCTGCGCCTCGTGAAAGACCCGTTCGAGCCCGGTGCGCAGCTTGTTCTCGAGCGGACGGCCCAGCATCAGCTGCGTGTATCCCATGACGCTGGCCAGCGGGTTGTTCAGCTCGTGGGCGACCCCGGACACGAGCTGGCCCACCGCGACCATCTTCTCGCTCTGCAGGAGCTGCTCCCGCAGCCGTCGTTCCTCGGTGATCTCCTCGCAGAGGTGCACCGAGTACGCGAGGCGGCCCACGCGGAAACACGGCAGCGCCGTCAGGCGGAAGACTCCTCCTCCGGGTCGCTCGATCTCGCGCGCCGCCGGCTGGTGCGTGCGCTCGGCCTCGGCATGGGGGCACTCCGGCGAGGGCCCGACGATGGCGCCGTAGAGCTCAAGACAGGTGCGCCCCGCCAGCGCGTAGGCGGGCGCATCGAGCCGCGCGAGCAGGGCGCGGTTGGCGCGCAGCAGGCGAAAATCACCGTCGTGCACCGAGACCATGTCGGTGATCGCGTCGAAGGTGCGGGCCCATTCCTCCCGTTCCTGTTCCACCCGCTCGAACAGCCGGGCGTTGTCCATGGCCACGCCGAGGATCCCGGCCACGGTCCGGAAGGTCGCCGCCTCCTCGTCGCTGAAGTCCTGAGGCCGGCCGGCCTCGACCGTGAGGACGCCAGCGTCCCCCTGCGCCGAGACGATCGGCACGCGCAGCCGCGGCCCGGGGCCGGCCCCGCCCGCCGCCGGCGCGCCGCCTTCGGCCGATCGCACCCCTCGCTCCCCGCCCCGCGGATCCATCAAGCTGACCGTCACCGAGAACTCCGGCAGGAGCTGATGGATCGCGTCGGCCGCGATCTGGGCCAGCTCGAGGGGATCATCCAGGCGCGCCACGCTCGATTGCACCCGATGCAGGATCTGGAGCTGGCTGTTGCGGCTCCTCTCGCTCTCGAAGGCCCGCGCGTTGCGGATCGCGACCGCCACCTGGCCCGCGAAGGTCACGAACAGGTCGACGTCCCCGGGATCGAAGGCGTCGAGGCGATCGCTCTGGATGCTCAGGACGCCCAGCGGTCCATCGGGCCCCTGGATCGGGACGTCGAGCTCCGAGCGGGTCTCCGCATGCCCCTCGAGGTAGCGCGGGTCCTGCGACACATCGTTGCAGAGGACCGCGCGGCCGGTCGCCGCGGCCGCGCCGCTCAGGCCGCACCCGGGGGCGTCGGCCACGGGGATGCGCGTCGTGGCTGGATCGAGGGCGGCCGGGCCGCCGTGCACCGAGCGCACCTTGAGATGGCGCCCTTCCGGCTCGAGCAGGCAGATGTTGACGAAGCGGAAGCCCAGGGTCTCCGCCACCGAGCGGGTGATCAGATCGAGCAGATCGGGGAGGCTCGACAGCCGCGTCACGCGATGCTGCACCTCCGCCAGCAGGCGGATCTGCCGCTCGCGCCGTCGTTCGCGCTCCGCCATCACGAGGTTGTCGATGGCGACCGCCGCGTGCGCCGCGACGTCCCGCACCAGGCCCAGATGTTCCTCGGAGAACGGGCGCGGTTCCTTGCAGCGGTGCAGGGCCAGGAGGCCACGCACGACGCCCGAGACCGCCAGGGGCTGGACGAGAAGCGAACGCAAGTCGTACTCGCGGACCAGGTTCAGGAAAGGGACCAGGCGCGGGTCGGCACCGCAGTCCTCGACGACGAGCGGCTCGTTCCGCTCGAGGATCTCCTGCAGGACACGATTCCCGGCGAAGGGCACCTGAACTCCCTCGAAGGATCGGATGCCAGGGGCGCTCCAGAAGATGTCGGTCGCGATCTGCTTCCGGTGGCGGTCGGCGGGCAGGGGGAACGCGAGCCCGCAACGGTCCGAGTCGGTCGCCTGTCCGAGGGACGCCACCAGGGCGCGCAGGCCGGTGGCCAGCTCCTCGGCGGACGCGGCGCGCCCGAAGAGCGGGGACACGATCTCGCGGCGGTGCTGCTCCCTCCGTTCCTGGCGCTCGCGCGGCGTGGCGTCCTGGTAGATCGCCACCAGCCAGGGCCCGCCCTCCTCGATCCGGAGTCCACGCAGGGACGCCGACCAGCGCGAGCCGTCCTTGCGGCGGCAGGAGACGCGGAAGGCCGACCCGTTCCCGGGGACCCGCGCCCGCCCGCCGCGCAGGAGCCGCTCCAGGTCCTCCGCGTCGTGCAGGTGATCGAGCGGCTGGCCCGCGATCTCGGAAGG
>Ga0066710_100001365_pt1 | contig 18098 bp, 16 predicted proteins | sample GraSoiAngelo_159_FD_79666 | JGI IMG/M metagenome (GOLD analysis project Ga0066710, IMG submission 79666) | Grasslands soil microbial communities from the Angelo Coastal Reserve, California, USA - 14_1009_16_40cm | ecosystem: Environmental > Terrestrial > Soil > Grasslands | place: USA... | reverse complement strand
GTAGTCGGCGGCCTGCCCGGTCGTGACGAGGAATGGCCAGTCGCTCGACTGCGCGAGCAGGAGCTCGCGCGCCGCCTGACGCGCCGCGCGCATGCGCAGCGGGTCGGTTGGGCGCGCCGCGCGCAGATCGTGGATCTCACGAGCCATGCGCGCGAGATCGCTCCACATCCAGGCGGTGCGTTCGTTCGACCACGTGGAGTGATCGTTGTTCTTCCCCCACGAGCCCTCGACGAGATCGATGCGTTCGGTCACCCCATTGCGCCGCAGGTAGTCCGCGACGCTGAGCGGCGGAGGACCATCCGCCGCGAGCTCGCGCAGGACGTGACCGAGCCAGTCGATCCCCTCGAACCACCAGTGTCCGAAGAGCTCGCTGTCGAACGTCACCGTGAGCAGCGCGTCGCTGCCACGCTCTTCGCGATGTCGGGCGAGCGTCTCGCGGACGAGGCCGACGAAGTGCACGGCATGTGCGCGCACGCGCTCGGCCGCGGCGCCCGGTGAGTACCCCTCCTTCGCGCCGAGACCGGTCTTCGTATCCGTGACGCGCCAGTAACGGAGACCGCTGCGGTCGTCCTTCCGATGGAACTCGCGATACGCCGCCTCACCGGGGTACCCCATCATCGCGGACCACACCTGCCCCGACACTTTGTCGTGCCGCGCGATCGCGACGACGTTCGACTCGCGCACGAGATACGGACGCAGCGTGTCATCTGCGGCGACGATGAGCGGCGCCTCGAGTCCGCTGCCGCTGCGCTCGCGCTCGAAAGCGTGTGCCTCCGTGACGAGGCGCTTGCCGCCGAGCAGCGCGGCGTCGGTGAAGAAATGCGTGAGGCCGTGCGTCTCGAGGATGTCCTCGAGCCCCGGCGCGTACGCGCACTCGGGCAGCCAGATGCCGCGTGGCTCCACGCCGAGCAGACGCCGCGTCGTGCGGGCGCCCACCGCGAGCTGCGCGTGCACCGACGCGCGATCGAGGAGCGGCAGGTATCCGTGCGTGGCGGCCGACGTCAGGATCTCGATGTGGCCGGTGCGGGCGAGGGACGCGAACGCGCCGACGAGATCGCGACCGAACCGCCGCAGATACGCGTCGCGATGGGCACGATAGAGCGACGCGTAGAAGCGCGCGATCGAACCGCGCTCGGTGTTGCCGTCGTCGACGAAGCGACGGATGTCGGCGTCGGCGCGGTGGATCTGATCGTCGCAGTACTCGATGAAACGCGCGTCGATGTCGTGGTCCGCGAGCTGCTCGATGAGCGTCGGCGTCAGCCCGATCGTGATCTGGTACGCGACGCCGCTCTCCCGCAGGTCGTGGAGCAGACCGAGCAGCGGAAGATACGTACCGAGGATCGCCTCGTGCACCCACTCCTCGCCGTGCGGCCACCGGCCCGCGCCGCGGGCGTAGGGCAGATGCGAGTGGAGGACGAGCGCGAAGGCGTCGGTCATTCCTCAATTGTGGCTGTCGATCGTGGATTAGTCTCGGCGGATGCCACGCGCCTCGGTCAGCGAGCACCCCAGGGGTTTCCCAGCGGGCTCAAGATGAGCGGCCTCAGGAGAGGCATACGCGCGTCTTAAGCGGCTTTCATGCAGCCGGCGCGCCGGGATGGTCTCCTTGTCCGATCCTACTCACGGAGAACGCTGATATGAGACGCCTCTATACCGCGCTTGTCGCCGCGAACGTCGCGCTCGTCGCGTGCGGCGGCGCCGCGGCCGCTCCTGCCTCCATCGCGACGCCCGCATCCACCGTCGCGACGGCCGCTCCCGCCGCCACGGACGCGACGGCGGCGTCGACCACGAAGGCCTCGGCCAACAACGCGACCGCGGCGCAGCTGCAGGCGGCGCTCGAAGCCGCGGGCGTGCCGAACGCCTCGCGCTGGGTCATCGAAGTGCAGGAGTACCGGCCCTACCCGACCGACGACCTCTCGTTCACGAAGCTCAAGAGCCAGCTCGCGAAGTACAACCCCTCGGCCGACACGCTCAGCCGGATCCTGGCGGCCCTCAGCCTGCCGTGATGCCGGGCGGACCCGTGCCGACTGACGACGCGTCGGTCCTGCGCCGCAGCCTCGTCGGCCTCGTCGTCATCGCCATCGCCGGACTCACGGCGGAGCTACTCGTCGAGCGGCACTGGGGCACCGCTATCCGCCTCGTTCCCTGGTTCGCTCTCATCGCGCTTGCCTATGCGGCGCTCCTGATGATGCGACGCCCGTCCGCAGCGGCGGTCCGGCGCGCGCGGATCATCGCGGTCGCGGTGATGATCGCGGCGGCCGTCGGTGTCGCCCTGCACATGAACGAGAACTACGTCGCGGGGCCGCTCGATCAGCGCTACGAACAGCTCTGGGGAGGCATGTCGGAGATCGACCGCTGGTGGGCGGCATTCAGCAAAGCGGTCGGACCCGCGCCGACCTTCGCCCCCGCGGCGCTTGCGCTCGTCGCGCTCGTGCTGCTCGTCGCGACGCAGCGCCATCCGGCCCTGCGCGCGGGATCGATCAGGCCGCCGAGCCCGCCTCCCGCTGCGCCGATTCCGACGATTGTGACGTGAGGCGGAAAACGTAGCCGACGGCGGGGATCGACGAGATCGAGCCAGGCGACGACCCATCGATCTCGAGCTTCCGCCGCAGGTGACTCATGTGCGAGCGCAGGGCATTCGCATCCGCGCCATCGCTGCCCCAGACATACGTATAGAGGCGGCTAGCGGGAACGACGTGACCGACGTTGGTGACGAGGAGATACAGGATCCGGAATTCGGTCGGCGTGAGCCGCACGGACTCATTCCGCCATGAGACTTCGTAAGAGACGGGATCGAGCGTGAGATCCTCGAGCTTCAGCGTCGGCTCGGGCGCTTCGGCCTGCGCAACCTGTGCGCGGCGCAGGATCGCGCGTACTCGAGCTATCAGTTCACGATACTCGAACGGCTTTGGAACGAAGTCGTCGGTGCCGAGGTTGAACGCGCGAAGGATATCGTGCGCGTCGTTGCGGCCGGTGATGACGAGGATCGGCGTCTGATCCTCCTCGCGGATGCGTCGCATGAGCTCAAATCCATCTAGACCGGGCAGGCCGAGATCCATGATGACGAGATCAGGTCGGTCGACCTTCCACCGCCGGAGTGCCTGCGCGCCGTCGTTCGCCTCCACGACGACGAAGCGTTCACGTCGCAGCACGTAGGCCGTCAGATCGAGGATGTCGGGATCGTCTTCAACGAGCAGGATCTTGATCACGTGCTCCCCCCACTTGTGCATTACTTGGTGCCATGTGATTGAGGTGCGAGTGCGATCGTTGCGGTAGCTGTTATGAGACAGCAGGAAGAGGCCTCTGTCCGTTAATACATCGGAACATTGCCATTGCAATACGCGCGCCGCACGGAACAATCGCGTTACAGCAGGCTGCCGTTACGCGATCGACATTCAACCGGGACGAAGACGAAGTCCTACGCCGGGAACGGTGTGTATGAAGCGCTGTCGCTCGCCGTCGTCGCCGATCTTGCGACGGAGTCGGTGGACGGTGACGCGGACGACATCGCGTGCTGGCGCATCGTTGAAGCCCCAGACGTGTTTCGCGACGGCCGCTGTCGGCACGACGGCACCGCTGTGGCTCATGAGGTATTGCAGGAGACGGAATTCTGTCCCCGTGAGGCGCGTCGGCGCACCGTCGAGATAGAGCGTGCGTTCCGCGGGATCGAGACGGAAAGAGCCGACCTCTAGCGCGGGGATCGGTGCCTTGATGCGATCGCTGCCGGCACGGCGAGCGTGCGCTCGAATGCGCGCGAGGAGCTCGCGGTGCCCGAACGGCTTGACGACGTAGTCATCGGCGCCCATGTCCAAAGCGCGTACCTTGTCGTTCTCGCTCCTCCGGGCGGTCAGCACGATGATCGGGAGGGTCGCGCTGCGTCGGCGCAGATCCGCGAGCAGCTCGAAGCCGTCCCAGGGCTTCAGGTTGAGGTCGATGACGGCGACGAGCGGGTCTTCCCTTTCGAAAAGCTCGATCGCACCGGTCGGCTCGGTCGCAACAAGCGGAACCAAACCGGCCTGCTGCACGATGAATGCAAGCAGGTCGACGAGCACCCGTTCGTCGTCCACCAACAGGATCTCGGTGCGTGACGCGTCAGCACCGTTGTTCATACCGACCATCGCCGTCGCCCACCGCCAAGCTGTGTGAACGAGGAGCATACAGGGCAAGGGTCTTTGCAGCCTGCCGTAAGATGCGCGTCGCGTCAGCGAAGGCTATCGAGTGGACGAAGCTGCGCTACGCGGCGCCGTCGCGGCCGAGCACCACCGGCACTGTGCGCACCAGGATCCGCAGATCTGCGAGCAGCGACGCTTGCGCGACGTATGCGACGTCGAGGCGGTACATGTCCATCAGACTGAGCCGGCTGCGACCGCTGACCTGCCACAAGCCTGTGATGCCGGGCCGAACAGTGAGTCGCGGGTGAATCCAATTGGCGTACTCGGCCACGGCGTACGGGACATCGGGACGAGGACCCACGAGACTCATGTCACCGCGCAGTACGTTCAACAGCTGCGGAAGCTCATCAAGGCTGGTCCGTCGCAGGAACGCGCCAAGGCGCGTGAGACGGACGTCGTCCGGCACTTTGTACATCGCGCACGAGGCCTGACCCCGCAGCAAGCTGCGAACGAACGCGGCGTGCGTCGCCTGATCGCAGCCGGCGCGCATGGACCGGAACTTCGCGACACGGAAGGCGCGGCCATTGCGCCCGACCCGCTCGCCACGGTAGACGATGGGAAACCCGCTGTCCCACAGGATCGCCAGCGCGATCAGCACGAAGAGCGGCAAGAGCAGGACGAGCAGGGTCGCAGCGACCGCGATGTCGAGAGCGCGTTTGGCCAGCGCGTACTGGATGGCGGTCGCGCTGCGCCGCGCCATAGGCGGCGTTTGCGCGACCGCCACTGACGGAAAGGCACCTGCCCTCCCAACATTGGCGTCGGTCGCTATAGCTGAAAGGGCCATCGGTTCTGCCGTCACGAGAGCGATACAACGCTGTTCGGATTGAGGACCGATGCGCAGGGCGCATGACGTTCAGGCGCCGCGACGGCCTGGCCGCCGCAAACTGCGCGTGGGCTTCAAGCCCCCGTCAAGACTCGCTCAATCCGGCCACGCCCGACTCTGATGGCGTCCCCTGGTCGGCCACTCCACGGAAGATGTAGCCGACCGCAGGGATGGATGTGATCTTCCCGGGAGCGGCACCGCCGCGGTCGAGCTTGCGCCGGATGTGACTGATGTGCGAACGGAGCGCATTCGCATCCGCGCCAGCGCTGCCCCAGGCGTACGTGTACAGCCGGCTCAGGGGTACGACGTGACCCGCGTTTGTGACGAGCACGTAAAGGATCCGGAATTCGGTCGGCGTCAGACGGACGCTAGCGTCACGCCAGGTGACTTCGGCCGTCGCGGGTTCGAGGCGCAACCCGTCGAGCTCGACGGGTGTTTCCGATTCGTCGTACGAGGTGCCCTTGGCGCGGCGCAGGAGGGCGCGGATGCGAGCGATCAGCTCGCGGAACTCGAACGGCTTCGCAAGGAAGTCATCGGAGCCGAGGTCGAACGTGCGCACCCTGTCCTGCGAGGTCGTGCGACCGGTGAGCACCAGCACCGGTGTCTTGTCCTGTTCGCGGATCCGCCGGATGACCTCGAACCCATCGATCCCGGGCAGGCCGAGATCGAGCACCACAAGATCGGGTCTGTCCGTTTCCCAGCGACGGAGCGCGTCCGCACCGTCCCGGCCTTCAACCACGAGGAAATGCTCGCGCCGCAACACGTAGGCGGTGAGATCGAGAAGGTCCGGATCGTCGTCGACGACGAGGATCTTGATCACGCCGGTCCTGGTGACCGGGCGATCACAGGAACAACCTCGTGTAGCCGCCGTCCACCTCGAGCACCTGTCCGTTGACCTGGCGTGCCGCATCCGAGCAGAGGAACGCCGCGACGGCCGCGACGTCCAGGGCGCTCGTCGCGTGACAGGTCGGCGTGAGCGCGCGAGCGCGCTCGAGCAGCTCGCTGCCGCGTCGGAAGTACGCGAGCGCCTCGGTGTCCACGAGGCCCGGCGAGATCGCGTTCACCGAGACGCCGTACGGGCCGAGCTCGACCGCGAGGTACGCGGTGATCGTGTTGATCGCCGCCTTCGACGCCGCGACGGTCCCGTAGTACGGGAAGGCACGCTCGGTGGCGATCCTGGCTGTGACGGCGAGGATGCGCCCGCCGCCCCGCGCCGTAAGCAACGGGAACGCTGCCTGCGCGCACAGCAGATACGAGCGCGCGTTCACGTTCATCGCGAGGTCCCACGCCTTCACCGTCGCCTCGAGCATCGTGCCCTGCATGCCGGCGGCTGCGTTGCAGACCAGGAAGTCGAGCGCGCCGAGCTCGTCGCCGACCGTCGCGAAGAGCCGCTCGATGTCGGCGGGTTCGGCCATGTTGGCTTGGACGAGCAGCGCGCGCGAGCCCAGCTGTTCGATCTCGGCGCCCGTTGCGCGCGCCTCGTCCTCGCGCCTCCGGAAGTTCACGACGACGTCCGCGCCATCGTGCGCGAGCCGCAGCGCGATCGCGCGCCCGATCCCCCGCGAGCTTCCGGTGACGAGCGCGACCTTGCCGGCGAACGGCCGATCTGTCATCGGGCTCGCCGGTAGTCGTGCCAGACGAGATACGCGGCGCCCCATGCCATGCCGGCACCGACGGCAGGCATGATCAGCCGCTCACCGTCGCGGAAGCAACCCAGGCGGTTCGCCTCATCGAGCGCGATCGGTATCGAGGCCGCCGAGGTGTTGCCAACTTCGCCGAAGTTCAGGATGAACTTGTGAAGGGGCACATCGAGCGCCTTCGCCGTGTCGGTCACGATGTTGCAGGACGCTTGATGCGGTACGACCCAGTCGACATCCTCGTTTGTGATGCCGGCGTGCGCGAGCACCTCGTTCGTCGCCTGCACCATCTTCGCGACGCCGAAGGGCGGAATGACCTTGAGCGCGAGCTCCATGTATTGCTCCCGGCGCGCGATGACCTCCTCGGTGATCGGCTTCTTCGTGCCGCCGGCGGGCACCGCGACCATATAGCCGTCCGAGCCGCTCGAGCCGGTCGAATAGGCTTTCACGCCGTAGCCGCCATCGAGCCCGTTCCGCAGCACGACCGCGCCGGCGCCGTCCCCGAAGATCGTTTGCGCGCGGAACTTCTGCGGATCCAGGTAGTGCGACATCGCGTCGGTCCCGATCACCAGTGCGGTCTCCGCCCCCAGGCGCTCGAGGAGTCCGTCGGCGACCATCAGTCCATCGACGAACCCCGTGCAGGCGGAGTCCAGCTGCAGGAAGCGAGCTGACGTCGCGAGATCGCGCTGCACCAGCGCGGCCGTGGGTGGCACGCGATGATCGCTGGTGATCGTCGCGAGCACGATGAAGTCGACGTCTCGCGCGTTCACGCGAGCGTCCTCGAGCGCGCGTTCCGCGGCACGTGTCGCCATGTCGGAGGTACCTTCACCGGGCGCCACGCGCCTGCGCTGCACCGCGCCCATCTGCTTTCTGCACCACTCGTCGAGGGTGCATCCGGCCCGCTCGCGGTCGAAATCGACCGCCGCCTGCTCGATGTCGTCGTTCGTGACGATCCGCTCGGGCAGGTAGCTGCCCGTCCCCATGATTACCTTGTCGGTCATCGCCTCTTTCCCTTCGAGGTGCTGTAGCGCGGCGAAACACCTCCGCGGACACGGATCGGACATCCATCGAAGGGCGAGCGCATGTGAACGGCCGTCGGTGTCGTATTGAGGCCGTCGGCGCATCACGCGATGCGACGGCGGCCGCGTGCTGTCACGTCAATCCAGCGTCAACGTGCTCTCAATTTCCGACCTGCCCAATGTCGAAGGCGACATCGCGGCGAGGAGCGAGAAACGGCGGACACGAGCGACCTCGGCCCCTGGCCGATCTTCCGGAGCCACGCTCGAGCGATCGGCATGACGATCGCAATGTGTGTCGTCCTGCTTGCCACAATCGAGCTGGCATTCTTCCGCACAGGCTTCTTCTCCTCGCACGTCGCCGTCTCGGATCCGCAGTGGCCGGCGGCAAAGCTTGCGATCGCCTCGCGCCAGCCGAACGCACGCGTGCTCTACGTCGGTGACTCGACGATGATGACGAGCGTCCTGCCGGCGATCGTGTCGGCGGCGTGCGAATGCGGACCGGGGTTCAACGCCGGCTTTTCGTCCGCCAACCCCTGGCTCACTGATGCGATGACCCGGAGGCTTCTCGGCTTCATGCACCCGCGGCTCGTTGTCATCAGCGTGTCGCCATGGACCGTCGACGGGGCCGCGCACTTCGAAAACACCGACCTCGCGCGCCAGATCATGTCGCCGGCCGAGCTCGCCGCGCGTGGGGCACCGCTCGATCTGAGCCAGCGCATCGATGCGGGCCTGAGTAGCCTCTGGTCGGCATACGGCCAGCGGCAGGTGCTGAAGGAGTGGCTCAGCTCACTCGTCCCAGGGCAGCGCTACGACGAGAACCGGCTGGGCTACTACGTGGCGCCCGGAAGCGCGAACAGCCAGGCGCGGCTCGTCGCGACGGCTGACCGCCTCTTCGCAGACGTCGGCAGCGCGACGGCCTCGGCGCCCGGCGCGATCGTGATCCGTACGCTGGTCGATGACCTTCGCGCGCGAGGGATCGCCGTCGCATTCCTCCTGCCGCCGCTTCACCCTGCCGCGTCCGACGAAGCCGGACCGTTCATCGAGGGCGCGGACGCCGCCATCCGGCAGCTCGCGGAGGAGGCCGGCGTCCCGCTGATCGACTGCCGAGCGACGGCATCGCCCGCGGACTTCCGCGACGTGACTCACCTGCTGCAGCCCGCGGCCGAGAGACATTCCGCATGCGTCGGTGCGCGTCTTCGCGCGCTCGTCCACGACTGACCCGTGCTCTTCAACAGCCTCGCCTACCTGATCTTCCTCCCGACCGCGTGGGTCGCCTTCTGGGCGGTGCCGGTGCGTCGTCGGCTCGATGTCATGCTCGTGTCGAGCTACGTCTTCTACGCGAGCTGGAGCGTGCCGTACGCCGCGATGATCTTCGGGCTCGTGGTGGTCAATTACGTCTTCGGCTTGATCCTGGCCCGCGCCGCACAACGGCGACCGCTGCTCGCGGCTTTCATCGCCTTCGATGTCGCGGTCTTGGGCATCTTCAAATACTTCGACTTCTTCCTGACCTCGGCCGCAGGGGCCGCGAACGCCCTGTTCAGCGCGGACCTCCAACCTCACCTCCTCGCGCTCGTCCTTCCGCTAGGGATCTCGTTCTTCACGTTCGAGTTCATCCACTATCTCGTCGACATCTACCGCGGCGACGTTCCGGTGCACAGCTTCACGAAGTTCCACGTTTTTGCCGCGTTCTTCCCGACACAGATCGCCGGACCGATCAAGCGGTTTCAGCAGTTCGTCCCGTCGCTTGCCACGCTCGGGAGCTTCGACGCCGACCTCGCGAAGGAAGGCCTGTGGCTCATCGGCCGAGGACTCGTCAAGAAAGTCCTGCTCGGCGATCGGCTCGCTCCATGGGTGAACGATGGGGTGCGCGCGGCGGCCGACGGCGCGATCGGCACCAATGACGCGTGGATCACGATGCTGGCGTTCGCGCTACAGGTGTACTTCGACTTCTCCGGCTACACCGACATCGCTCGGGGCTCCGCGGCGCTGTTCGGCTTCCGGATCCCGATCAACTTCGACATGCCATATCTCGCGACGTCGCTGGCGGACTTCTGGCGGCGCTGGCACATCTCTCTGTCGAGTTGGCTTCGCGATTACATCTACTTCCCGCTCGGCGGCTCCCGACGGCCGATGGCGATCGTGATGCTGAACCTGCTGATCACGTTTGTCGTCGCGGGCTTGTGGCACGGAGCGGCCTGGCACTATGCGGCGTTCGGCGCGATGTGGGGCATCGGGCTGGGGTTGCAGCACTTCCTACGGAGCCGGATCGCCCTGCCGGCGAGCCGAGCTCTGTCGGTGGGGGGCTGGCTCTTCACGATGGTGTTCTACCTCGCGAGCTTGGCCTTCTTCCGCTGCCCCGACTTCGACGCCGCGGGCGTGATGCTGCGGGCGATGGCCGGCCAGGGCATCGGCGCGGGCACGCTGAGCGTCCGGGGCTCTCTGTTCGTCATCGGAACGGCCGCGGCACTCATGCTCACCTGGCTGACGTCACGTCGGGCGTGGTCGGTGCGGGTGCCGCTGCCGCGGCTGAGCCCGATCGCATGGGGCGCCGCCGCATCCACGGTGATCGTGATCGCGTCACTCGCGGCGCCCGCCGGAAGCGAAGCCTTCTTCTACTTCCAGTTCTAGAGCGCCGCGCCGCTCTCGCCTGCCACCGGCGCGTCCGATCTGCGCAGGTACTCGCCGGGCTGAAGGTCGAGAGGGCACGTGACCTGAGAGACGGATGTGAGGACGCGCGCCGGATTGCCCGCGACGACGAGCTCGGCGGGCACGGGGCCCGTGACCACGCTTCCGGCGCCCACGACCGATCGCTGACCGATGGTGACGAAGGGAAGGATCGTCGCGTTCATGCCGATCTGCGCGCCGCGCTCGATCGTCGGACCACGCATGCAGGCATGGTTCTCGCTGCCGGGATGAGGGTCGTTGGCCATGCCGACGCCGGGGCCGATCGTGACGTCGTCCTCGATCGTCGTGAACGCAGCGGCATAGCAGTTCGCTTGGACCCGCACGCGATCACCTAACGTGCAGCCCGCCCCGATGATGGTGTTGTTCTCGATGTGAACGTCGTCGCCGATGACGGTGTCCTCGCCGATTAACACGTTGTGTCCCGTCTCGAGTCGATCCCCGATCCGGACGCCATCGTCGATCATCGAGCCGCCGCGGATGCGTGCATCGCGACCGATCTCGATCGGATTTGAAGCGCCCTGCGGATGGCCGCCACCAAGGCGGACATCGTCGTCGATGAGCGCGCCCCGGCCGATGCGTATGTGGCTTGCCCATCGGTGGGCGGGTGAGCCAGCCCTCATCGCGAGGACCGAGGGCACGCGGCCGTTTCCATCGCTTTGTGTCACAGAAGTCTTCCACGCTGAGTAAACGTTCGCGGCCTTGAGGGCAGCTGCGGCGCGCCGTTGAGGTCCCCGTGGTGACCTGCGGGCCCGGCCAGCGTTAGATCAGCTCCCACCACTCGAGCTCTCGCGGGCCGTCGACCAGCGCGAGCGCCTGTGCCGCGAACATCGTGGCCCAGGCGTTCTCGTGGACCTCGGGGGCCTGCGGTTCGTATGGCACCGACCAGCCGATCTGGGCTGGACTGGCGACTTGCCGCAGGCGCGCGATGGACGGCCGGACCGTCGACACGTGTCCCAGCAGGGCGGCGAGACGGATGACCTGGGCGTGCACGTCGCTCTGCTCGCGGCTCGCGGTAGTCGCCGCCAGACGCGGAAAGCCGCCTGATTGGAGGCGATAGGACAGCAGCTCGCCCAGCGCCGTGTTTAGGATCTCGTCAAGACCCGTCGTTCGGTGGGCCGCATCCCAGATCCAGAGCCCCTCCAACGCGTAGCACGTCGCGTGTAGGTTGACCTTGCCGGCTGCATCACGCAGCCCATCGCTCGTAAGAGAGAACGCGCTGCTGACGTCATCGACAATGGTGCGCGCGGCTGCGCGCATCCCAGCGGCACCGAGCTCGGCGGCCAGGAGCAGGCACTGCACGGTCTTCGCGAGATGGAGTCGCCCCACGGTCGACCAGGTCGCCGGGCGTTCGTCCGGCGGGGCGGCGGCAGGATCGAGCGGGGGAAGATGGCCGAGCTCATTGACCTGGTCCCGCAGGCGGGAGGCCGCACGGACCCCGGCCGCGACCGCGCGGGCGTTCCGCGCCCGGACTCCGTACTTGATCAGGCCGGCCGCGATGATGCCCTGGTCGAAGTTGTAGACAGCAGGCCCGTCGACGCGACGCGATGCGGAGGCGTTCCCCTCGATGCGCGCGCACAGCCAGTCAGCGGCTCGTGTCACTGCCGCGCTGTCCGTTGCATCCGCGAACACGGCTGCACTCAGGAAGTAACCCGAGATCTCGGGGTACTCGTCCGAGAGGCGGCCGGTGCGACGCTCACGCCACCCGGCTATGCCACCGCTTGGATGTGCGAGCACACCGGCGAAGAGCCAGTCGAACAGATCCGCGCTGCTGGGCCTGCTGGGGCCACCGAGCAGGGCCTGCTGGAGTTGAAGCTCTGGCTGCCCCGCCACGGGCCCCGCCACAACGGACTGCACCTTTGATGGTGCCGTTGTTGCTGTCGGGAGGGGGCCTGTGGATACGCGGAGTCTGTCTAACACCGGCACATCGTCGCCGTCTCGTGTTGAGACTGGATGTGGCGCACGGTTGAGCCACCGATCCCGGCTGACCGGCGCGGCGTTCAGCTGACGGGCGTCCCGAAGACGGGCAGGAGCACGGCCGTCGTGGGCGCGACCTCCTCAGGGCGTGGCGAGGTCATAGCGAGGGGCTTCATCGCCGCCGCGTAGAGCCGATCGAACGACGATGTCTGGCGGATGCCGCGCTTGGAATGCCCGATCGGCATGAGGTGGAATCCAGCGAGGCGTGCGTTGCGGGCGAGCCAGTCGAGCTCCTCATCGAGGTACGCCCAGTACCGTTCGCACGCTTCGGCGTCGTCGCTCGCGCGCTCGAGAATGGCGAGCAGGCGCGCGGGGATCACGATGCCGGGGATCGCTTCGAGACGACGCGCGTGATCGCACGACCGCACGGGTGCGAGTCCAACGATCAGCGGCAGGTCCGCGAGCGCCCCTGGCATGCGGTCGATCGCCGCGGCGAAGGCACGCGCATCGAACATGGGCTGGGTCTGGACGAACTGCGCGCCCGCAGCGTGCTTGCGGACGAGCCGACTGGTCTCGTGGACTGGGTCGGACGCGAACGGAGACCACGCGGCGCCGACGCAGAATGGCTCAGCCGCGCCTTGCAGCTCGACACCAAGGCCCGCCGGAAACGCGCGGGCCAGCTCGAGCAACGTGAAGACGTCAACGTCCTGGATGTCCGCCGATGATTGCGGGACGTCCCCGGTCATACACAGGAGGTTGCGCACCCCGAGCGCCGACGCCCCGAGGAGATCGGCGATCAGCGCGTTCCTCGCACGCGAACGAGCCACAAGCTGCACGATCGGCTCGACGCCGAGATCGGCGTGCGTGAGGATCGCTGCGGCCGCGATCGGCGAAAGTGCGGGGCGGCCACGCAGGCCGTCGGTGATGTTCACTGCGACGATCTGCGGACGGAGCAGCCCTTTGACTCGTTCGATGATCAGCTCGTGCGCGACCGTCGCCGGTACCGCGAGCTCGGCGGTGATCACGGATCGGCCCGCATTGAGTGCACGGTTAAGTCGCGATCCGACGCCGCTGGCCGTCGGGGTCGACTCCATCAGCGGTTCATCGGCCTATGGCCGCGTCGCTTTCTTTCACATAGGTGAACGTTCCTCTCCGTCGGCATCCGATAAGGCGTGGGGGCGAACGTCGACTTGCGGAAATCTCGATCTGAGCGCTGCGTTGAATATCTCTAGCGGCTCGTACGCGATGTGACGTCCATGGGCCGCGATTCGCACGATCTCTGAGAGGACCTTGCCGTTCGCGGCGCCAACGTCGATGCAGTTGGCGTTGGCGCGAAGGCGGCGCCAGGTCGTGAAAAAGGCGCGAGCAGGCTGCTTCTATCCCGACGGCGGTTACCGCCCATTTGATGCGGCTCGAGGCAAGCGCCAATCGGGGACTCCTTTCTCCCGCTGCTAGTTCGCCGCGCGCGGCCGGACGGCAATGGTGACAGCCACCCAGGCTTGATCCGCGTCATTGCTGAACGGGCCGGGGTCCTCCGACGCGACCGCGTTCTCGCGCCGCGCGGAGGCGGCGGAACAGCGTCCGACCAGGCCGCCCGACGTGTCGTAGTGGCCACCGGTGTAGCCCGCCGGGTACCCCGCGGTCACGCCCAGGTTCTCCGCGCCGTAGGCGGCGATCCAGAGCGTCTTCTCGATGTCCCACGTCGCCGGGTCAAGTGCCGGCGGGTCCGGGGTCAGACCGGTGCCGGTGACGCCCGCGTCCGCGATGGCGTCGGACAGGACGCCGTCATCGAACCATGCGCTGATCCGGTAAACGTGCGCCACCGCCGGCTCCATCACCGACGTCTGGAAGTCGACGGTCGTTCCTCCCTCGGTCCCGTCCGCTCGCTTCGCGAGGCGGCTTGTGCGGACCTGGGTCCCGTTGAGCGTCGTGCCGATGGTTGTCCAGCCGGGCGGCGGCGTGACCGTCGCCCAAGCGTGGTTGGTGAAGATACACAGCAGCAGATCGCCGGCGTTCACCTGCGCCGGCATGGCCACAGCGTGGCTGTTCGCGTGGACCGTGAAGGATGTCGCGGTCAGCGACTCCACGACGGCGAAGCCGTCCCACGCGGGGGGCGTCGCCGGACCACCTCCGTAGGCGCATGCGGTGCCGGGCTGCTCGAAGGCGCGGATGTGCCCGTCCCACGCGTCACGGATCCAGAACACAGGCACGCCGTAGCTCAGGTCGTCGCACTCAACATCCTGCGGGCTGCCGCCGGCGTAGGTGTTGTAGGCGTGCCAAGCGACCTTGGTGCCCGCCTTCGTGTACTCGAAGAGATAGAAGCAACCCGCCACACTCACGAAGAGGCTCCCGCCGCCCGTCGCGATGCCGCTGCTCTGGCTGTATCCGCACTGCGCGGTCATGTCATTGGGCGCGAGACCGACGTCGATGTAGGGCGATCCGGAGATGAGCTGCGCCGTGCCCAGTGCGTCGGGCGCCGTGCTGTAGTGGTAAATGCGCGTCGTGGCGTCGGGGCTGTACCAGATCGTGTCGTCAGCGCGGTCGTACGCGATCTTGACCTCGGTCGCGTACTGACCGGTCGAGAAATAGGGCCGGTCCTGCACCGGGTCGACGGTGAAGACGAGCGTCGCCGCACCCGCTTTGGTGAGGAGATAGATCGAGAGCCCGTCGCTTCCGACCGCCCAGAACTTGTCCCTGCCGGCGTCGTAGGCCAAGGTCATGATGCCTTGCGCGCCCGTTATCGGGGTGGTGACGTGGCCCGTTGCGTAGGTCTGCCCGCCCGCTGGAGGCACGTCGATCCGGTGAAGGACCGGGCTGCCGTACCCAACGTAGTACAGATACTTGCCGTCGAACGCGACGCTGGGCGCGACCTGCGTCGGCCACTGGTCCGGCACAACCACGTCCGCAACCAGATCCCCGTCGGCCGCGGCCGCCGGCTTTGCAAGGAACATGAGCTGCAGAAGCAACGCTGCGATGAGCGCGGCGGCTCCACGACGCAATGATCTGTTCATGTAGATCCTCCCGTCATGCGGCCGTCCCCAAACGTGGAGATGCGACCGCTTTCGTCGTGGTCGTTCCGTCTATGAATCCAGCCAGCCCTGCGTAGCGGAAGCCCGCGGCCGCGGCGGAACTCGGCGCGATCAGGCTCCGTCCATCGAAGAGAACGTCTCCGCGGGTCGCCCGCCGGATCGCACGCAGGTCCATCGCTGCGAACTCGGGCCATTCGGTCGCGATTACGACGGCATCCGCTGCCTCACATGCGTCCGCGAGCGTCGAGCGCACGCGGATCCGCGGTTCCGCCGGGAGATCGCGAACGGCCGGGTCGTACGCGCTCACTGACATGCCGGACTGCAGGAGCAGCCGAGCGAGGGCGACCGCTGGTGACTCGCGCGTGTCGGCGGTGCCGGCCTTGAACGCGAGGCCCAGAAGGCCAACCTGCGAATGGGGCGCCAGCACGCGCTCGATCGCTGCGGCGAAGCCGCGCAGCTGGCGCGCGTTCTGGTCGATCGCAGCCTTGAGGACGAGGAAGTCGTAGCCCATGCCGTCGGCGATCGCCTGCAGCGCACGAGTGTCCTTGGGAAAGCACGAGCCACCCCAACCGAGCCCGGGACGAAGGAACTGCGATCCGATCCGCGGGTCGAGGCCCATCGATCCGAGGACCGCGGCGGCGTCAGCGCCGACAGACTGCGCGAGGTTCGCGATCTCGTTCGCGAAGCTGAGCTTCGTGGCGAGGAATCCGTTCGCCGCGTACTTCGCGAGTTCCGCGCTCGCTGCACTCATCCAGCGGAAGGGAACGGGAGCGCGCGAGCCCTCATCTCCACCCAGGTCGCCGGGCAGCACGCGGCGGTCGATGATGCGCCGAAACAGCGCTTCGACGGCGCTCGCCGCGTCCGGCGGGCCGCCGGCGATGATCCGGTCGGGAAAGAACGCGTCGTGGAGGGCGTGACCCTCGCGAAGGAACTCGGGATTCGAGACCACGCGCTGCGCCCGGAGCGGACCGCTCTGCAGACGGTCACAGGTACCCACCGGCACGGTCGACCTCACGAGGACCGCCGCGCCGCGTCTCGCGCGCGAACCTATCTGCGCCGCCGCGGTCTCGACCTGCTCGAGGTCGGGCCGACCGTCGCTGGCCATGGGAGTCCCGACCGCGACGACGATGACCTCGGACTCGGCGAGGTCCGTCGCCACCGGCGCGAAGCACACGTCGAGCCTTTGGAGGAGCTCGCCGAGCCCTGGCTCGCGGAGCGGGTCGTTCCCCCTACGCCACGCGGCGAGACGAGCGGGATCGCGCTCGATGCACGTCACGCGATTGCCCAGGTACGCGAGGACGGCGGCGGACACCGCGCCGACGTAGCCAGCGCCAACGACGGTCACACGCATGGCGCATCCCGGTACGGTCTCACGGTCGCGGCAGCGGCCACCGTCGCGAGCAGGATCGGAAGGAAGAACGGCAACAACACGATGCGCCGCTGGTCGAGGACGCGAAGACCGTTCTTCGTCCACAGTGCGGCCCGCTCGTCTGCGGTGAGATACGGGCGGTCCTTCAGATACCCCGCGAGCCGGTCCGGCCCGATGTTGTCGATGAGCACGAAGCCGCCGCCGGGACGCAGGACCCGCGCGACCTCACGCAGGCCACGCGCCGGATCGGCCCAGTGATGGAACGCGATCGTGCTGAAGGCGAGGTCGATCGAGCGATCGGGGAGAGGGATCGCTTCGGCGCCGGCGAGGTGTAGCTCAGCGCGCGTGCGGCCTCGGCCCGCTGCGATCATGCCTTCGGACGGATCGACGCCCGCGAGGCGCGCGTTGGGCCAGCGCGCGTGCGCGGCCCGTAGCAGCCGACCGGTACCGCAGCCGACGTCCAGGATCGCGGAGGGCTCGCCGAAGGGGGCCGCGAGCTTGAACGCGTGGCGATGCACACGATCGAAGTGCAGCCACTGCCACTTCGAGCGCTCGTACCGCGCGGACCACCGGTCGAACTGGGCGACATCATCGTCGTCCTCGGGCCGTCGCGACACTGTCTGCTCCCAGGCCATGACCGGTATCCAATCGTGCGCGGATTGAGGCGCGATGCGGCGGGTCAATGATGTCGGGAGCGCGTCTCGGTCAACGCCTGTGCCGGCGCGCTCGGCGGGGGTCAATCGCGCATCAATCCCGGCTCAAGGGCATTGGTGATGGGTCGTCGGCTGTATAGGGCCAGCCGCGTGTCGAGGACGTGGAAGATCGGATGGTCGAGGGCCGGGGCGAGCTCGTTCAGGTACGCGTAGATGCCGGAGTAGTGCGTGTAGTCGTCCCAGATGATCGTGCCGGACGGCGAGAGCATGGCGAGCGCTGCTTCGGTGTCGGACCTCACGTAGCTGTAGCTGTGGCTCGCGTCGACATAGGCGAGGTCGATCGTCCCGCGATACGGCGCGAAGTCGAACGTGGCCGAGTCTCCTGCGAGCTGCGTGATCCGCTCGCCCTCACGCGTGCCGTGGAACCGCGCGCCACGATCCCATTCGTGGAAGTACTCGTCGATGTCGGTCAGCTCCAGCTGCGCGCTGTAGGCCGCGTCGGGTCCAGCGAGATCGAGCGTGTACACGCGGGCTCTCGGGACGTTGCGCGCGAGCAGCCAGGCGGTGTCGCCGCGGTACGTCCCGAATTCGAAGATCGTCGCCGGGTCGAGCAGCGCGGCGAGCGCGCACAGGACGAGCGGCGATCGACGGAGCACGGGACCCTCGACGTGCACTCGATCGATCCCGTTGATGCTCGCGACGTCGATGTTCGTGACGTGCGGCGCCGCGAAGCGCTTGAGCTCGATCCACGCGCGCTTGAGCAGCTGCCGGCGCAGACGCTGCGGATCCGCGACGGCGTG
>Ga0066710_100001364_pt1 | contig 18100 bp, 20 predicted proteins | sample GraSoiAngelo_159_FD_79666 | JGI IMG/M metagenome (GOLD analysis project Ga0066710, IMG submission 79666) | Grasslands soil microbial communities from the Angelo Coastal Reserve, California, USA - 14_1009_16_40cm | ecosystem: Environmental > Terrestrial > Soil > Grasslands | place: USA... | reverse complement strand
GTCATGATCGTCGGAATCTCGTTTCGACATAGTCGTCAAGGATGGTGATGAATTCATTAACGATCGTGGGGCCTTTCAGAGTAGTTATTAAACGTCCATCGACATAAACGGGCGCCTTCGGCTCTTCGCCGGTTCCGGGCAGTGATATTCCTATATTTGCGTGCTTCGATTCGCCGGGGCCATTCACCACGCATCCCATGACGGCGATTCTCAGATTTTCGACACCGGGATACGTCTGCTTCCACACCAGCATGCGGGAACCCAGGTATTGCTGGATGTCGTCCGCCATTTCTTGAAACACCGTACTGGTCGTGCGGCCACAACCCGGGCACGCGGTCACTCGCGGCGAAAAACTGCGGATGCCGAGGCTTTGAAGAACGTCTTGGCAAGTACGGACTTCTTCTGTCCGATCCCCGCCAGGTGCAGGTGTGAGGCTGACGCGGATCGTATCGCCAATGCCTTCTTGCAGCAAAATCGATAGCGCGGCCGTGCTGGCGACGATACCGCCACGGCCCATTCCGGCCTCGGTAAGTCCGAGATGGAGAGCGTGCATCGAGCGCCGGGCCAGTTCGCGATAAACATCGATTAGGTCTTGAACACCGGACACCTTTGCGCTGAGAATGATGCGATCTTCGCGCATCCCGTAGGCCCGTGCCATCTCTGCCGAGTCGATTGCGCTGCGGACCATCGCTTCCATAATCACGGCGCGAGAGTCTTTCGGCTCCGCACTGCGAGCGTTTTCATCCATTAACCGCGTGACGAGCGACTGGTCCAGCGATCCCCAATTGACCCCGATCCGAACAGGTTTCGCGTTTTCGTTAGCGATTTCGATGATCGTCCGGAAGTTATCGTCGTGTTGCCGGCCCATTCCGACATTACCGGGATTGATGCGGTACTTGTCGAGCGCTCGTGCACAGTCCGGATACGCGCGAAGCAAGATGTGCCCGTTGTAATGAAAATCGCCAATGATGGGGGCGGTAATGTGCCGGTCACGCAGACGGCTAACAATTTCAGGAACCGCGGAGGCGGCTTCGCGAGTGTTAACGGTGAGGCGAACCAGTTCGGAACCAGCCACTGCGAGGGCTTCGGCCTGCTTCACAGTGGCGGCGACGTCCGCCGTGTCCGTGTTTGTCATGGACTGCACGGCAATCGGATGACTGCCGCCGATGAAGATACCGCCGACATTCACTGGAATCGACGGCCGTCGAGTAATCTCTGCCATGAGCAACCATTATAAGTATAATGGCCTGCCTTGTTCGGCGTACCAATTCATAAACTCATTATCCATTTCCCGATCGCGTTAACGATCATGGCTGTCGTCTATGATTCGTGGGCACTTTACGCCAAGAAGCCGGAACTGCACCGAACAGGATATGGCCTGACATTATGGGCTGCAGTGGGCGCACTCGCCGCTGCGGGCACAGGTCTGCAGCTCGCCGAGATGGTTCGTCTCGACAAAGGGGCCGTCACAGGCCACGCTGGTTTTGCGATTGGGTCAACGGTCGTGCTCGCCGCTTTAGCGGGATTGCGGTACTCCGCACACGCGCAGGAACGGAAAGAGTTTCAGATTTGGTGGTTGATTGTTGAAGCAGCAGCGGTAGTGCTCATAGGCGCCACAGCCGTCACAGGTCACCGGCTCTGAAACGAAGGCGAATCGGCCACAAAAAGGCACAAAATTCACCAAAAATTGTCTCTTGGGCCTTTTGTGCTTTTTTGTGGCCGATCTTTCGTTATTCCGGCCGGAACTGCGGTCTCTCGGCAGCTAAGACTTTATCCTTGGGTGTGCTGAGATATCCGCGGATGCGATCCTTATCGACGTAATTGACGACCACTTCATACCGGAGTTTGTCTCGGCCCACCAGGAATTGGACAGGCTCGTTGGCCGTGCGGTCCTTCTTTTCCAGCCTGCTGTCATCTACCTGAATCAACAGATCGTACTTCGCTTTTTTCGCGTCGGTTTTACGCAACTGCAACTGGATATCGGCCACGCGCGTCATCTCGCCTTTTTTCGGCTTTGGGAGATCGAACTCGAAGAAATCGCGCTCGCCTTTCTTGCGAAGATCAGCCAGTTCGCCCGCATTCCGAGCGATCTGGGCGCTCAGACTCGTTTTCACATCAGTAATTTCGCGACGGCTCTCGGCTAAGTCTCTGCGGGTCGCGTCGAGATTCGCCGCAACCGTCTTGACTTCTCCGGAGACGTTTCCGATCTTTGTTTCCGCGACCTGCTGAACTTCGGCAGCCTTCGTAGTGGCTTCCTGGCGCGCAGCGGCGACATCCGTTGTGCTCGCTTTTGTTGCGAGTTCGTGAGCGAGCTGTTCTTTAGCTTTCTCTTGCTCCGTTTTCAATCTTTCCGCGAACTTTCGTGAAGCGTCTAGCTCTTGGGCGGTGACGCCCATGCGCTTCGTGACCACATCAAGATCCGCGCCAAGGTCCGTGGCGCGTTTCTTGAGGCCATTCATTTGCTCGGCCTGATCCTCGAATTGCTGTTCGAGGGTATTGATCTGGTTTTGAAGCGTTGAGCGGGTGGAGTAGGCGTTGTAGCCAAGGCCAAGGATGAGGACAAGAGCTAAAGCCATCCCGGCTTTTAAAACATTCGTGTTCGGTGGTGGCGGCGTGTAGCTATCGCTGCCGCCTTCTTTTGGTTTGATACTGAACATTGATTATCCTTTCAGTAGATTCGGCGTCCTCCAGGCGCATCGATTATCTACGATTTCCGCAGTTTAGACGAGACCGTTCTGGCGGTGGTGAGCTACCTCGATTGGTGCTAACATCCGCGCTTGTGCTCTCGGTAGCTCATTCCATCTATCGGCTCATAAGCCGCATTCCTCGAGGGCGTGTCTTATCATACGGAGATGTGGGACGCGTCGTCGGTACCGGACCGCGCCAGGTTGCCGCGGCGATGCGCGATTGTCCTGTAGGGCTTCCTTGGCATCGAGTCGTTGGCGCTGGCGGCAAGATTCGCACGGCAGGCGAATACGCCTGGATGCAACAAGAACGGCTAATGGCGGAAGGAGTTCGCTGTCGCGGTCTGAGCTTTCCTTATGAAGTCTACCGCTGGAAAAATCCCAGATAGCCGCATCGAGCGTGACTCGATGGGGGAAATCCGAGTTCCCGCCGGTGCCCTATATGGCGCGCAGACACAGCGCGCCGTCGACAATTTTCCGATTAGTAACCTGCGCTTCCCTCGCGAGTTCATCCGAGCGATGGGCCTCATCAAGCTCTCGGCAGCTCGTGCCAATATGGACCTGGGCCTGATTGACAAAAAAATCGGCAGTGCCATCGTGCAATCAGCTCAGGAGGTGGTTGATGGAAATCTCGACCAGCACTTCGTCATCGATATTTTTCAAACCGGTTCCGGCACTTCCACAAACATGAATGCCAACGAGGTAATCTCGAACCGGGCGATACAGTTGCTGGGCGGAGCGGTGGGATCGAAAAAGCCGGTGCATCCCAACGATCACGTGAATATGGGACAGTCCAGCAATGATGTGATCCCGACGGCGATACATGTCGCTGCGCTTGAATCCATTGAGAACGCGCTAATTCCCGCGCTTACAAAGCTGCGACGTGCGCTCGCCAGCAAGGCAAAAGAATTCGATTACATCGTAAAGATCGGAAGAACTCATTTGCAGGATGCAACGCCCATCCGCTTAGGTCAGGAATTCGGCGGATATGCTCGACAGGCGCAGCTCAGCATCCGTCGTGTTGAGAAACTTCGGGAGAGCCTCGGCGAATTGCCGTTAGGCGGAACGGCCGTGGGGACTGGCATTAATACACATCCGAGATTTGCCGCACGGGCAATTCAGCATTTATCGAAGCTGACCGGGTTCAATTTGCGCCAAGCAGAGAACCACTTCGAGGCGCAGAGCGCGAAGGACGCGATCGTCGAGACGAGCGGTATCCTGAAAACAATCGCAGTAAGCTTTACAAAAATTGCGAACGACCTACGCTGGTTGGCCTCAGGACCCCGATGCGGAATCGGTGAGATCCGATTGCCCGAAACCCAGCCCGGCTCCTCAATTATGCCTGGCAAAGTGAACCCGGTGATCGCGGAGTCGGTCTTGATGGCCGCGGCGCAAGTGATTGGGAATGATCTGACGGTGACGCTGGGCGGCCAATCCGGCGTGTTCGAACTAAACGTCATGATGCCCGTCATGGCATACAACCTCCTAGAATCGATCCGCCTTCTGGCCACTTCCGCCGTGAACCTGGCCGATCGTTGTATTGTTGGAATCCAGGCCAACGTGGAACGGTGTAACGAAATGGTCGAGAAAAGCCTCGCGATGTGTACGGCCCTCGCGCCGGAAATTGGTTACGATGCCGCTGCAGCAATCGCCAAAGAGTCGTACGAAACAGGAAAGACGGTGCGCGAAATAGCGATGGCGAAGAGGATCATGCCGCCGAAACGGCTGAAGGAAGTACTGGATCCGATGAGGATGACAAAGCCAGGAATCGCGGCAAAAGGGGAATAGTGGTGGAAGAGCGAGATTTTTTTAACGAGAAGACGGAAAGCCGGCCGCATACCATCAACTGCCCGTCCTGCAAGCAGGCCGCGGAATATCAGATCCGTTGGATCCGCCGCACGAAGAAACCCTCCTTGCCGCCGCGCGCTACCGAAGATGACCGGGCGCGATTCAAGGCGGCTCGCGATTATATGGTGCGCGTCGACGATGTTCTGCGATGCAGCAATCCACGCTGCGGGAAGCGGATCGAGATTACGTCGCTGCAAAGCGTGGTTTTGCTATGAATATTGCTTCGTGATGATCGTCCCAGGTTCGGCCGGATATCGCATCAGGCCCAGCGCATCGCGCAGAATCTGCGTCTGTAGAGCAGGATTGTTCGGTCTTCCAAGCGATGAGCCCGGGTCAAAGGGTTTCGGATATAGTGCCCGTGGGGGGCCAGCGGGTTCGGATTCATTGGGAGACACTGTGATCAGGACCGTGCAGATGCCCTGAGTTTCAATCGCGCGTTGAATCGTGACGACCGTCCGATGGCAAAGCGGTCAGCCACCGGTTAGTAAAACGACCGCCGGCCGCATTTTCATCACGACTTCTGCGATTTCCCAACTCACGACCTCTTTCAGCTTACGCAGTTCGGTTGTGAGTCCCATCGAGATCTGATTTTCCGTAAGGCTCCCGATTTCTCCCGCCATGACCAGCTCACGCAGTCTATCGAGCGGAAACATGATATTGGGGTCCTCGGCGCCCTTCGAGGTATCGAAGTGTCCTGGCACGAAACGGAGATTCTTGGTGTCCGTGTCAGCGGGAATCAGACGGTAACTGAGATCGTTTTCACCAAAAGGCTGCATGCCCTCGACGTACGCACCAGACGTACTGACGAGGGCGATGCGGCAGTCTTTCAATTCGCGCTTGAGAGGAGTGTAAGGGATGCAACTGCGCGAGAGTTCGAGCATTACCCCTCGATTTTTTTGAGCTCTTCAAACAGCACTGAATTTTTCGGTTGATCACCGATCGGGTGGACATCGATGTATCTGATGATCCCCTTCTTGTCGACGATGAAGACGGCGCGTTCGGTAAAACCTTCCGCCCGCAGCACTCCGTATTTTAGGGCCGTCAGACCGTGCGGCCAGAAATCGCTGAGCAATGGGTAAGAGATACTCCCCAGGGATTTCGCCCACGCCTTAACCGACGGAATGGTATCGGTGCTTAAGCCCAGGACCTGGGCATTATACCGGCCGAACTCGGAAAGATCTTCCTCGTACGCCGGCATTTGAACCGTTCAGACTGGGGTAAAGGCGAGCGGATAGAACGCCAACACAACGTTCTTCTTGCCCCGGAAATCCGAGAGTTTCACCTCCGAATCGAGATGCGACCTCAAGGTGAAATCCGGAGCCTCCTCACCGACCCTTGGTGCATTGACATCTTTTGCCATTGAGAATCTCCTCGGTCGATTTTCAACTCCAGCGAAATGCCGTTACTAAAGCTATCATATTATCTTTCGCGAACCCGATGAAGATTGCACTCCTTGGCGCCAATGGACAACTCGGACAGGACCTGCAACGTGCTCTTCACTCGCACGATGTGCGCGCGCTCACGCGAACCGATTTCGACGTCACGGATCATGCGCGCGCACGCGCCGTGCTGATGGATTTGGTTCCGGCCGTGGTGTTGAACACCACGGCTTATCACCGGGTCGACGATTGTGAAACCCACGCCGAGATGGCATATGCGGTAAACGCTCTTGCTGTACTCAATCTGATCCGCGTAGCAAACGATCTGGATGCGGTTCTTGTGCACTTCAGCACCGATTACATCTTCGATGGGAAGGCGCGCCAACCCTACACGGAGTCTAGTCAGCCGTTTCCGTTGAGCGTTTACGGCAATTCCAAACTCGCAGGCGAGTTTCTCGTTCGAACAATCTCGAAAAAATATGTCCTCATCCGAACGTGCGGGCTCTACGGAGCCGCAGGCAGTCAGGGCAAGGGCGGCAATTTTGTACAGACTATCCTGACGAAGGCACGGCGAGGTGAATCGATACGCGTGGTGAACGATCAGGTAGTCACCCCTACCTACACTGTCGACCTCGCGAATCAAGTTGCGCAGATCCTGCCAACGGAGAACTTCGGCCTGTTCCATATGACCAACGAGGGCTCGTGCACTTGGTTTGAATTTGCGCGCGCGATCTTCGAGTTGTCGGGACTTGAAGCCGACCTGTCGCCTACGACTTCAGAGCTCTACAAGACTCCGGCGATACGTCCGAAATATTCCGTCCTTGAAAATGCCCGGTTGAAGGAGCTGGGACTGGACGACATGCGGCATTGGCGAGATGCGCTGGCGGCATATCTGAAATGACATCGAAGCTCCGCGCGCTGCCGTATGTGTTTTTCCTCTTACCGTTTGATTTGGTGATTGCTCTCTGCCTCTCTGTGTCCGTGCCCTTGTGCTTTAGAAAACGCAGAATCACACTGACACAGAGACCCGATTCCAGTAGGACCACGATCATCATCGTGAACTGGGATGGAAAGCACTTGCTTGCGGATTGCTTACCGGCCGTCATTGAAGCCGTACGGCACGATGGCCGCAATCACGAAATTCTCCTTGTCGATAACGGAAGTACCGACGGCAGCGTCGAGTTCGTTCGCCAGAATTTTTCCTGTGTCCGCGTATTGGCGCTGGACCGAAACTACGGCTTCATCGGAGGCAATGATCGGGGCATCGCGGAGACTCGCACCGACATCGTCGTTCTCTTAAACAACGACATGATTGTCGACCGCGCATTCTTGTCGCCGCTGCTCAACGGTTTCTCGGATACTTCGGTATTCGCTGTGACGTCGCAAGTCTTCTTCGCCGATCTCGATCGCCGCCGCGAAGAAACCGGCAAGACTCGGGCGCGGTTCGAAAACGGATTCTTCTATCTCTGGCACGATGACATCTACCCCACTGATGAAGCGCACGAGACCATCCCGGTTTTTTGGGCCGGCGGCGGTTCGTGCGCGATCGACCGAAAAAAGTATCTCGCGATGGGCGGATTCGATTCGCTTTACCATCCGTTCTATGTGGAAGACACCGATCTGTCATATCAAGCGTGGAAGCGTGGATGGAAGTGTCTTCTCGCACCGGCTAGCCGAGTCATTCATAAGCATCGAAGCACTAGCAAGGCCAAATTCGGGCAGGATTTCGTAGAAAACACGATCCGCAAAAATCAGTATCTCTTCATCTGGAAAAATGTGACGGATATTCCGATGGTGGTACAACACCTCGTCAACCTGCCGAGAATCCATGGCCGTGCGATGCTGCGCGATACGCCGGCATTCGAAATCCGCGCCTTCTTTCGTGCCTTCCGGCAATTGCCTGAAGCATTGCGGAAGCGCTTCGAGCATGCGTCGCATTCTCTGGTCAGCGATCGCGAAGTTTTGGCGCGCAGTCAGAAGTCATGAACATTCTCCTTGTCACCCCGTATCCTCCCGTGCTGCACGTACACGGAGGCGGCGTTCGCATGTTCCACAACATACGAATCCTCGCGAATAAGCACACCGTGCGAGTCCTTTCCTTCGTAGAAAACGATGAGGAAGCGGATCTCGTGAAATCTGTGGAACCGATCTGTGAATCCATCACGGCCATCCGGCGAGTTCCAGATTTTGGCGCACACTGGTTTTCCTTGGCCCCATTCACGGTTCGGGAGTTTGGTACGCCGGCGATGCACAAGGCGGTTGATGATGCAGTTCGGATGAAGAATGTCGATATCATTCAATGCGAGTATTTACAGATGGCGCAATACAGGCGCGCGGGCGCGTTTTCGATCCTCACGGCGCACGAGGCGTATTCGGCCAATGCTTACCACGCATTCCAAAGCGTTACGGACGGTATCCAGAAACTCCGTCTGTTTTCTCGTTGGATGTCGATGTTGCATTATGAGGTCTCGATGTGCAATGCCTTCGATCGCGTCGTTACCATGACCGATGATGATGCGCGGTATCTCCGATCCTACGCCCGCCAAGCAAACATTCGCGCGATTCCCATTGGGATCGATGCCGAATATTTTCAGCCAGAGCCGGATAGCTCTCACGAGCAGCAAATTGATGTCGTATTCGTCGGCTATTTTCGTCACACGCCCAATCTTGAGGCTGCGGAGTTCTTGCTCAAAGAGATTGCCCCCTATTTTCCCGGAATCGCCTTCGTCATTGCGGGTTCCCATTTTCCGGATACAATTCAGAAAACGGAGAACACCGTCTTTCCCGGATACGTACCCGATACTCGACATTTGTTTCATCCGCCGAACACGATTTTTGTGGCTCCATTGTTTTCAGGAACGGGCCAGCGTGTGAAACTCTTGGAGGCGTTCGCCATGGGCGCCGCAGTCATTACCACTTCGCTTGGCGCGGGGGGATTTCCTATCGTACATGGAGAACAAGCGATGATCGCGGACACGCCTGAAGAATTTCGAACCGCTGTTGCGGCTCTGATATCCTCGAGTGATGTGCGCGCGCGCCTGGGAAGAAGAGCACGGCAGATGATTCTGGATCACTTTACATGGGATCGCATTGGCGGGCAGCTTCTTACTGTGGTTGAAGAAAGAAACTGTAGGGGCGCTCTGTGAGCGGCAAGTTGATGCGAGCAATTTCGTTCGTCTATCGCTTTATTGTACTGCTGCTCGTCGTTGCCTATCTGGAAGGGAATCGTGACGCCTGACGTCGATGTTCTGGTCGTGCTCTATAACAGCGCCAGCTTCATCCAGCCGTTGCTCGAAAGTCTCAGCCGGATAACAATTCCATTCTCGCTCTACCTTCTCGACAACGCTTCCAGCGATGATACGGCAGAAAAGCTGGCCGCCTCGCTTGCGACATTTCCTGTTCGCACCCATCTCTGGCGTTCTCTGACCAACAATGGATTTGCCAAGGGAATCAATTTGCTCGCCCGGCAAAGCACGAGCGAGTTCCTGTTCATCTTGAACCCGGACACGGAACTGGAACAGAGGTGTGTCGAACGGCTGCTCGAGAGAGCCATGAGCGATCCTGCGATCGGTCTGTGTGAAGCCAGACAGCGGCCGCGTGAACATCCAAAGTACTATGATCCGCAAACTGGAGAGACAACCTGGTGTACTGGGGCCGCGGTCCTCGTTCGCAGAAAGGCCTTCGAAGAACTCGGAGGATTCGACGAACGTATATTCTTCATGTATTGCGAAGACGTGGATCTTAGTTGGAAACTCTGGGTGCGTGGATGGAAATGCATTTACGTTCCCGACGCTGTTGTCCGCCATTACTCGCAAGACATCATTCCGGGTAAGAGAAGAACTGTGGAAAATTATTTCAGTTTTCGGAACTCCCTGTTCCTCTTCTACAGATTTGGTACTTGGAACCAAAAGCGTGTTTTATATAATTTCCTCTTAAATCGTTTCGTTTTCGGCAAGTATTCGTTCCGGAGCCGGGTGCTGTACACGTTTGCTTTTGTGGACCACATCCGATATATTCCGTATCTCCTTCGAACCAGATACCTTTGGTGTGCTAAACGACATCCGTGGGTACGCTTCGAGGAGACTTCATTAGCTGAGTAGGCGCCCGATGGGAGCGGGCCCTCTGCGCCTGCCCGGTCACGCAGAAAATTTTGGGAACCTGAATGCCGAAGCTTAGTGTCGTCATCCCAACTAAGAATCGCTCTGCACTGCTTGCCGAAGCTATTGAACGGATCGAGTGTCAAACGCTTTCCAGACAGCAATACGAAGTCATTGTCGTGGATAATGACTCGAGTGATGACACGCGGAATGTCCTCGAACAGAAGGCCAGAGTCTTTCCCAATTTGAAATTTGGTGTGCAGGAGAAACCCGGGGCCGCCGCGACACGAAATGCAGGTCTCCGGCTGGCAAACGGCGACCTGGTCTTGTTTATCGACGATGATGTTCAGGCGGAACCTACACTGATCGAGGCTCATCTGGACTGGCACCGCAAGAATCCGAATACATCGGTCATTGGCGCCGTCAGTATGCCTTGGGGCGATACTGCAGATCCCTTCCTGCGTTATCTTCGAGACCACCGGATTTTGAATCCCTACACGCCATCCAAAGGACCCATTGATTTTTCGTATTACCACACGTGCAATGTATCGACTCCGACACAGATGCTTTTGAACGTCCGGGGTTTCAACGAAAACTTCAGGGTCTATGGCATGGAAGATATCGAACTGGGATATCGACTGGAAAAGGCCGGGTGCCGAATGGTGTTTGCTTCGGATGCGCAGGCCGTTCATTACCGCTTCCCTGGTTATCGCGACTTCATCGAACGATCCGAACACGCGGGCTATTCCCTCGGCCACCTGATACGCTTACACCCCGAACTGAAAACCCGCTTTGTGGAAAGCAGCCGGATCGGGAGACATTTAAAAAATATTCACCCGCTCTACAGGTGGGTGTCCGCCGCACTGTCGCCATTCCTCGCACTGCTAACGACTTGGGAAAGAACCCGCGGGACTACTCCGCTGTCACGCCTGACGGACGCGCACTATAACTGGTCGATTCGATATCATTTCTTCCTGGGATATCACCGTTATTGGAAAGATCAGAAGCGTGTTCGTCACGAATTGGTCGCTCCTATCCAGCCAGCATTGGCAAAAGAATATCAAGTGAAAGCAAAGGGCGAGTTGTAGGCGCCTTTGGGCTAATCCGTCTTTTTGAACGTTCCCCGAGTCTTAGATTGTGAGGACAGAGTTTGAAGCTAGGCAGCTTAAAGCCTGTCGATGACCGGAAGATCATCGAACGAGTTCTCAAGGGCGACACTGATGCCTTCAATCTGTTGCTGCGGCGGTGGGAAAAGCCGATCTACAACTTCATCGTCCGCATGATAGGAGATCGCGACGAAGCCATGGACCTTTGCCAAGACGCCTTCATGAAGGCATATCGTGAGCTGGACACTCTGAAGGATCTTGATCGATTTTCTTCATGGCTGTATCGGATCGCGCATAACACCTGCTTCTCGAAGCTTAGGAAAGATCACGGGAAAATCTTCGTAGAACTCCAACCGGAAACGCGAGCTTCAAGAATGCCCATTGAGAGCCGCCTTGCCGTCGAAACGGCGCTGCAGCATTTGCCCGAGGACCAGCGCGAAGTCGTCGTGCTGAAGGTGTTTCAAAGTTTGAAGTTTGAGGAGATTGCAGCCATACAGGACGCCCCCGTTTCCACAGTGAAATCACGGTTGTACATGGCGTTTGAAAAATTAAGGGCGATCTTAGGGTGAGAATTTTGGAAGAGGGTACCCATGTCACATATAACGGAAAAACTTGCGGAGTTCATATTTGAAGAACTTCCTCCACCGGAAATGGCCGAGGCCAGACGGCACGTCGCTGAATGTGCGTATTGCCGCGAACAGCTTGCCCGGTTCGAGCAGACGCTTGCAATGCTCAAGGCTGCCCCGGATCTAGAACCGCCACGGGACATTGTCTTTGAATTCGACAAACCGGTGATGACGCGGCTGTGGAGGTGGTTTCCCGCCGTGGCGGCGCTTGCTGCGATTCTCTTAGTGACGATCGCCTTGGCTGGGCGTGTTCACATTCAGTGGCGCGATTCTCAAGTGACAATTGCCTTCGGCCAAAATATTCCGGCTGTGGATCCGAACCAAGCTGCTCTTACTGCAGAGATCCAGCGACTGCAGGGACATCTCGCCTACCTTGAAGATCGCCAGCAGCGCGTCGAGAGTGACACGATCGCGACTGCGTCCCAAATCCAACTGCTCGCGCGCGGGCAGCGCACGCCGCCGGGAGATTGATTTATGCTGAGCATTGTCTTGAGTGTGCTTTTACTAGCGTCGCCACAAGAGAGTACGTTCAAAAAGGAAAGGGCACAGTTGCAAGAGGCAGTAGATACTCTGGTTACTTCCACCGGGGCACAGGTCCTGTATCGATCCAGAGCTGCCTACCTTGAGGGATACGGAGTCGTTGTGAGTTTGGAGGTCGCGTTCGAGGGGCCTCAAAATCCCTTTTCTGGATTCAAACCACCGAAAGAAATACAGGCCCTGATTGCGCAGCGGCGGAAAGACGTTCAAGAGAAGATGTCGACGTTACTGAAACAACGCGTCGCCACGATGGATTCGATTGGCGCTACCGAGTCTCTCACGGTAATCATCCATGTTTTGAATGCTAATCCCGCGGATGTTCCAAACTTGCCGGTGCAAATCCTGATGACCGCAAAAAAAGATTCGCCGCAACAACCTGTCGCAGTCCGAGACTTTTGATGAAGAGCTTGTTAGGCATCGAAATTCGACCGCTTGGGGAACTGCTGCGCGACCGCGGCCTGATCTCAGAGGAAGACCTGAAAAATGCGTTGGCATTGCAGCAGGAACGCCGCGAAAAGCTCGGCCGGATCTTAATTGACCTTGGTTATGTGGCTGAGCGCGATGTCGTCGCTATTCTCAGCGAGCAGCTGAGAATGCCGATCTTCTCAGGTGAATATCCGGCAGTCCCCGTTGAGCCGGCAGCGCTACCCTATCGGTTCCTGCGCAGTTTTCGTATTTTGCCGGTCCACTTGGAAGATAACGTCCTATCGCTGGCGATGGCAGACCCGCTAGATACGGAGACGCAGTCGGCCGTCCGCCTGCGCACTGGTTATGAGATCCGTGTCTTTCTTGCGCCGGAGTCGCAGATTGCCGAAGAGTTGGAAAGACTGTACGGGGGTGAGGAAAGCTCCGAAGGGAAACTGATCGAGACACTGGGCGAAGGATTCGCAACGGACGATGAAAACATCGAGCACCTGCGCGATCTGGCTTCAGAAGTCCCCGTTATCCGGATGGTCAATCTGATCATCTCGCGCGCCGTCGAGTCACGGGCGAGCGATATTCATATCGAACCATTTGAACGGGATCTCCGCCTGCGTTACCGAGTCGATGGCGTGCTGCACAACATGGATGCTCCGCCTAACCAATTGCGGGCCGCTATCATTTCGCGCATCAAGCTCATGGCGAAACTGAACATTGCCGAGCGGCGCCTGCCGCAGGATGGCCGGATCAAATTGAAGGTCCTCGGCCGCGAAATCGATCTGCGGATTTCGACGCTGCCGACGATGTACGGTGAAAGCGTTGTGATGCGCATCCTGGACAAATCGAACACTGCTCTGATGGATCTCCGGCTCATCGGGTTTCCCGAGGATCTCTATGCGAAAGTTTGCGAGATGACCTCGAAACCGCATGGAATCTTTCTCGTGACTGGTCCGACGGGTAGCGGCAAGACGACAACACTATACAGCGCAATGAAGCGGATCAATATTCCAGACCGCAAGATCATCACCATCGAAGATCCAGTCGAATACCAGATGGATGGTGTCAACCAAATCCAGGTCAATCCTCAGATTGGACTGACGTTCGCAACAGGTTTGCGCCACATTGTGCGCCAGGATCCGGACGTTATCATGATCGGAGAAATTCGTGATTTGGAGACAGCCGAGATCGCCATCCGATCGGCATTAACCGGACATCTTGTCTTCAGCACCCTGCATACAAATGATGCGCCGAGCGCGGTGACACGCTTGATCGACATGGGAGTTGAAGACTACTTGCTCGCTTCTTCCCTGATTGGGGTGCTGGCTCAGCGGTTAGTCCGGGTGAATTGTGGAAGTTGCAAACAGGCGGAAGCAGTGCCCGCAGCTGTATTGCGCGACAATGGTTTTCCAAGTAAAAATGCGGATTTTGTCGAAATTCAGCGAGGCACTGGTTGCGACCGGTGCGCTCACACCGGCTTTGAGAGCCGAATCGGCATTTTCGAGCTGCTGGATATCGGAGAAGCAATGCGCGGTTTGATCGTCACCAATCCGGATGCAAACGTGTTGCGTGACACCGCGCTGAAATCAGGCATGCGAACTCTGCGCGATGACGGCTGGACGAAAGTCCGTGCAGGACTCACGACCCCAGATGAAGTTCTTCGGGTAACGCAGGAAGTGTAGCGGCGAATCAATGATCCAATTTTCCTATAAAGCTGTAACGCGAGATGGCCGGCTCACTCAAGGTCACCTTGAAGCTGCCGACCAACGCGCAGTCACGCAGCGGATTCAAGGCATGGGCTTGATTCCCATCGCGATTCAAGGAGCGGCTCCCAAATCGGCGCGTCGACGCGCGTACTTTCAGCGTATCAGCCAGAAAGACCTACTTTTCTTTACAGAGGAATTGGCCACGCTGGTGAAAGCCGGCCTGCCGCTTGATCGAAGCCTGAGCATAACCGCCGAACTCGCGTCCAAACCCGCTCTTCGCGCGATCATTCAGGATGTACTGAAGCAAATCAAAAGCGGAAAATCCCTCGCCGAGGCCCTTTCCGCGCATCCGAAATATTTTTCCCGTTTGTACGTGAACATGGTCCGTGCTGGTGAAGCGGGTGGCGTTCTCGATTCAATTCTCGAGCGGCTGCTGGAGTTCCAACGCAGCGCTGACGAGCTACGGAGCTATCTCATCTCGGCGCTAATCTACCCTGCTCTGCTGACCCTCGTGGGAATTGGTTCGATCTCAATTTTGATGTTCTTCGTCATTCCGCGGTTCTCCACGATCTTTAGGGATCTCGGTGCTCCCATTCCATTCTCGACTCAAATCCTGCTGACGCTTTCGGACTGGACCTTGCGATATTGGCCTATCGGAATCCTTCTGGTCGTTGGTGTCGTGTTTGCGATTCGCTTTTGGCTCAAAAGCCCTGCGGGACGCCATCAGTATGACGTGTGGAGATTGCGCATACCGCTGCTCGGTCCGACGCTTTTGAAGATCGAGATCGGCCGTTTTGCGCGAACATTAGGAACACTGGTCGCCAGCGCGGTTCCCTTGATAAGTGCAGTACGCATCGTGCAGGATATTGCGACAAATCAGATCGTATCCGAAGCGATCTCGAAAATCGCGGATGGAGCGAAACGAGGTTTGGGTGTGGCCCGGCCGATGCAGGATGGCGGCGTGTTTCCGCCGCTGGCCATCCACCTGGTAGAAGTGGGCGAGGAGACCGGACGATTGGACGCCATGCTGCTGCAACTGGCCGACATTTATGACAAGGATGTAAGGACGTCTATTAAATCTCTGACATCGGTGTTTGAACCCGCGATCATCTTGGTGATGGGCGTGATTGTCGGTACGGTTGTTCTGTCGATGTTGATGGCAATTTTCAGTATCAATGAAGTTGGATTTTGAAGAGGCGGATTATGACTAGACTACGCAGAAAACAAGCCGGTATCACGCTTATCGAGTTGCTTGTGGTTATGGTGATCATCGCGCTCTTCGCCACAATCGTTGGAACCCGCGTCGGGCGCAATGTGGACAAGGCAAAACATGTGGCAGCGAAATCTCAGATTTCGGAATACGAGAGCGCGCTCGATCAATTCAAGTTGGATGTCGGCCGCTATCCGACAACTGAAGAAGGGTTGCAGGCTCTGCGAACCCGGCCCGCGAATGCTGCGAATTGGGATGGTCCATACCTGAAGAAAGAACTCCAAAACGACCCGTGGGGCCGGCCCTACCTCTACCGCTTTCCGGGAACACACGGCGATCTGGACTTACTGTCTTTCGGCGCCGATGGCCAAGAGGGCGGCGACGGCGACAATGCGGACATTGTGAATTGGTAATCGTCTTTTTGCACTCGGTCGCAGTCTTAAACAACTGATGAAGATTGTTCCGCAAACGAGTGTCGGTATCGAAATCGCGGGCCAGGAGCTTCGCATCGCCGTTTTGCGCGAGTTCGCCGGCAGGCGCCGCCTGCTTCGCTTTGACGTGCTGACGGGTTTCCTCGGTTTTTCCGAAGAAGACCGAGCCCTATATCTTGCTGCCCATTTCAAGAAACACAAGCTCACCAGCTTGAACGTGCACCTTGCACTTCCCGGCACGTGGGGTATTACGCGCGACCTCGAGTTCCCGGCCAGTGTCGGAGAAGCGGACACGTTGCGTTCTGCGGTCGCGCTGCAAATCGAAAATCTCTCGCCCTGGGCCCTGGATGAAATCTACTGGGATTGTACGTGGGAGCCGCCTGCAAAAGGCGGGACTTCCGTTGTCGTGCATACCGGAATTGTTCCTCGATCGGTTTTGGACCCGTGGATCGCACTGTTCCGATCCGCGCGCCTTGCGCTCACGGGGGCGTCTCTCTCCTCGCTCTCGTGGGCGCATGGCGTGACTGTGTTCTGGGGGAAAGAACGGCCGGCCATGATCGTCGCGGCCGAGAATGGATACGTGGAAGGTGCACTCATCCGTGAAGGCCGCATTTACGGCATCCATATGCCGGGTGCGGACATGGCGCAGCTTGTGCCGGCTTCGGCCTCGCAGCTCATGCGCGCGGCCCGTATCGATTCCGTAGATCAGCTACGGGTAGTCACTCATGGCGCCGCCAGTGCCGATGCGGGTCTGGTCCCGATGGAATTGCCAATCGAGGCGTCCAGTGGCGCGGCTAACTCCTTTGGCGCCATCTGCGCTGCTTTGTTAGGGCTTAGCGGCAGTGGCTTTCGATCGAATTTGATTCCGACTCAATTGAGATATCAGCGCAACCGTCTGCAACTGGTTCCTACATACGCGCTGGCCGGAGCTCTGGTGATGCTTGGTGTCTTCGCCTGGATTCGCGAGCCGTATCAGCAGCTGGCGTATGCGGACCGGGTTCAATCACAAGTGCAGGGGCTTGCCCCATCCCTCCGTTCCGTTGCCGATGAAGAAGGACAGTTAAACCGGCTGGTAGAGCGCTTACGCGCGCTCGACGTCGTAATGCACAGCAGAGATTCCAACCTCGAAGCTCTTCGCGAGCTGACCCGAATACTGCCGCCGGGTACGTGGCTCATGTCGTATCAGTATCAGGACAGAACCATGACCATCTCCGGCGCTTCTGACAGCGCGGCGTCAGTTCAAAAGATTATCGAGGACAGCGGCATCTTTCGTGACGCCCAATTCACGTCGTCGATCACTCGCGATCAGTATGGCAAAGACCGGTTTTCCATTCGCGCGACTGTTGAGGCGCAACAATGAAGCTTGCAATCCGCCAGCGTGATCGACGCGCACTTTTGCTAATGCTGATGGCGTTGGCTCTTTACGGTGCGGTGAAGCTGCTGGTGTTTCCTGTATACGATCGGCTCGCACTTGCTGGTGACGTTGTGACGGAGAAAGAAACTCAGTTGCGTCGTTACCGGCGTGCGGAGTTGCGCAAAGGTCAATACGCGGAGCTCATCAAATTAGCGAACGCAAAAATTCAACAAAACGAGTCGGTAATATCTAAAGCTGGCAATGAATCGTTGGCCTCCGCTGAACTACAGTCGATGGTCGAGACAGCAGCAACTAAAGTGGGACTGATGTTGAACCAGCGCAGTGTTGGATCGGCCCGGCGTGTGAATGAGTTCTATGCGGAATTGCCGATGACTCTCGGTTTCGAAGCTACGCCCGGACAACTCGTGATGTTCCTTTCGGAGTTACGCGGCCTTCCGCGGTTGGTCATGGTTCACTCGGCACAGGTCACTCCTGTGCAGCCTCTACAAGAAGTGCCCAAAGGCGCAGACCTGACAAAAAACGTGCGAGTGAATATAACGATCGCGGCATGGTGCCGGGCAGATATCGTGAAAAAGTGATGTGGCAACGGCTCTTGGTCATCAATCTCTTGCTCGCGGGCTTACTTGCCGCCGGAGTTCTGAAGGTTCGCCGAAACTGGCGCGAGTTCGAAACGAGTCACCGGGT
>Ga0066710_100001363_pt1 | contig 18105 bp, 13 predicted proteins | sample GraSoiAngelo_159_FD_79666 | JGI IMG/M metagenome (GOLD analysis project Ga0066710, IMG submission 79666) | Grasslands soil microbial communities from the Angelo Coastal Reserve, California, USA - 14_1009_16_40cm | ecosystem: Environmental > Terrestrial > Soil > Grasslands | place: USA... | reverse complement strand
TCCTCGGTCACCTCCCCCAGGAGCCGCACGGCCAGGCCCGGCCCGGGGAACGGGTGGCGCGTCACCAGGGCCTCATCGAGGCCCAGCTCGCGGCCCAGGCGACGCACCTCGTCCTTGAACAGCTCGCGCAGCGGCTCGATGAGCTTGAGCTTCATGGTCTCGGGGAGGCCGCCCACGTTGTGGTGCGTCTTGATCACCGCCGACGGCCCGCGGAAGGAGGTCGATTCGATGAGGTCGGGGTACAGAGTCCCCTGCGCCAGGAACTCCACCGGGCCGATCGCCCTGGCCTCCCGCTCGAAGACCTCGACGAAGGCACGGCCGACGGCCCGGCGCTTCTCCTCGGGGTCGGTCACTCCCGCGAGCGCCGCGAGAAAACGGGCCCGCGCGTCCACGCGGCGCACCCCCAGGCGGTAGACCCGCGCGAAGGCCGCGATCACCTCGTCGGCCTCGCGCTCGCGCAGCAGGCCGTTGTCGATGAACAGGCAGGTCAGCTGGGAGGGAGGGATCGCCCGGGCGATCAGGAGGGCCATGACCGACGAGTCGACCCCTCCGCTCAGGCCGGCGATCACGTGCCCGGATCCCGCCCGCTCGCGGATCGCCGCCGTGGCTTCCCCGATGAAGGAGTCCATGCGCCAGGTCCCGGCGCAGCCGCAGATCGGGCGCAGGAAGTTGTCCAGGATCGCCAGGCCGTGGGCCGTATGCGCCACCTCCGGATGGAACAGGACGCCGTAGCGGCGCCGCGCGTCGTCGGCCATGGACGCGCAGCGCGAGTGGGTGCTGCGAGCCACGACCGTGAAGCCGGGAGGCGGTTCCAGGATCTCGTCGCCGTGGCTCATCCAGACCCTCTGGCGGGCCGGCGTGCCCCGGAAGAGCGACGGGGACCCCAGCACCTCGAGATCGGAGGGCCCGAACTCGCGCTCGGGGGCCCGCACCACGCGTCCCTGGAGCATGTGCGCCATCAGCTGCATGCCGTAGCAGATCCCCAGGACCGGGACGCCGAGGGCGAAAATGCCGGGATCGACGCGTGGCGCCCCCGGACTGTCGACCGAGTCCCAGCCCCCCGAAAGGATGAGGCCCCGAGGCTCCGCCGCCTCGATGCGCTGCAGGGGCGTGTCGCATGGCAGGAGCTCGCTGTAGACGTTCAGCTCCCGCACGCGCCGGGCGATCAGCTGGCTCAGCTGCGAGCCGCAGTCCAGGACGAGGATCGTCTCACGCGCGCCCGCGCGCCGCCCCGTCACGCCGTCCTCGCGACGCGCCTGCCGTAGCGGTGGATGAGCCGCTCGAAGGCATGGGACGGGTCCTTGGCCCCGAAGCCCTTCAGCTCGCGGTCCGCCAGGAGGCAGAGCCGGAGCGCCCCCCGCAGGGCCTCGACGCTCGCCCGTCCGACCTCCCTCTCGAACCTGTCGACGCGGCCCGGATCGGTGCCGTAGAGCGAGCCCATCTCGCGAGGCGGGATGCGCCGCGCCGCCGCGGCGCGCGCTTTGAGGGCGTTGCGGATGTACCAGGCGAGCGCGCCGAGCATCTGCACCGGCTCCTCCCCCGCGCGCAAAAGCGCCCGCACCGCCGCCACCGCCTCGCCCCGTTCGCCGCGCACCAGGTGCACCGCCAGGCGGAAGGCGTCCTCGACCCGCGGCACCCCGGCCAGGATGGCCAGGTCGGCGGGGTCCACCGGCCGCGGGGCGCCGATGGCGCTCATCAGCTTGAGGACCTCCGCCTCGATCCGCCCAAGCCCCGCCCCTCCGAGCCCCGAGGCGATCGCCTCCGCCAGGTCGGGGCTGAGGCCGTACCCTTCCTGGCGCAGGCGCTCGCGGACCCAGAGGGCCGTCTGCGCTTCGTCGAGCGGCGCGCAGTCGACCCGCGCCGCCCCTCCCAGCAGGGCCCGGTAGAGGAGCCGCCGCCTGTCGAAGCGCGTATCGCTGAGCACCAGACAGGCCTTGGGGTTGGGGCGTGCGAGGTACCGCTCGAGCGGCCCCGCCTCCTCGGCGCGCAAGGCGTCCGCCCCGCGCACCACGATGAGGCGGCGCGCGCCGGCCATCGGGTAGGTGGAGGCGAGGTCCAGGACCCGCGCCAGGGTGGTTTCGGCGCCCAGGGTCGATTCGCGATCGACGGAGGCGCTCCCGTCCGTCAGCACCGCGCGCTCCAGGAGCCTGATGGCCTCGTCGTGGAAGTACTGCTCCTCCCCCTCGAGCAGATAGACCGGCTCGGTGGCGCCGCGCAGGAGGGCCTGCCGGAACTGCGCGAACCTGAGCGGCGGCGCCATCGCGAATCAGAACCCCTCGAGGATGGACGTGACCACGCTGCGCGCGAAGTCGGTGGCCACGTCGTCGATCGCCACGATCTCCTGGTCGGTGAAGGCCTGCGCGGTCGCCGGCACGTCGTACTGCCGCTTGAACATGAAATGGTCGTCCTCCCAGAGGACGCGGTCGGTCGTCGTCTCGCTGAGCGCCACGTGCGCGGTGATCAGGATCTCGTAGCGCGTGGCCCGCCCGAGCTGGCTGATCACCACGGGCGTGACCGTGTAGCTCAGGATGGTCCCCTTGAGGACCGCGTTCGCCCCCTCCTCGCCAGGCAGGATCCGCACCCGGCCTCGCGTCGTGAACTCGTCGATCACGTGCTCGGTCACGCGCTGCTCCAGCTCGGGCCGGCTGGTGCGGTTGACGAAGGTCGGGATGCCGACGGAGTGGATGCCGGGAGGCAGCGTCGAGGAGCGGCCCGCCAGGTGGTAGCCGCAGGCGAGGGAACCGAGCGCGAAGGCCAGCGCCGGCGCCAGCCGCGCGGGGCCGCGCCGCGACGGTCTCGCGAGCGGGGCCGGCTGCCGGTTGCGGGTTCGCGGGGCCATCGCGGCCATTATATCAGCAGGGCGCGCGCGTCCGGCGTTCCCTCACTCCAGCACGATGTTCAAGAGCTTGCCGGGAAGGTAGATCGTCTTGCGCACGGGTCGGCCGGCCAGCAGGGCGCCCAGGCGCGCGTCCCCCCGCGCCCGCTCCAGGACTTCCGCCTCGGGGAGGGAGGCCGGCACGACCAGGCGGCCGCGCAGGCGGCCGTTCACCTGCACCACGACCTCCGCCTGCTCCTCCTTGAGCCAGCCGGCGTCGGCTCCGGGCCAGGGTTGCTCGGCGACGCTCCCCTGCCCTCCCAGGGCGGACCAGAGGGCCTCGGAGATGTGCGGCGCGAAGGGATGCAGCAGCAGGGCCATGGTGACGCAGGCCTCCTTGAGATAGGGGCCGTCCTTCGGGGTCGCGGAGCGTTCGAACTCCTGGGTCGCGTTGAGCAGCTCCATGATCGCCGCCACCGGAGTGTTGAGGTGCAGGCGCTTCTGGACGTCCACGCTGACGCGCTCGATCGTCTGGTGCACCTTGCGACGCAGGGCGGCGAGGCGTGGCTCCTCGGCGCCATCCCGAGGGGCGGGCAGCGCCATGGCGGCCAGGGTCGACGCGCGCGGCATAACCAGCCGCCAGATCTTTTCCAGGAACCGGAAGCACCCCTCCACCCCCTTCTCGTTCCATTCCAGGTCCTTCTCGGGCGGCGCCGCGAAGAGCGTGAACAGGCGGGTGGTGTCGGCGCCGTAGCGCCGCACCATGTCGTCCGGGTCGACGATGTTCCCCTTCGACTTCGACATCGCGGTGCCCCCCTTGAGGACCATCCCCTGGCAGAGCAGGTTGCGGATCGGCTCGCCGCGCTCGAGCAACCCGATGTCGCGCAGCACCTTGGCGAAGAAGCGGCAGTAGATCAGATGCATGGTGGCGTGCGTGATGCCGCCGACGTACAGATCGATCGGCAGCCAGCCCCCCACGATCGCGGGATCGAAGGCGGCCTTGTCGTTGCGCGGGTCGCAGTAGCGGTAGAAATACCAGGACGAGTCGAAGAAGGTGTCCATGGTGTCGGTCTCGCGCCGGGCCGGGCGGCGGCAGCGCGGGCACGGGGCGTTCACGAACGAGGCCACCTGCGCCAGCGGCGATCCGCCTTCCCCCGTCAGAGGCGCGTCCTCGGGCAGCACGACCGGCAGATCCGCCTCCGGGACCGGCACCACGCCGCAGCCATCGCAGTAGAGCACGGGGATCGGTGTCCCCCAGTAGCGCTGCCTCGAAATTCCCCAATCCAGGATCCGGTAGCGCACCGTTCCGGTGGCGAAGCCTCCCTCTTCCCCCCGGCGCAGCAGGATGAGGCGCGCCTCGGCGGAGGTGCGGCCGGACGCCTCCCCCGAATCGACCAGGACGCCGTCCTCGACCATGGCGGGCTGCGGCGCGGCGGCCGCCTGCCCGGATCCCGGCGGGACCACGACGGTGCGGATCGGCAGGGCGTACTTGCGGGCGAACTCGTGGTCGCGCTCGTCGTGCGCCGGCACCGCCATGATCGCCCCGGTGCCGTACTCCATCAGCACGAAGTTGGCGACCCAGATCGGCACCCGCTCGCGGCTGAAGGGGTTCTGCGCCCTGAGGCCCGTGTCCACCCCCTCCTTCTCTTCGGGCTCCGCCCCCGCCCGGGACACGTCCCGGCGCGCCGCGCGCTCCTCGAACGCGCGCACGCGCGCCTTCTCCGGGCTTCCGTCCGGGAGGCTCGCGAGGATCGGGTGGCCGGGGGCGACGACGCAGAAGGTCGCGCCGAAGATCGTGTCGAGCCGCGTGGTGAAGACCTCGAGCGCTCCCGCACGGGCCTGCCCCGGCCCGTCGAGGATGGGAAAGCGCACCAGGGCTCCCTGGCTCTTGCCGATCCAGTTGCGCTGCATCGCCCGCACGCGTTCCGGCCAGCCGGGGAGGCGGTCGAGCTCGGCGTCCAGCTCCTCGGCGTAGCGCGTGATGCGCAGGAACCACTGCTCGAGCTCTTTGCGCCCCACGAGCGAATCGCAGCGCCAGCAGCGCCCCGCTTCCACCTGCTCGTTCGCCAGGACGGTCCGGCACGAGCTGCACCAGTTGACCCAGCGTCGGCTGCGGTAGGCCAGGTCGCGCTCCAGCATCTTCAGGAAGAACCATTGGTTCCAGCGGTAGTACTCGGGACGGTGCGCGGCGATCTCACGCTCCCAATCGTAGGAGAGGCCCAGGCGCCGCAGCTGGGCCGCCATGGCGGCGATGTTCTCGTTGGTCCAGCGGGCGGGATGAATGCCGTGCTTGATGGCGGCGTTCTCCGCCGGCAGTCCGAAGGAGTCCCAGCCCATGGGGTGCAGGACCTGGAAGCCTCGCATGCGATTGAAGCGGGCCACGGCGTCTCCGATCGCGTAGTTGCGCACGTGGCCCATGTGCAGCCGGCCGGAGGGGTACGGCAGCATCTCCAGGCAGTAGAACTTGCGCCCCTGGGGCCGGACCGGGGCGGCGGAGGCGCGCGCCCGCTCCCAGCGCTCCTGGCAGGCGCGCTCGAGGGCGTCGAACTCCTCCCTGTACTCCACCGGCATGGCGATGCTCCCGGACATGCGGACCTGCGCCGGCAGCGGGTGCGGCGCGCCCCGCGGAGGGGGCGTCATTGTAGCAGGGATCGCGCCGCCGTCCTCCGCGGCACCGGCTGGATTTCAGGATCGTAACCGGGGAAGCGATGCCGGGCCGCGAACTTGCGGGATCGCATGCGAAACCTATATTCGCTTCGCCTGCACAGAGGGCGGAGCGGAGAGCGAGCGGTGCGGCACCCGGCAACGGCCATCGAGGCGCGCGCGAGGTTCGGCGCGGCGGCGCGGAGGAGCGGGCTCCTCGGCCTGCTGGCCGCGCCCCCCGGCTCCACCTGCCGCGATGAGGCCCTGCGCGCGGCGCTGCTGGCGCTGCCGCCAGGCGCCATTCCGTCGCTGCTCGAGCGCATCGCCTTCCACCGCATCGACGGCCTGGCCTGCCGCGCTCTCGATCGGCTGCCCCAGGAAGGCCTCGACCCCTGGCTGCGCTCCTCCCTGAGGCGGCGCCATCAGCGCTTCGCCGCCGCCACCCTGGCCCAAGGCATGGCCCTCGCGGAGCTGCTGGACGATCTGCACCGCCGTGGCGTGCCTGTCGTGGTCATGCGCGGCCTGCGCAGCGTGGAATCGATCTACGGCGACGTCGGATCGCGGCCCTTCGAGGACCACGACCTCCTGGTCCTCCCCCGCGACCTGGGCGCCGCGCGCGACAGCCTTCTTGGGCGGGGCTTCGTCGAGCAGGCGCCCGGCCTGCTGCGCCGCGGCGGCATGATCGTCGACCTGCACGTCGACCCCCTGGGGGCGCGGCGCCGACCCACGCGCGAGGCGGTCTACCCGATCGCCACGGCGCCGCTCTTCGAGCGCGCCGAGAGCGTGCGCGTGGCGGGGGCGCCGGCCCTGGCGCTCGGCCTCGAGGACGACCTGCTCTTGCTGGCCATCCACCTGGTCAAGCATTCCTTCGACCGTCTGATCCGCACCGCCGACCTGGCGCACCTGCTGGCCTCGCGGCGCGACCTCCTCGTCTGGGAGGCGCTCCTGGAGCGCGCGGCCTCGTCCAACACCCGGCGGCTCCTGGGTTGGGCCCTGGAGGCGGCGGTGGCCCTCGGCGCGCCGGTGCCCGCGGCGCTCCTGCCGCTCGTCGCGCCCGACAGCCTGGAAGCGGTCCTGATGCACCGGGTCCTCGATCAGCGGCCGGTCCCCTACACGGGAGAGATCCTGATGGTCCTGGCCGCCCCGACCCTCGGCGCCCGCCTGCGTTTCCTGTGGGACGCGCTGTTTCCCGCCGGCGAATCGGCGGCCGGGCCATGGGAACGGGCCGCCGCGCTCCCTCGCCGGAGCGCCGAACTGGCCCTGCAGGCGGCTCGTCAGGCCGCCGAGAGGAGGAAGGCACGATGACTCCGCCACGCCCCGCGTCGCCCCCGATGCGGCCGTCCCCCGACGTCGTCTCGCGACGCATCGCCGGCGAGTATCTCCTGGTGCCGGTGTGCAACGGCGCGGCCCAGATGGACTTCATCTTCACCGCCAACGAGGTCGGCAGCGTCGTCTACCGCCTGCTGGACGGGCGGCGCGATGCCGCCGAGATCGCCCGGCTCGTCAGCCAGGAGTTCGAGGTGCCGGAGGAGCGCGTCCGGGAAGACGTGGAGGGGTTCCTCGCGACCCTGCAGGAGGCCGGCCTGGTGCGCCCCGCGGAGCCGGAGCCAAGGTGAGCGCCTGCCAGGATGTGTCATACGGCGAGTTCGGCTCCCTCCTGATGCGCGCCGCCGGCGGGGCGCGGGTTCCGTTGTCGGGATCGATCGAGCTCACCTTCCGCTGCAACCTGCGCTGCGTGCACTGCTACATCCCCGATTACTCGGGGCGAGGCGAGATGTCCACCGCCGAGATCACCCGCATCCTCGACGAGATCGCGGACGAGGGGTGCCTGTGGCTGCTCCTCACCGGCGGCGAGGTCTTCCTGCGCGCCGATTTCCCCGAGATCTACCGGCACGCCAAGCGGCGCGGCTTCCTGATCACGATCTTCAGCAACGGGACGCTCGTCGACGAGCGGCTCGCCGACCTGCTCGCGGAGTATCCGCCGTTCGGCATCGAGTTCACGCTCTACGGCCTGTCGGACGAGACCTACCTGCGCACCACCGGGTTCCCGGGCCGCTTCAGCCGCGTGCGCCGGGGCATCGACCTCCTGCTGTCGCGGCGCCTGCCGCTCTCGCTGAAGGCGGTCGCGATGGAGCCGCTGGCGGGCGAGATCGAGGCGATGCAGGAGTTCTGCGCCGCGCTCGGCGTCCGCTTCCGCTACGACGCCATGGTGCATGGCCGCCTGGATGGATCGCTTGCGCCCACGACGGCGCGCTCCACCCCCGAGTCGGTCGTGGCCTATGACGCGCGCGACCCCGAGCGTCTCGGCGAATGGCTCAAGTTCTACCGCCAATACGTGGCGCCGACCCGGCCCACCCCCTACTTGATGTCCTGCGGCGCGGGGGTCAACAGCTTCCACATCGATCCGAAGGGGACCCTCCTGACCTGCGAGGCGCTGCCGCTCAACGGCTACGATCTGCGGCGCGGCACCTTCCGCGAGGGGTGGTACGGCGTCGCCGCAGCGCTGCGCGAGCGGCTGGCGGGCCCCGAGAACGTCTGCGCTCCGTGCGAGCTGAAGGCGCTGTGCGACCGCTGCCCGGCGACCGCCACCCTCGAGACCGGCAGCCCGGACGGCTGGATCCCCTACTACTGCGAGGTCACGCATCGCCGCGCCGCCCTGCTCGAGGAGGCCCTGGATCGCCCCGAGACCGCGGCGCGCTACCGCGCGCACGCAGAGCGCGTGGCCCAAGGCTGGACGCCTCCGGGCGCCATCCTGCCGCGGGCCAGCGCGCTGCAGGCATCCCCCGCCGTCGCCTGCGGCAGCGGCGGTGGCGCCTGCGCCGGAGGCGGCTGCGGGGCCGGCTCGGGCCGCACCACGAATCCGAAACCGATCGCCATTGAGGGTCCCGGCGCGCGTCCGGAGACCGGGAAGGAGGTTGTCCCATGAAGCGCGACAATCGAGGGGCGGGCGGTGCATCCCGCCGGCCATACGAGCCGCCGCTCCTGCGGCGCGTGCGGCTGGTGCCCGACGAGGCGGTCCTGGCGTCGTGCAAGAACAACGCGACGGCAGGCCCGGCCGGCCCGATCCAGAAGTGCGCCACGAACCCGGCGATCTGCTCGCACAGCGCCTCCTGACATGGCCGCCTCGCTGATCCTCGAGGTCGCCCGCATCGGGCTGCGCATCGCGGCGCCCGACCCCGCCATCCGGCTGGTGGCCGAGCCGGCGCACAAGCCGTTCCTGGCGCACGACGCCGTGGGGGACTGCGCCTCCGTCCTGATCGGGCCGGCCTCCGGGCGCACGGCGCGCCGCGCCCCGGGCAAGACGCTGTTCGAGACCGGATCGGTCTGGCGTCTGGAGGAGCTGGGCGAGAACCATCTCCTGACCTTCCGCTCGCCGATCTTCGGCAAGGAGCCGTACCTGTCGGTGGAGTTCGACCGCGACTACAGCCGCGGCCAGGGAGAGACCCTCGATGGGGGGCCGATTCTCGCCGCGGGCGAGCTGCATCCTTTCGTCTACCCGTTCGACGAGGTGGTCTTCCTGGCGCGCCTGTCGCGCGGCCGCGGCGTCCTGGTGCACGCCTGCGGCGTGTCCTTCGAGGGGCGCGGCCTGCTCTTCCTCGGGACGTCCGGCGCCGGCAAGAGCACCATGGCGCGCCTGTGGAAGGAGCGGCAGGGGGTGACGATCCTCTCGGACGATCGGATCGTCATCCGCGCCGACGGGGGCGGCTACCGGATCTTCGGCACCCCGTGGCACGGCGAAGCCGGATGGGAAGCGCCCGCCTCGGCGCCCCTGGCGGGGGCCTTCATCCTCGACCAGGCGCCGCGCAACGCGGTCGTCGACCTGTCCCCCTCCGCGGCGGTGGCCCAGATGATGGTGCGTGCCTTCCCTTCGATGTGGGACCAGGAAGGGCTCGAGTTCGCGGTCCGTTTCCTCGCCGACCTGGCGGATCGCGTCCCCGTGCGTCTGCTGAAGTTCCTCCCGGAACCCACCGCGATCGATCGCGCCCTGGCGGCGCTTCCCCATCGCGGCGGGAGCGTCGGCCCGGATGAATCCGCATACGACGGCACGGAGGAACCGCGATGACTCAAATCCTGGTCGTGGACGACGAGCTGCCGATCCGCGAGGTGCTGATCGAGTTCCTGTCCGATCATGGCTACACGGCCCAGGGGGCCGAGGACGGCCCGCAGGCGATCGCCCTGGTCCGCTCCCTCAAACCCCAAGTGATTCTGCTGGACATCGCCATGCCCGGCATGAACGGCATCGAGACGCTCAAGCGCCTTCGCGAGCAGGCGCCGGGCTCCGCCGTCATCATGATCAGCGGCCACGCCGACCACGAGATGGCCCTCCAGGCGCTCGACCTCGGAGCCTACGACTTCATCCAGAAGCCGCTCGATCTCAAGTACCTCGAGCGCACCCTGCTCGCCAAGATCGTGACCCTGGAGCCGGCCGCGGGGCGCGATGCCCAGGAGGAGAGCCGCAATGCGTCCCACGGCAGCACAGGCCGGCGCGCCCGGTAGCCAGGCCGCCGCGCCGGCCCTGCCGGCCCTCCTGGCCGACCGCCAGGGCGTGGTCTTCGTCGCCACCGCCCGCGGCGTGGAGAGCCTGCGGGTGCCGCGGCGCTACTGGGGCACGCAGGTCGGCGTCGTGCCAATCCCCGCGAGCGACGAGGAGATCCGGGCGGCCGAGCTGGGGCCGCCCCCCGACGCCGGCACCTGGCCCCAGGTCGTGTCCCGCCCCGACCTGCTGGCGCCGGCCCTGTCGCGCCTGGTCTCCGGCGAGCACGTCGAGCTGAGCCTGCAGCCCGGACGCGACGGGCTCAAGGCCTCGCTCCTGACGGCCCACGGTGACGAGCAGCCTTTCCCGATCGCCCCCAAGGACGCGCTGGGCTTCCTGGCGGCGGTCTTCCAGCACGCGCCGCGCGGCGTGGTGACCACCGGCCTCCAGAAGCCGCCGCGCGTGCTGCTGAGCGTGCGCCCCGCCGTGCGTCGCCACGAGTACCGCCTGCGGCTGGCCGGGGTGGTGGCCGTCGGGCCGCCCTCGACCCTCTCCGACATCGGGCTCTCCCCCGCCGTGCTGGAGATGGCCCTGGAAAGCCTCGATCGCCTTGCCGGCATCATGCTGGTGTCCGGCGCACCGACATCGGGGCGCAGCACCACGCTCGAGCTGATGGCGGCGGCCCTCGTGGCGCGCGGGCGCAGGGGCGGGCGGATCGGCGCCCGGCGCCCTGCCTCGAAGGTGGACCTGACGTGGCTGGCCGACGCGGTCCCCGACTGGCCGTTCCCCGAGAGCCTGCGCGCGGCGGGATCCGACTTCGTGCTGATCGAGACCCTGGAGGGACCTGGCGATCTCGTCCTTGCGGCGCGCCTTGCCGCCAGCGGCTGCCTGGTCCTGGCCGGGGCGCCGGCGGCGGAGCCCGAGGCGCTGGCCCGCACCGTGGAGCGCGATCTCGAGGCCGGATCGGCGCCGGCCGTCCCGGTCGTGGTCCTCAGCCAGGCCCTGGTGCGCACCGTCTGCCGCGGCTGCCTGACCTGGCGCACCATCCCCGCCGAAGAGGCGCGCCGCCACCGCTTCCACCGGCGGGACGTCGAGGAGATGGAGCGGCGCGGCGGCCTGGCCGTGCCGGTCGGAGGGGGTTGCGGCGACTGCGCCGGCACCGGGGCGCTCGGCCTCACCGGCGTCTTCGAGCAGGTCGGCCCCGACGCCGGCGCCGGCACCCTGCCGCGCCTGCGCGAGGACGGATGGCGCAAGGCATTGCAGGGGATCGCCTGCCTCGACGACGTCGCGACCCTGCCTGGAGCGCAGCGGAGCCTGCGCACTCTGCGCGAGATCATGGTGCACGCCGGCCTTGGCCCGGCGGGGATCGAGCTCCCCTCCCTGGACGAGCGGCGCCGCGCGCCGGCCACCGGGCCGGCGGCGCCGCCCGCCACCCGCGCCTCCCCGCCCGCCGCGCGACGCGAGACCCCGGCCGCCACGCCCGCCGCCCCGGAAGCCGACCTGCTGGCGCGCCTGCTGCGCGAGGCGGGCGCAGGGACGAAGGTCGACCCACAGGCCCTGCCGCGGCTGGCCGCGACCCTGGCGGAGCGCGGCGCCGGCCAGGCGTCGCTGCAAGGATCCCTGGCCATCGCCAGGGGGTTCCGCCTCGCCGCGCATGCCGTCAATTCCGCCCTGATCGCGGCACGCATCGCATCCTGCCTCGGCTCGGACGTCGATGCTGCGGGGATCGCCCTGCTGGCGCTGGTTCACGACGCGGGGCTCCTCGACGCCGGCGTCGACCCCGACGCCGACCTCCCCGCGGTCCTTTCGGAGGAGGTCCTCGACCCGAAGGAGGCGCGCCTGGCCCCTTCCGCCGCCCTGCGCCGCCTGGGTCTCGTCGACACGGGGCTCGACGGTCTCGTCGGACAGGTGCACGCGCTCCTGCGCTTCGATCCACCCGCGGCCGCCGAACGGGCGCGCGCCGACCTGCGGGCGCAGGTCGTGGCGCTGGCCAGCCTGGTGGACCTGCACTTCCAGGCCCAGGCGGCGCAGCGCCCCGCAGACCTGCACGACGTGACCTCGCTGGTCATGGAGCAGCACGGCCGCCGCTTCAACCCTTCGCTGTTCCGCGCCCTGCTGCGTGCCATTCCGATCTTCCCGATCGGGGCTCTGGTCGAGCTGAGCAGCGGCGATCTGGCGCGCATCGTCTCGCTCAACGAGGACAACCACTTCCGGCCGCGGGTCGAGATCGCGGCCGCGACCGGCGCCGAGGGGCTGGCGGAGCGGCGCGTTGTGGATCTGGCCCGCGCCCCCTTCCTGCACATCCGCCAGCGCGTCAGCGGGCTGGTCCCCGGGGCGGTCCCCGCCGCCGCGCCGGCACGGGGAGGCGCGCGGTGAGCGCCGCGCGGGTCGCGGCCGACGAGACGATCGAGCGTGAGGCCGCCCCGGTGCTCGAGGCGCTGCTCGAGGAGGGGCACCTCGCCTCCGTCCCGGTGCGCGGCGCGAGCATGCGGCCGGCGCTCCTGGACGGGGACCTGGCGCTGGTCTCCCCCTTCCTGGGGCTGCCCGTCCCCGGACAGATCGTCCTGGCGCGGCAGGCGGGGAAGCTGGTGGCGCACCGCCTGGTCGGCGTCGAGATGCGCGCGGGCCGGCGCCTCTATCGCCTCCAGGGCGACGCCGAGCCGGCGCCCGATCCCGGCCTGCTGCGCGAAGATCTCCTCGGGCGCGTCGGCGCGGTCATCCGCCAGGGCCGCCGCCTGCCGCTCGAGGACGGCCCTGCCACCCTCGTCCGGCTGCGCCTGCTTCGCGCGCTCCGGAGGCGCGGCGCGCTCCTGCTCGCGGCGGCCCTGCTGCTGGCGGCGGCGCTCGGCTTCGCGCGCTTCGCGGCGGCCGACCAGGAGGCGACCGTGGCGCCCTCCCTCGATTACCGCTTCGCGGCGGGCGACGTGCTCAGCCTGCGCATCTGGAACGGCGAGCGGATCGACGAGCAGAAGCTGACGGTGCAGAGCGACGGCGAGGCCTTCCTGCCGATCATGGGGATCGGCGCCCTGCCGGTCGCCGGCAGGACGATCGTCGAGGTCAAGCAGGCGCTGGAGCAGAAGCTCAAGGGTATCTACAAGGAGACCCACGTGGAGCTCCTGGTGACCAAGTTCGGCGGCCACCTGGTGCACCTCATGGGGGAGGTGCGCACCACCGCGCGCACCGACAGCGGCCCCGGCGAGTGGGCCCTGCGCGGCCCCACGCGCCTGGTGGGCTTCCTGTCGGACCACGGCGGGCCGGGAACGGACGCCGACCTGATGCGCATCCTGCTGGTCCGGCCGGGCCAGAGGCGTGAGGTGAACCTGTTCCGGGCCGTCTTCCAGGGCGCGGAGGAGGACGATCCCTGGCTGGAGTCGGGCGATCTCGTCTTCGTCCCGTCGCAATCGATGGGCAACCGCAAGGTCTTCGTGCTCGGCGAGGTCAATACGCCCGGAGTCATCAACATCCTCGACAAGATGGGGCTCGTGGAGGCGATCGCGCGCGCCGGCGGCTTCACGCAAAGGGGTTATATGAAGGGCGTCGTGGTGCTCAAGCGCGGCGCGGACGGCCAGGCCGAGATGCGGGTGGCCAACTTCAAGCAGATGGTCAAGGAGGGGGACCTGAGCGCCGACGTCCCGCTGCAGCCGGGCGACATCGTCTTCGTGCCGCGCCGCGCCATCGCCACCCTGCAGGAGCTCTTCTCCATCATCAACCCGGCCCTCGGGATCATCGAGTCGATCTATATCATCGACAATTTCAGAAAGCAGTGAGATGAGCGCCCAATACGACCTGAACCTCCAGGATTACTTGAGGATCCTGCGACGCCGCTGGAAGGTGGTGGCGGGCTGCTGCCTGGCCCTCGGCACCCTGACCCTGCTCCTGACGCCGCGTGCGCGGCCGCTCTACGAGGCGAGCGCCCGGGTCAAATGGACGCGTACCGACAGCATCACCGGCCTGTTCCTCGAGGCCTTCAGCTGGAGCCCCGGCGACGACCTGGCGACGCAGGCGCAGATCATCACCAGCAAGCCGGTCGCCCTGAAGGCCGCGCAGAAGCTGGGGCGCATCCCGGCCACGGCCACGGTCGATTCGGTCCTCGAGGACAAGGCGCTGTCGGCCGCGCTGGACGCGTTCCTGGCCGGCTACGGCGCCAAGCCGATCGAGAACACCAGCCTGATCGAGATCCGCAGCGCCTGCCCTTCAGCCGACGAGGCGGTGCAGGTCGCCAACGCCGTCATGGAGGAATACATCCTACGCCATACCTTCGAGCGCAACCGGCAGGCGATCGAGGCGCGCGAGTTCGTGCAGTCGCAGGTCGGCGCGGTGGCCGACCGCCTGCGCTCGTCCGAGGAGCGCCTGACGCGCTTCAAGGAGGCGAACGTCGGCGCCAGCATGCCGGACGCCAAGGAGGTCCAGTACTTCCAGGACGAGGCGGGCCGGACCGAGGCGCGCGTCGTGGCGCTCCAGGGCCTGGCGGCGCTGCTCGAGCAGCCCGGCGACCCCGGCTCCTCCCCCGAGCTGCTGCTGGTCGACCTCCCCGAGGAAGGCCTCGCCGGCGCCCGCGCCGAGCTCGCCAAGCTGGAGGACCACAAGCGCCAGCTGCTCGCCTTCCAGAAGGACGATGCCCCCGAGGTGCGCTCGGCGCAGGAGCAGATCGACCGCCTCACCGAGCGGCTGCGGCGCGAGACGCGCACGGCGCTGGGCCTGTCGCTCGAGCGCAAGAAGGAGCTCGACGCCAAGCTGGCCCGCTTCCCGCGCGCCGAGCAGACGCTCCTGCAGCTGCAGCGCGAGGTGCAGGTGAACGCCGAGGCGTACGAGATGCTGATGCGCAAGCACCAGGAGGCCCTCATCAAGGAGGCCGACAAGGTGCAGGAGCTGTCCGTCGTGGAGAGCGCCACCCGGGCCACTCCCCGCCACGCGCCGGGCCGCCTGCTGCGCTCCCTGATCGGCCTCATGGTCGGGCTGCTGCTCGGGCTGGTCGCGGCCTTCGTGGTCGAGAGCCTCGACACCTCGATCGGCAGCATCGAGGATGTCGAGGAGTACCTGGGCCTCTCGGTGATCGGCGTCGTGCCCCACATCGACTTCGAGGCCACCCGGCGCGACATCATGAAGGTCAACCCGGCGCTGGCCAACGACCCCACCCTCGAGGGCTTCGCCTCCCTGGTGACGCAGTTCGCGCCGCAGTCTCCGGTGGCCGAAGCCTTCCGCGCCCTGCGCACCAACCTCGAGTTCTCGCGCATCGGCAAGGCGGGCCGGACTTTCCTGTTCACCTCGGCGTCGCCCAGCGAAGGGAAGTCGACGACCGTGGCCAACCTCGGCGTGGCCATGGCGCAGATGGGCAAGAAGACCCTGATCTGGGACTGCGACCTGCGCTCCCCGGCCGTCAATCGTCTTTTCGGCGTGCCGCGCGAGCCCGGCTTCACGCACGTGGCGCTCGGCATGGCGCGCCTGGACGACGTCCTGCACCGTTTCTCGGACGTCTTCCTGGGGCGCATCGACATGCGCTCGATGCTGTCGTCGGCGGGGCTCGAGAACCTGCACATCCTGACGGCGGGCGCCCTGCCCCCCAACCCGTCCGAGCTGCTGGGGTCTCCGCTGCTCAACGACTTCATCGTCGAGGTCGCCTCGCGCTTCGACGTCATCCTGATCGACGCGCCGCCGGTCCTGCCGGTCACCGACGCCGTCATCCTCTCGACGCGCGTGGACGGCGTGGTGCTGGTCTACCAGACCGGCCGCATCGGCCGCGCCGTCCTCAAGCGCGCCAAGTCGCACCTGGACAACGTGCGCGCCGCCATCCGCGGCATCGTGCTGAACGACATCAAGGCCGAGGTCAGCACGACCCCCGAGATGCAGTACATCTACGAGCGCTACGCGCCGAAGGTCCGCGAACAGAGGGACCCGGGGGACGAGGCGCCGGCCTCGGGGCCGACGATCGCTGCCGCCGGCAAGCGCTAGGGGGCCGGGGCCATGCCCGATTCCACCCCCTCCCTCCCGCTCCGGAAGGCGACCCTGGCCGCCGCCCTCGGAGCGCTCCTCCTCCCTCTCTCCCTCTGGATCGCCGAGGCGCCCCCCCAGGCGCCGCTGCTCGCGACCCTGGCCGCCATCCTGTTCCTGGCCACGCTGCTGCACGCCGAGGCCGGGCTGGTCATCCTGATCGTCTCGATGCTCTTCTCGCCGGAGATCGGTCTGGGCGGAGGGGGCGGGACGAGCCTCGAAGCGAGCCGCTCCTTGACGCTGCGCACCGAGGACCTGGTGCTCCTCCTGGTCGGGTTGGCCTGGATGGCGCGCATGGCGATTCACAAGGACCTCGGAGCGGTGCGCCGCACCCGGTTGAACGCGCTCATCTTCGCCTATTGCGCCTGCTGTCTCTTCTCCACGCTCCTGGGCATCGAGGCCGGACGCGTCGCGCCGCTCGTGGGTCTCTGCTTCGTGGCGAAATACGTGGAGTACTTCATCATCTTCTTCATCACGGTCAACTACGTCGGCAGCCAGACGCAGCTGCGCCGCCTCCTGGTGGCGGTGCTGATCACCGGCGCCCTGATCACCGCCTACGCCTACTGGCAGATCCCGCAGGGGATCCGTCCCTCGGCCCCGTTCGAGGGAAGCGAGGGGGAGCCGAACACGCTGGGCGGCTACCTGGTCCTGATCTTCAGCCTCAGCAGCGGCCTGGCGCTGACCATCCCCGAGCGGATCTGGAAGCGCTCCTGCGCCGTCCTGGCGGCGGCCACCGTCCCGCCGTTGCTCGCCACCCTGTCCCGCAGCTCGTGGATCGCCCTCGTCGTGTCGCTGGGCGCGCTCCTGACGCTGAGCGCGGCGCGGCGCCGGCTGGCCGCCGCCGCCATCGTGGCCGCCGCCCTGCTCTTCTTCCTCCAGCCGCAGAAAGTGGAGGACCGCCTGCTGTACACCTTTCAGGGCGAGGAGCACGGCACCCTCTCCGTCGGCCACGTGCGGCTCGACTCTTCCGCTTCGGCGCGCATCTCCTCGTGGGGCGGCGCCCTGGTCGGGTTCGTGCGGCACCCGATCGCCGGCTGGGGGGTCACCGGTTACGGGTTCCTCGACGCCCAGTACTTCCGCGTCCTGGTCGAGCTGGGCCTCCTCGGCTTCAGCGCCTTCGCCCTGCTGCTGGGCACCGCCGGGACCGCCTTCTACCGGGCCTTCCGCCTCCTCAAGGACCCGCTGCATCGTGGCCTGGGCCTGGGGATGACGGCGGCGCTGGCGGGCCTTCTGGCGCATGCCATCGGCACCAACACCTTCATGCTCATCCGCATCATGGAGCCGTTCTGGCTGCTGGCCGGGCTGTGCGTCGCCGCGCCTTCGCTGGAGGAGCCGGCATGAGCCGCTCCCCGGGCGCGGCACCGGAGCGTCAGGCGCCCGCCGCCGGCGAGCGGCGCAGCGCCGTGCGCGGCGTCGCCTGGACCGGCGTGGAGTCGGCCGCGGGGGCCCTGGTCGGATTCCTCCTGACGCCGCTCGTGGTGCGCGTGGCGGGGATCGAGGGGCTGGGGCTGTGGGGCGCCTGCTGGTCGCTGGCCCACGCCGCCGGGGTCCTCGACCTCGGCATCGGCCCCTCCTACGCCCGCTTCACTTCGCGGGCCATCGCCACGGGGGATGCCGAGGGCCTGAACGGCACCGTGGCCGCCGGGACCGGATTTCATCTCGGGCTGGCGTGCCTGGTGGCGGGCGCCGCCCTACTGGCCGGCCCGCGCGGGCTGCACTTCCTGGTGCCGCCAGGCCCGCTGTCGTCCCAGGCCCCGCGTTTGCTCGCCTGCACGCTCGCCACCGTCCTCCTGCGCATGATCCTCTCGGCCTACCGGGGCGTCATCGCGGGCGCGCAGCGGATCGATCTTCTGGGGCGCATCGGCGCCGGCGCGTCGCTGCTCGAAGGGGGCCTCTCCGCCGCCTGCCTTTTCGCCGGATGGGGATTGCCGGGCATGGCCATGAGCTCGCTCTTCTGCGCCGCGCTCGCCTCGGCGGCCGAAGGGGTCACGGCGCACCGCCTCTGTCCCCGGCTGCGGGTGAGGCCGTTCCTGGCGCGCCGCCAGGACTGGAAGGAGATGCTGTCTTTCGGCCTCCGCCTGCAGGCGACCCGCGCCGCGGAGATCCTCGCGGCGCGCGCCCCCAACGTCGCCCTGGCGCTCGGCCCGGGGCTGGCCGTCGCCGGCGCGTACGACCTCGGCGCGCG
>Ga0066710_100001362_pt1 | contig 18110 bp, 18 predicted proteins | sample GraSoiAngelo_159_FD_79666 | JGI IMG/M metagenome (GOLD analysis project Ga0066710, IMG submission 79666) | Grasslands soil microbial communities from the Angelo Coastal Reserve, California, USA - 14_1009_16_40cm | ecosystem: Environmental > Terrestrial > Soil > Grasslands | place: USA... | reverse complement strand
CTTTGGGAGCAGGGGGCCGGAGGTTCAAATCCTCTCACCCCGACCACTTTCCTCCTCGCCGCACTTGAGGACGAGCGCGGCGTCATCAGCGATACACCACGACGCGGCGACCATCGGGAAAACTGGATCGCTCGGTTCACGGCGCACCGGATCGGGCTAGAATGCCGACGGGTGGCCTGGAGGAAAAGGAGCTCGGGCTCACACCGACCGCAGAGGAGAAGGCACGCATGAGAACCGCCGTCGTCCTGGTCCTGTCCGCAGCTCTCGTCCTCGCCGGCTCGGCGTCCTGGGCCTACACCTGCCCGGTCGTGATCAAGCAGGCGGAGGACCTGATCAAGAAGGCCGAAGCGGGCAAGGTGACCCCCGAGACCAGGCAGCTGATCGACGAGGCGAAGAAGCTCGTGGCCGAGGCCAGGGCCCACCACGAGAACGCCAAGACGAAGCGTGACCACGGCGACTCGGTCCGCAAGGCCAAGACCGCGGTCGCCTTTGCCGAAGAGGCCATCATCCTCCAGAATCCATAGCGCCGGCGGTGCGACGTCGACGGCAGCGATTTGTCGACAACGCGGTCTTCATCACGGGCGCCTCGTCGGGGATCGGAGCGGCGCTCGCCCGTGAGTTCGCCCGCGAGGGCGGTGACGTGGCGCTGGCGGCGCGACGCCTGGACCGGTTGGAGGCGCTCGCCGCGGAGATCCGAGCGCTCGGCCGCCGGGCCGTGGCGATTCTCTGCGACGTCACCCGGGACGGCGACCTCGAGCGCGCCGCCGCCCTCGCCCGGGCCGCGTTCGGCAAGCTCGACGTGGTCGTCGCCAATGCCGGCTTCGGCGTCGTCGGCGCCCTCGAGAGCCTCTCGCTCGACGACTATCGCCGCCAGCTCGAGACCAACGTCTTCGGCGTCCTGCGCACGGTGTACGCGACCCTCGACGACCTCAAGAAGACCGGCGGCCGGCTCGTCCTGCTCGGCAGCGTCAGCGGCCACGTCGGCGTTCCCGGCTCGTCGGCCTACGCGATGAGCAAGTTCGCGGTGCACGGCCTCGCCGCCTCGCTGGGCTACGAGCTGGCGCCCCACGGCATCGCGTTGACGTTGATCAGCCCAGGCTTCGTCGAGTCGGAGATTCGCCAGGTCGACAACCGCGGAGTCCGGCGCGACAAGGCGCCGGCGAGGCCGCTTCCCGCGGGCCTCGTCATGTCGACGCCGACCGCCGCGCGGAAGATCGTTCGCGCGGTCGCACGACGGCGCCGGGAGGCGGTGATCACCGGCTTCGGGAAGACCGCGGTCTTCCTCCAGCGGCATCTGCCGGGGCTCCTCGCGGCCGTGATTCGACGTTTCGGTATCAAAGGACGACGCGAACCGCGTTAAGATGGGCCGGGCGCTGACGCGCCAGGGGGAGGAGCATGCTCCACTTCACGATCGACGGGTTCCGGGGATTCCGCTCGCGCTTCGACGACGCTCACCTGATCCAGGAGGTCCTCGAGGACGCGCCGGCGCAGCTCGGACTGCGGCGGGCGATGCCGGCCTTCGTGCTTCCGTACTACAACGGCGTCGTGTCCGAGGACTGCGGCATCAGCGCGTTCGTGTTCCTGCCGGGCGGGCACTTCACGCTCCACACCTTCTCGTTCCGCGAGACGTACTTCGCCGATCTGGTGGCGCCGGACGAGTTCGACGCCGGCAAGCTCCGCGCGCTGCTCGAGGCGGTCTTCCCGTGCGCGATCACGAGCGTCCGGACCGTCGAGCGGCAGGACCTGAAGGATTCCGAGCCGGACGTCGAGAACGACTTCGGGCCCCATCTCTTCCTCAACATCGACGCCTACCAGGGCCCGCGGAGCCTCGACACTCTCTTCGAGCTCTTCGACCGGTTGCCGGCCGAGATCGGCATGACGCCGATCATGCGGCCCTATGTCATCCGCGACACCGCCGTCGGGCAGCCGGTGCTGAGCGCGATGACGATGATCGCCGAGAGCCATGTGAGCCTGCACGTGTTCCCCCAAGAGGAACGCGCTTACTTCGATATGTTCTCGTGCCGCTTCTTCGACCGGACGTTCGTCGTGCCCCGGCTTCTGGCCCAGTTCCCCGGCGGCAGCGTTCAGGAAGCGCTCGTCGCGCGGGGAAGCCGCTACCGCTATCTCCGGACCGAGCGGGCCGACGAGCACGCCAAGTCGCGCACCTGGCTTCCTCAGCGATAGGAGCGACCATGACCCGCGACGCTCGTTTCGACGACCCGAACCTCGTCCGCGAACCCATGACCGTGGCCGAAGACGGCGTACGGGGCAGCGTGCTCGGTCTCCTCGGAAGGATGCAGAAATCCGCCTTCCAGGGGCGGAAGCTCGGTGAGGCCTTCGAGGTCTGGAAGAAGATGATCGAGGGCGACAGCCTGATCTGCCTTGGCTACGCGGCGTCGATGTCGAGCGCCGGCATGTGGCCGCTCGTCACCTGGCTGGTGGAGCGCGGCTACGTGGACGTGCTCGCGTCCACCTCGGCCAACATCACCGAGGACCTCCTCGACCAGATGGACGAGACGCGGGTCTACCGCGTCGATCCCGAGCACGTGGACGACGTGGCCCTCGCCGACAAGGGCTACTACCGCTTCTACGATCACATCGTCTCCTCCAAGAAGTACGATCAGATGGAGACGGTCATCACGGGCCGGTTCTTCGACGACCTGGCCGAGACCTGGCGGAAGCCCACGATCCCGACAGTGCGCCTGCTCTTCGAGCTCGGCCTCTGGCTCGGCGCGAAGGGCTTCCCGAATTCGATCCTCGCTACCGCGGCGCGCGCCCAGGTGCCGGTGTTCTGCTGCGGGTTGCCCGACGGTCCGATCGGCGAGGGCTACAGCACCTCGCCCAAGGCGGAGCAGGCGCCGGTGGTCGACTTCTTCAAGGACTACCGGATCGCGACCGACATCATGGACACCGCCATGATCTCCAAGCGTGGGACCTCGGTGGTCTTCCTGGGCGGCGGCGTGCCGAAGGACTTCCTGCAGATCACGGCGACGAGTGTCCGGACCCGCCACGGGAACGTGGACGCCACGCCGCACAAAGCGTCGATCCAGATCACGACCGACAACACCGTCTACGGTGGGCTCGGCGGCGCCACGCTCGCCACCGAGTGCATTTCGTGGGGTAAGGAAGCGCACGGCAGCGACAACGTCATGTGCTTCGCCGACGTCACGATCGCGCTGCCCATCATCTGCCAGGGGCTCGCCGAGCACTTCGGCCGCGGCCACCGGCGCGAGCGGCCGAAGCCGCTGAAGCTGGCGGAAGTCTTCTAGACCCATCGTCATGCGGCGAAGCGCTCTGCTGCTCGCGGTGGCGATGCTCCTCGTCGCCGGCCCGAGCGCCCACGCCCAGGCACCGGGCCGTCCGTCACCCGAATCGTTCCGGATCGAGTGGACGCGACGCCCTGGCTGGATGCGCCCGGGCGTGGACGGTTACCTCTACAATGACTCGCGCTGGCGCGTCACCAACGTCCGCGTGCGCGCGGTGGTGGTCGACAGCTCTGGGAGCGCCGTTCGCGAGATCGTCGTCTCGGTCTTCGGCAACGCGGTCCCCGGGGCTCGTACGTTCTTCGTTCTGCCCCCCATTGCTGACGGCGAGAGCTATCAGCTCACGGTCGCGACCTTCGATCTGATCTCGCAGGAGAACCCGTAGGACCCGCCCGGGTCACTTTCGTCGAAATCGCACGACCGTGTGGCCCAGGGACGACTCCTGACCAAGCCGGAGGCGCCGCTGTAGCCGGCGGCGGTCGGGCGCCCGGGCGTGAACCTCGCGACGCCGGTCGGACACGCGGCGCTCGAGAAGCACCTTCACGCCGCGCACATCGTCCAGCCGTCGCTGCAGGTATTCGAACAACATGGGGTCGTGACGGCGAACCACGATCAGCAGCTCGACGTCAGGGAATGACATCGACGGAAGCGATGAGAGCAGCAGCGCCGCGTGGCGCGGACAGTAGCCATGTGTCTCCGTGGGATCGCCGAACGGCGCCTTCTCACCCAGGCCGCCGGACTTTCCCTCGACACGGCACGACGCGCAGATGACTCTCATCCCGTCTCAGAACCTTTGCCCCCCGGCCGCGGCGGCCATGACCGCCTATAATTCCGGAAGGATCTGAGCGGCCGCCACGAGGGCGGGACACTGTAGCACCTTCTCGAGAGCCATTCGAGCGCTACGCGGCGTGGTCACGCGCCCGCGGGCTGGCCAGGGTGTACCATGAGAAACGATCCCGACGAATGTCACGTCAGATGAGCAGGTCGGGAGGCCATCGCTATGACTGCCAAGCTGATAGCGCTGAGCGCGTTGCTGTTGCTGGTCGCTGCCTCTGGCGCATGGGGCCAGGACCCGGAGAGGTTCGCCATGGCCCACGTGCGACTTTCGACAGATCAGACCATCGCCGCGGGCTGCGCTCGCATGGGTCGGGTTAGCGACGATTCGGTCAAGGACCTGCGGCGGAAGATCGTGCGAGCCGGAGGCAACACGGCCGTGATCTCGTTCGCGGCGGACGACCTGTCGGTGATTCTTGCCGACGTCTTCCGGTGTACGCCGGCGACGAGCCGTCCAGCCGGGGTGCCCCCGCCGCCGCCCGGGTCCCCGCCTCCCCCCCCACCGCCGGCTGGGACGGCACCCGCTCCGCCAACTGGGGCGCCGCCTCCGCCACCCCCCGGCCCCTCCCGCTAGGGGCGGTCGTGTGCTCGACCCAGAGGCCCGCCGGCGCTATGATATACAATAGTTAGGGCGCGCACGCCGGAAGGAGTGTCGGGAGCCATGAAGAAACGCGTGTGGGTCGCGCTGGTCTTGGCGACGCTGATCCTGATGGTGGCGGTTCCATCGTTGAGCGAGGCATGGGGCGGCGGCGGCTTCCATCAATGGGGGGGCCGCGGCTTTCATCATGGGGGCCACGGTCGCGTATTCATTGTCGGCCCCACCTTCTGGTGGGGGGCGCCCTACCCGTACTATTACCCTTATCCCTACCCCGTCTATGCCCCTGCGCCGGCGCCGGTGATCGTCGAGCAAGAGCCGGCATACGCCGCACAGCAACCGACAACGCCGCAGTCGTACTGGTACTACTGCCAGAGCGCCAAGGGGTACTACCCGAACGTGCAGTCGTGCCCCGAGGCATGGGTCAAGGTCGTGCCGCGGGCAGAGTGACGCGCTAGATCAGTGCGGGGCGCCGACCAGCCCGGCTAGCGTCCGGTCGACGCCGAGAGTCGCTCATCGGACTCCCTCCGTTTGGGGCGAGGCCGTCGCGCGCGTCGCGACGAGATCGGCTTCCAGCGTTCCTCGGCCCACGAGAAGCACCACGCCCGCCGCGGCCAGGAGACAACCCGTGACCAGGACGGGGACCCGGAGCCCGATCTGGTCGGACGCGACGCCGATGAGCCACGGCGAGGCGGCATCGCCGAGCAGATGCATCAGGAGTGTCGTCACCGCGAACCCGCGCGCACGCAGCTCGGCCGGCAGCACGTTCGCCATGGCCGCGTTGAGGGGGCCGACGTTGACGAAGATCAGGAGCAGCGTGACGAACATGGCCGGCCAGAACACGGCCGGCTGGGGCGCCAGCACCGCCACGAGCGTGAACACGATCGACGCCGCCAGAGACCAGCCCGACACGATGAAGTCGGCGCCGGGCTGCCGACGCGCCACCGCGGTGGCGATGCGACCGCCGAGCAGCGTCCCGGCGAAACCGGCGACCACCAGGAGCAGGCCGAACGTCGCGGACGCGCTCCCCAGTGGAAGGCCGCGCTCGCGCACGAAGTACGTCGGCATCCACGTCGCCAGGCCCCCCATGGTGAACGTGTAGATGACCTGCGCCGCGGTGTTGACGACATAGCTCCGGCGGCTCGCTAGCGCGCGGAGTGACGGACGGAAGCCGAGTGGGACGGCTGCACCGCGCGCGACGTCCTGGGCGCCGCGCGTCGGCTCCGTGAGGCGCAGGAGCAGGAAGGCGAGGACGGCGCCCGGCGCGCCCGCGATGAAAAAGGCGGCCCGCCAGCCGTAGGCTTCGCCGACGACCCCACCCACGATGTAGCCGAGGGCGGCGCCGATCGGGATCGCCGCGTAGAAGACGCCGAGCACTCGCGCCCGCCGTTCGGCCGGATAGCAATCCGAGAGCAGCGACGGGGTGACGACCGCGTAGCTCGCCTCCCCGACGCCGATGACCGCGCGGGCCAGCAGCAACCAGCCATACGTCGGTGCCAGGCCCGACGCCACGGTGGCGAGGCTCCACACGAACACCCCGCTTGCGACCAGCCGCAGGCGGCTCCCGACGTCCCCGAGCCAGCCGGCCGGCGCGCAGGCCAGGGAATACGCGACGATGAAGAGCGACTGGAGGAGACCGCCCTGAGCGTCCGAGATCGCCAGGTCGGCCAGAATGAGGGGCAGCGTCGCCGCCGCGACGTATCGGTCCAGGTAGTTCAGCGCGTTGAGCGTTGTGAGGGCGCCGAGAATGACGCCAGGCGCAGACCAGCGACTACTCGGCATCGCGGGTGTGACGCGACCCCAGCACCTCCGGGGGCACTCGATCGGCCAGCTCGCGCAGCTCTCCGACGAGCGCGCGACGCTCCGCGAGGAGCCGCCGGTGAAGATCACGGTCGGCGAGGAACAGGAAGAACGCCCGGGCCTGTCGGACCACGCGGCCGAGCCGCTCGCGCCAGACGAGCGCCAGCAAGCCGGATGGCACCAGCAGCAGCACGAACAGTACTAGCGCCGGGAGGCCAACGAACCGCCAGACGAGCCAGCCCTCGACGCCCCAGAGGAGCGGATAGAACACGAGCCCGACCGCCATCTTGTCCGTTGCTTCCTCCTCGAGGGTTCGCCCGAGCCGTCGCACGATCTGTCCCGTCATCCAGTAGGGCACGGCGTGACACGCGATGCCCCAGCACGCCAGGGGCAGGCCGAGCGCCAACCACAGCCCATTGGTCACGACGTAGGACATCACGAGGCGGGCGGTGTACGGCTGGCCGAGCTGCTCGCTCGTGATCCCGACCTCGTCGAGGTGGACCCGGTACCGCTCGACCCTTCGCCGCAGCTCGGCCACGCGCGCGGGCTCGCGCTCGGCGAGATACCGCTCCGCCCGCATGACCCGCTGCTTCCACGCCAGCGCCTGCTCGGCGGCCTCGCCGGGCGCCGGCTCGGCCTCACCGCGGCGCGCCGCCTCCTCCCACCACGCGCGCTCGAGCACCGCGAGGAGCCCGAGCGTGTAGTGGTCCTCGGCCTCGACGATCCGAGCGGCGATCGATTTCGTCAGTCTCGCGGTGATCGCCCTGACCGCCTCTTCGGGTCGCTCACGGTGCGCGACGGCGAGATCGGCCGTCGCCATCGGCGTGCCAATCGTGAGCTGGACCGAAGCCGACCGAAAAGTCCCGGGATCGTGGAAGGCGATGCCGACGGGCAGGAGCGTCACGGGGCAAGGTCCGCCGGCGGCGCGCTCCGCGCCCAGGGCCAGACGCGCGGCGCCCGTCCGCAGCGGCAGCAGGATCGGCTGCGGCTGCGTCCGCCCCTCGGGAAAGATCAGGATGACGCCGCCCGCGCGCAGCGCCTCGATCGCGGCCGCGAACATCGCCTCGTTCTTTCGCGGGTCGTCGCCGGCCTCGAGGCGGCGGTTGACGGGCACTGCGCCCAGCATGCGCAGAGGGGGACCGACGAGCGGGTGGCGAAAGAGCGGTGCGTTGGCCAGCACCGTCACCGTGCGGGACACCGTCGCGATGATCAGCATCGCGTCGACCACGGAGTTGTGGTGGTTGGCGGCAACGATCACGCCGCCGCTCGGCGGGATCCGCTCGCGCCCGACCACGTCAATCCGACGGTAGAAGAGCCAGAGAAGCAGGCGGATCATCGCCCGGATGAGCCGGTAAGCGAGCGTCCCCTGCGTGCGTCCGGACTGCGGCCCCGCTCCCGTGTCTGTCCCGGTCATGACGGGCGTCAGAGTCAACCTATCCGATATCGCCGGTAGATCGGACAGACATTCGGCAGCCGTGGCGGAGAGACACGAACCCCCGAATCGCTGCCGCCTTCACGCCGGAGATGCACGCGCCTTGACTCGTCGTCTCAAGACGCGCACTGTTCGGCCCAGATCAGACGGCTCTCCAGGGAGGGGCGATGCCCAGGACGCTGCAGCACACGGTGAGCTTCCGTGTGTCGCCCGACACGCTGTTCGACATCTACCTGAGTTCGCGGAGGCACGCGGCGGCCACCGGGGCGAAGGCATTCGGGGTGGGGGGCGGATTTCGATGGCGCATGTGAATGTCCCGGATGCGCACGCGGCGAGCATCAACCGCGGCTGGGAGGAATATTACTGGAGGCCATGGAAAGCGTACTTGAGGCGGAAGTCTCGAGCGCGCTGAGGTTGCTGCGTGGCCAGGCGACTCTGGCTGGAGGTCGTCATGAGTAAGAATCGTCGACTCGTGGTCGCGATCGCGATCGTCCTCACCGTCGGCCTCACCGGCACAAGCGCCGCCGCGCCCTCGGGTCCGCCCGTGCGGATCGGAGGGACGCTCGCATTGACCGGCCCGCTCGCCGCGACGGCGCTCCTGCACAAGATCGCCGGCGAGATCTACATCGACGAGATGAATCGGGGCAGCGGACTGCTCGGCCGGCCCGTGGAATGGGTCCTTCTCGACGATCAGTCCAAGGCGGAGGTGACCCGGAGCCTCTACGAGCGGCTGATCACCGTCGACCGGGTCGATTTGCTCATGGGCCCGTACGCGACGAACGCGATCCTCGCCGCCATGGCGGTCGCCCAGCGCTCGCAGAAGATGCTCATTCATCACACGTTCGGCATTCCGTACCTCGCGAAGTACGAGATGCACTTTCCGACCGCAGCGTGGGGACCCGAGCCCAATCGGACCACGCCGAGCATGGTCTTCGATGCGCTGGCCACGACCGCGAATCCGCCGAAGACGATCGCGATCGTGACGAGCAAATTTTCGTCCGCGCAGTACCAGTCCGCCGGGGCGCGAGACGTGGCGCCGCAGCGGGGACTGAAGGTCGTCCTCTACCTCGAGTACGAGTTCGGCGCCCGTGATTTCGGGCCCATTGCGGCGCGTATCAAGGACGCGAACGCGGACTTTCTGTGGATCGGCGCTCTCGGCCTCGACGGCAACCAGATCCTCGAGGCGCTGAAGAGGCTCGACTACACCCCCCGACGGCACTTCCACCTGTTCCCGGCCCCGGGCCCCCTTGCGGTGGCGCCAGAGGGAAAGCTCGCCCTCTCCTTCACGCAGTTCGAGGAGCACCCGCCCTTCACGTCGAACCCCACGACCGCCCGTCTGGTCAGCCTCTTCCACGAGCGGGCGGTCAAGGCCAACCTTCCCTATCCGTACGTGGACACGCAGCCGGCCAATTCGTTCGCGGCGTGGCAGGTGCTCGAAGCGGCGGTCAACGCAACCAAGAGCCTCGACGACAAGGTGCTCGCGCAGTGGCTCAGGAAGAACCGCGTGGATACGGTCCTCGGTCAGCTCCACTTCGATGGGCCGAACAACTACGGGGACGACCTCACGAAGATCAAGCAGGTTCAGGACGGCAAGTGGGTGGTCGTGTGGCCAAGAGAGTTCGCGGCTCCGGGTGCCCGGCTGCTGTCCCCCTGACGAACAGCCGATTGAGCGTGCGCCGCAAAGAGCTCGGGCTGCACCGCGCCATCACACGGCGCGACTTCCTGAACGGCGTCGCGCTTACCGTCAGTGGAGCGCTGCTCTCGCCGCGCGAAGCGCTCGGACTGCGTGTCGCCGAGGCGCCGCTCGGAGCGGCGCCGTACCCCCCCGCGCTCACGGGCCTGCGGGGCAGTCCCGACGGCTCGTTCGAGGTCGCCCACGCGCTGCGTGACGGGATGTTCTGGGAGACCGCGCGCTCGGCCGCCGATAGCGGAGAGAGCTACGATCTCGTGGTCGTGGGCGCCGGTATCAGCGGGCTGGCCGCGGCCTGGTACTTCCGCAAGGCCGCCGGCCCATCCGCGCGCATCCTCATCCTCGACAACCACGACGACTTCGGCGGCCATGCGCGGCGCAACGAGTTCCAGGTCGGCCGGCGCACGCTGATCGGCTACGGCGGCACGTTCGCCATCGATAGCCCGGCGCCCTACAGCGCGGCCGCGAGCGCTCTCGTGGCCGAGCTGGGTGTGGACGTCGCGCGCTGGGAACACATGTTCGACCGCGGCCTCTACGCCAGGCTCGGCATGGGTGCGGCCGTCTTCTTCGACCGCGAGACGTTCGGTGCTGACCGGCTGCTACGCGCGCCAGTCGCGGGCGGCCAGGGCGGGATGGGTGGCGCGGTGTCCGGCAAAGGCGCGGCCGATCCGTGGCCGGCGTTCCTGGCCCAGGCCCCGCTGTCTGAGGTAGCCAGGCGCGACATCGGGCGCCTCGTCAGGGAACCGACCGACTACCTTCCAGGGCTCGACGACGGCTCGAAGAAGGCGGGTCTGGCGCGGATGAGCTACGCCGACTTCCTGGTGACGAGCGCCGGCTGCCATCCCGACGTGCTGCCGTTCTTCCAGGCGCGTCCCCACTCGCTCTACGGCCTGGGCATCGACGCGGTCTCGGCGCTCGACGCGTGGGGCCTCGGCTTACCGGGTTTCGCGGGCTTGAAGCTGAGCTCGACCGTCGGACCCGGCATGGGACTGGACGCGCGCCCCGGCCAGCGCTCGCCGTTCTTGCACTTCCCCGACGGCAACGCCACCCTCGCGCGCTTGCTCGTCCAGAGGCTGATCCCACGCGCCGTTCCCGGCCGCCGTGTCGACGAGGTGGCGATGGGGCGCGCCGACTACACACGGCTCGACGAGCCCGGGCCGGCACGCCTCCGCCTCAACAGCACGGTCGTGCGCGTACGGCACGTCGGTGGTGCGGCAGCGGTCGAGGTCGGCTATGCGCGCGGCGGGCAGCTGGAACGCGTGCGCGCTCAGAGCTGCGTGCTGGCTTGCTGGAGCAGCGTGATCCCGTATCTCTGTCCCGAGCTGCCGCAGGCCCAGCGCGAGGCACTCGCCTACGAGACCAAGGTCCCGATCGTCTACACCAACGTCGTGCTGCGGAATTGGACCAGCTTCCACGCGCTGCGCGTCAGCCAGGCGCACTGCCCGGGCAGCTTTCACACGTCGGTCGACCTCGACATACCGGTGCGCGTGGGGAGCTACCGACCGGCACGCAAGCCCGAAGAGCCGATCGTGGTCCACATGATGCGCACACCGTGCCTGCCCGGACAGCCGGCGCGCGATCAGCACCGAGCGGGCCGCCGCGAACTGTTCGCGACGTCCTTCGCGACGTTCGAGCGCAACGTGCGCGAGCAACTCGCGCGCATGCTGGGAGCGAGCGGCTTCGACCCGGTGCGCGACGTCCTGGCTCTCACCGTGAACCGCTGGCCGCACGGCTATGCGTACCAGTACAACTCTTTGTGGGACCCGTTCTGGGTCGACGGCGGCGCGCTACCGTGCGTGGCGGCGCGCCAGCCGTTCGGCCGCATCGCCATCGCCAACTCGGACGCGGCGGCATATGCCTACACCGACGCGGCCATCGACCAGGCCCACCGCGCGGTCGGCGAGTTGCTGCGGCACCCGGCCGCGCCCGGCAGAGGAGCGTCTCCTTGACCGCCATTGTTCGGTGGAGCTACCCTGACCGCTGCCGGGAGGAACAACGCTGTGGCGCGAGACGGATTGCGGATCTTCGACGCGGACACGCACGTGGGCCCGACCATGGACATCCTCGAGCGCTATCTGGCCGCGGCCGAGCGCGCGGCGCTCGAGCCGCTGAGCGACAAGCGCCGTGTCACCAAGCGCACCGGCCATGTGACGTATCACGAGGGCGAGCGCAAGTATGAGCGGCGCCTGGGCGACCCGTCGCCCCAGCCCGCGGATCCCCACGCGTACATGAGTGGCTACGGCGGCGCGCACAAGGGCCGGGATCCCGATCCGCGGGTCGACCACGACCCGGCTGCGCGGATCGCCGACATGGACCTGGAGGGCGTCGACGTCAACCTCCTGCTGCCGTCGGGCTGGTTCGGGACGTGGACGACCGGGGACACGGCCATCGAGCTCGCGCTGTACCGCGCCTACCATCGCTGGATGGCGGACTACTGCTCGGCCTATCCGGACCGGCTGAGCGGCGTCATCCTGGTGTCCGGCCGGAACGTGCGGGACAGCCTGGCGGAGGTCGAGCGGTGCGCCCGGGAGCCGTGGGCGTTGTCGCTCTTCTGCTACGCACCGTACGGCATGCCGCTCGACCATCCGGACCTGGAGCCCTACTGGGCGGCCGCGCAGCACCACGATCTCTCGGTCGTGCTGCATACGTTCACCGTCATGCCGCCCTACGCTCCCGGCGGGCTCGACACGTGGGAGAACTTGTGGCTGCAGCGCTCGGTTGCGCACCCCTGGTGCGGCATGCGCAACATGGCCGCCCTCATCGGCGCGGGCGCGCTCGATCGTTATCCGAATCTGCGGCTGGGAGTGCTCGAGGCCGGCCACGGGTGGCTGCCGTTCTGGGCCAAGCGCCTGGACGAGCACGCGCAGTCCGTCGCTCGAGCCTTGCCGCCGCTCAAGCAGAGGCCGAGCGACTACATCACCTCCGGTCGCTTCTTCCAGACCATCGAGATGTCCGAAGGCGTCGAGCTGACGAAGGCCGTCATCCAGCTCCTGGGCGAAGATATCCTGATGTACGCGTCGGACTACCCGCACGGCGAAAGCTGGTTCCCGAAATCGGTGGACACGGTGATGGCCTGGGATCTGCCGGAGCCCGCGAAGCGCAAGCTGTTCTGGGACAATGCGCTGCGATTCTACCGTCGCTTCAGACCAGCGCCGGTAGACGCGGCGCCGGCCCGTGCCTGATCGCCTCGCACCGCGACCGTCCTCCAGACTTCGGTCGCTCCTGGCTCGCGACGATCGGGTGCTGGCCGTGCTGGGTACGCCCAATGCCTTCCACGCGAGGATCATGGAGGCCACGGGCTGCGAAGCGGCGTTCGTGGGCACCGGCATCACTGGTGGCAACTACACCGCACTCCCTGACACGGGCGTCCTGTCCGCCACCGAGTGCGTTCAGTTTGGCGGCTACATCGCCCGTGCAGTCTCTTTTCCCGTGATCCTCGACGGCGACACCGGCCACGGTGGCCCATCCGCGGTGCGCCGGCTCGTCCACGAGAGCATCCGCGCCGGTCTGGCCGGCATTCGCATCGACGACCAACCGGTCGAGGGCAAGCGCGGCACACAAACGGCCGGCATCGAGGTAGTGTCTCGTGATGCGGCCGTGGAGCGCTATCAGGCGGCCGTGCGCGCGCGCGACGAGCTCGATCCGGACTTCGTGATCATGGCCCAATGCTACGCGCGCGACGCCGCGAACGGCGGCATCGGCGAGCTCCTGGACAGGCTGAACGCGTACCTGACACGCGGCAACGTCGATTGGGTGCAGTTCGAGTCACCGCATTCGGTCGAGGAAGTCCGGCAGGCGCGCGCCGCGGTGACTGGTACGCTCTCCGTCATGCAGGGTAAGCTGCCGAAGCCGTTGACCCTGGTCGAGCACTTCGCCCTCGGGCTGCGCATCGCCTGGTACACGTTCCTGCCCGACCAGGTTCTGAAAGCGACGAGCTGGGAGTTTCTGCGCGAGTTCAAGGAGCGCGACATCGACGCCTGGACGGCTTTCCGGGCTCGGCACGAGGGCAACCCGTACCTCCGAACCCGCCAAACGAGTCCCTGACGGCGCGAATCCACCATGCTGATACAATTCCACTCCTTGGGATTCGCGTGACGTCCACCAGCACGCCCGGACCGGAGGGATTCATGGTCAGACGCGAGTTTCTCACCGGACTCGCCGCCCTCGGGTCGACCGTGCTCCTGCCCAGAGGCGAGTCGGAGGCCCAGATGGCGACAACGCAGCCGCATAGAATCGACGTCCATCACCACCACACGCCTTCGCCGTACATCGCCGCGATCACGGCGAGTAACATCCCGGGCCCGGTGCGCGACTGGACCCCGGAGAAGTCGATCGCCGACATGGACAAAGCCGGGGTCGCCACGGCGGTGACCTCGATCACCACGCCCGCCATGAGGTTCCTCGACGACGCGGGCGCGCGCAAGGTCGCGCGCGAGTGCAACGAGTACACGGCGAAGCTGGTCGCCGACTCCAAGGGCCGCTTCGGCATGTTCGCGGTGATGCCCATGCCCTACGTCGACGCCACCCTTCACGAAATCGCGTACGCGCTCGACACGCTCAAGACGGATGGGATCGGCCTCCTGACGAGCTACGGCGACAAATGGCTCGGCGATCCGGCGTTCGCGACGGTGATGGACGAGCTGAGCCGCCGCAAGGCGGTGGTGTACACGCATCCCACCACGGCGAACTGCTGCGCGAACCTCATCCCGGGCGTGCCGGAGTCGATCATCGAGTGGGGCACCGACACCACGCGCACGATCGCCAGCCTGGTGTTCAGCGGCACCGCCGCGCGCTGCCAGGACATGAAGGTCATCTTCTCTCACGGCGGCGGAACCATGCCGTTCTTGACCGAGCGCTTCGTCCGCCTGCCGCTGATCGACAAGAGCCTCGCGGCGCGCGTGCCGAACGGTGTCGAGCACGAGCTCAAGCGGTTCTACTACGACACCGCCCAGGCGTCCCACCCGATGGCACTCGCATCGCTCACGAAGCTCGTCCCCGTGTCGCAGATCGTCTTCGGCACCGACTTCCCGTACCGCACCGCCGCGGATCACGTGAAGGGGCTCACGGCGTACGGGTTCAGCGCGAGCGACCTGGCGAGAATCGACCGCGAGAACGCGGTGCGGCTGTTACCGCGCCTGAAGGCGTAGCGTCAGCTCGAAAGACTGAGCCGCGATCTCGCTACCGAGCTATTGCTTGACCGCACCGAACGTCAAGCCGGTGACGATGTGGCGCTGCGCCACCAGGGCGACGAGCAGCACCGGCAGCGTGATGAGGGTCGCCGCGGCGGCCAGCGTGCCCCAGTTGATCTCCTCGTAGGAGATCATGGTGTACACAGCGATGGGCAGTGTCCGTGTCTCACGGCCCGCCAGGATCACCGAGAAGAGAAAATTGTTCCAGGAAAACACGAAGGAGAGGATCGCCGTGGCGACGATACCGGGCTTGACGAGCGGAAGCGCGACGCGCCAGAAGACGCCGAAGTACGAGCAGCCGTCGATCAGCCCCGCGTCCTCGAGATCGGCCGGCACGTCCTCGAAGAACGAGATCATGACCCAGATGATGATCGGCAGCCCGACGATGAGGTGCGTGAGGATCAGCGCCCCGTAGGTGTCCACCATCCGGAGCCGGCGAAAGAAGATGTACCACGGGATCAGATAGGCGATGCCGGGAATGATGCGCGCCACGAGGATGGCGAGCGCCAGCCGCTGCTGGCGCCAGCGCGCGATCGAGTAGGCAGCGGGAAGCCCGACGGCGAGCCCGAGCGCCGTGCACCCCGCCGCGACGACCAGGCTGTTCCACGTGTAGAGCAGGAACGGGTACTTGGTGAAAACCTCGCGGTAGCCGGCCATCGAGACGCTGAAGCGCACGAAGGAGGGCGGATAGGCGGTCGCCTCGACCTGGGGCTTCAGGGAGAGCGTGATCATCCAGTAGAAGACGAACACGGTTGGCAGCATGAACATTACGGCGAGCCCGTAGAAGCCGACGGTGGACAGCCATCGGCGGACGCCGCCTCGCCTCACCACGACGCGGTTCTCCGCACCTTGATCAGGATCAGCGACGCGCCCAGGACCACGGCGAACAGGGCCACGGCCATCGACGAGGCGTAGCCGAGGTTGAAGTACGAGAAGGCCTGATTGAAGAGGAGGATGTTGACCGTCTCGGAAGAATTCGCCGGCCCGCCCTGGGTCATGATGAAGATGATGTCGAAGGTCTTCAGCGCGTCGATGGCCCGAAACAGAACGGCCACGACGAGCGCGGGACGGAGCAGCGGCAGCGTGATGTGCCAGAACGCTGCGAGCGTCGACGCGCCGTCGATGTGCGCGGCCTCGTAGGGCTCGCGGGGCAGGCTCGCCAGGCCGGCGAGCGCGATCAGCATGATCAACGGCGTCCACTGCCAGACGTCCACCAGGGCCAGCGCGTAGAGGGCCGTCTGGCTCGAATAGGTCCAGCGGAAGGGCGACAGGCCGACGACCGACAGCAGGTAGTTCGCGACGCCGAGCGTCGGGTGGTACATCATGACGAACACCAGCCCGATGGCGGTGGGCGTCGCCACCATCGGCAGGATGGCCAACGTGCGGAGCACTCCCCGGCCCCAGAACTCCCGGTTGAACAGGAGCGCCATCGCGAGGCCGAGGATCGTCTCGGCCGCGACGGCGAGCACCGTGAAGTAGACGGTCCGCGCCACGGCCTCGCGAAATCGCGGATCGCCGAAGAGGATCTTCGAATAGTTGGCCGAGCCGATGAATCGTGGCGGCGTCAGGCTCGAGACGAACCATTCCTGCAAGCTCATCCAGCCCGTGTAGGCGATCGGGTAGACGATGAGCGCGAGGACGAAGAGGACGGCGGGGGCGGGAAACAGCCACCGCGCGCGCCGGTGAGCCCAGCGCGCGAGCCGGCCGGAGAAGGTGCGGGTCGCGGTTCGCGCGCTAGTTCTCCGTCCGGTTGAGGAGGTCCTGGAAGTCCTTCTGCGCCTGAGCGAGGACCTGGGCGGCCGGCGCCCCCTCGATCGCCTTCTGGATCGCGACACCGATGATGTCGCGGTACTCGGTGACGCCGACGATCTCCGGAAGCCCCTGCCGGCCGATCTTGAGCGAAGCCTGGTAGGCCTGATACCAATCGGCGGGCATCTTCGGCTTGGCCTTCACCTCCGAGCTGTCCCAGGTCGAGCTCCGCCCCACGCCGACGCCCGCCATGAGCTCCCGGATCATGTTCTGCTTGCTCGTCGCCCACTGGCCGAAGAGGTACGCGGCTTCCTTGCTGCGGCTCTGGGAAGAGACGGCCATGCCCGTGATGTAGATCGGCGCGACGTGGCCGCCCGGACCCGAGGGCAGCATCGCGTAGCCGACCTTGCCGACCACCTTGGACTTGGCGGCGTCCTCGAACTGGCTCGCGAAGTTGACGCCGTCCATGTAGATGGCCACTTGCCCCTGCATGAACGCCGCCGAGCACTCGTACCAGTTGAAGTTGACGACGCCGGGCGGCGCGTACTGGCGGAGCAGTCGCGTGTAGAGGTCGAGCGCGGCCACGCCTTCCTTGCTGTCGAGGACGGCCTTCCCATCTTTGAGGTAGGCGCCGCCCATCGGGAACAGAATGCTCGGGTACTGCGTGGCATTCGCGTTCTTGAGCCCGCGGAGAACGATGCCGTAGGTCGCGGGCGGGGCGTGGAGCTTCGGCACGAGCTGTTCGAGATCCCCGAGTGTCTTCGGCGGCGTCAGACTCTTCGGGCCGAACAGATCTTTCCGGTAGAAAAGCACGTTGGCGTCGATGAAGGCCGCCATCGCCGAGATGCTTCCGTCAGGCTGGGTCACGCCGGCCCGTGCGCCGTCGGTGAAGTCGTTCCAGTCGAAGTCCGGGCTGGTGAGCGGCGCATCCTGAAGGAACTTGTTCAACGGGTGATACCAGCCCGCTTTCCAGAAGCGCTTCTTCTCCACGTGGAGCGACGTGAAGAACGAGTCGATCCCACCGGAGTTCGCGGTCATCTCGACCGTCAGCTTCTGCCGGGCCTGGATCTCCGGGAGCGTCTCCCACTTCACCTTCATCCCGGAGAGCGACTCGAACTCTGGAATGTGCTTCTCGAGCACGTCGATGAACGGGTGCTTGGTCAGAAGGAGGAAGAGTTCCTTACCCTGGAAGCGCTTCCAGGTGAAGCTCTGGGCGCGGGCCGGAGTCCAGACGAACGGGCCCGCCGCGGCGGCAGCGGTCTTCAGGAAGGCGCGACGGGTGAACCGGTGAGCCGCCATGGGACGGCCTCCTCTCATTCAGTCCGAGTTGCTGGGCAACCGCGCCCTGCTGAGGCCGAGGAGCTTCACAACCAGCGGCCTGTCGGCGAGCGACTGCCAGAAATGTAGGCGGCCGGGTAGCGTAGTGTCAAGGACGCGTATCGCGCCGTCTAAAATGTTACCGAGGGAAAATCGTCGCGCCATTTGCGATGTGACTATGCACGGGGCCCCGCGAGGTCCCGAGGAGAGTGACATCGTGACTGCGCACGCCAGATGGGAG
>Ga0066710_100001361_pt1 | contig 18119 bp, 22 predicted proteins | sample GraSoiAngelo_159_FD_79666 | JGI IMG/M metagenome (GOLD analysis project Ga0066710, IMG submission 79666) | Grasslands soil microbial communities from the Angelo Coastal Reserve, California, USA - 14_1009_16_40cm | ecosystem: Environmental > Terrestrial > Soil > Grasslands | place: USA... | reverse complement strand
GTCGCCGCGCACCTGCAGGTGCCGCTGAACAAGCTGAAGTTCATCGGCGGCACGGTCGGAGGCGGCTTCGGCGGTAAGGTCGACACCGCGGCCGACACGGTCTGCGCGCTGCTCGCGCTGAAGTCGCGGCGCCCCGTCAAGTGGCGCTGGACGCGCGAGGAGGAGTTCCTCGCCTCGTCGACGCGGGCCCCGTGGCACATCGAGATCGCCGACGCGGTCACGAACGACGGCTGGATCCTCGGCCGGCGGATGCTGACGCTGCACGACTCCGGCGCGTACTCGCGGTTCTCGCCGTACGGCGTCACGAAGCACGCGTTCCATCACACGGGCGCCTACACGATCCCGAACCTGCGCTTCGACGGCTTCGTCGTCTACACGAACCGCGTGCCGACGACGGCGATGCGCGGCTTCGGCGTCACGTCGGTCTCGTTCGCCGTCGAGACGCACCTGACCCGCGTCGCGCATGCGATCGGTATGGATCCGTGGCAGCTCCGGCTGAAGAACGCGAACCGCATCGGCGACACGAGCGGCAACGGCGTCGCGATGAAGGATCCGTCCACGGTGCCCGTCACGCTCGCCGCCGCCGAGCGCGTCGGCGTCGAGCTGCCCGCGGAGTTCAGGCAGATGACGCCCGAGCCGCGCTCCGGCGACCTGCTCCCGGAGCATCTGCGCGAGCAGCAGCGCCTGAACGGAGAGGATTCCTGATGGCCAAGCACCGCGGGCGCGGCTTCGCGACGATCGAGTATCCGACCGGCATGAACCAGAACGGCGACCCGTCGCAGGCCTGGATCAAGCTGAAGCCGGACGGCCGCGTCGACGTCTTCTCCGGCACCGTCGACATCGGCCAGGGCTCGAAAACGGTGCACACGCAGATCGTGGCCGACGCGCTCGGCGTCCCGTACGACTGGGTCACGATGGACAACACGAACACGGACTCGTCCGCCGTCTGCACGGGCACGTTCGCCTCGCGCGGGACGTTCATCGGCGGCAACGCCGTGCGCCTCGCCGCCGAGCGGGTGCGGGAGCGGATCATCGACATCGCCTCGAAGGAGCTCGAGATCGACCCGAGCGACCTCGAGATCGAAAACGGCGAGGTGATCGCCAAAGGCGCGCCGCAGAAGAAGATCGGCATCCCGGATGTCGCCGGCGCGGCGACCTACAACTACGGCGAGCTGATCAGCGGCTCGTCGACGGCGCTGAAGCCGTTCGCAGACGTGGACGACTCCACGGGCCAGGTCGAGATCGAGCCGCACTCGGCGATCTCCTACGCGGCGTGCGTCGCGGACGTCGTCGTCGACGACGAGACCGGCGAGGTCGTCGTCGAGAAGCTCGTCCAGGTGTACGACGTCGGCCGCGCCATCAACCCGACGCTCGTCGAGGGCCAGATCGAGGGCGGCGCGATCATGGGCCTCGGCCTCGGGCTGACGGAGAACAGCTATCCGTACTACCCGTCTCCAGAGAACCGCGGCGGCGAGTTCGGCGCGTATCTCGGCCCGGCCCTGCACGATTTGCCGGAGCTCGACAACGTGATCATCGAGAACCCGTCCGAGGACGGGCCGTTCGGCGCCAAGGCGATCGGCGAGATGGCGAACAATGCGCAACCGCCGGCGATCGCGACCGCGATCTTCGATGCCGTCGGCGTCTGGGTGACCGAGATGCCGGCGACGCCGGAGCGGGTGCTCGAGGCGCTCGAGGCGAAGCGGGAGCCGCGCCGCGACGGTAAGCGCGTCATCTTCGACGAGCACATCTCCGTGCGGACGGTCTCGTCGAACGGCGGCGAAGGCTTCCTCGGCGTCGATGCCTGACAGCCGCCCGTTCCGGACCTGGGGCGGCCGGGAAGCATTCGAGTTCGTCGACGGGGTCCGCCTGCATGCGATCGGCGGCGAGCAGGTGCTGCTCTGCCGCGTCCACTACGAGCCCGGCAAGCAGGTGCCGTGGCATGCGCACGAGGACACCGAGCAGGTGATGTTCATCCTCGAAGGCGAGGTCGAGATGACGATCGAGGACGAGACGGCGACGCTGAAGCCCGGAGACGTCGCCGTGGTGAACCGCGGCCTGCACCACAAGCTCCACTCCGAAGGGGGCGTCACGTTTATGGAGGCGCTCGCTCCCGTGCCGCTCGACCACGTCCCGGACAAGAGCCTCGACCTGGTGCTCGGCCCCGACGGCGGCTCGCAGCACGTGGAGCACTGATGCCGCTCGTCCGCGTCGAGCTGTTCGAGCGGCGGTTGAACCCAGAGCTCGAAGAGAAGATCATCGCCCGGATGACCGAGACCCTGCTCGAGGTGCTCGAGGCGCCCGACCTGAAGGAGCACACGTGGGTGATCGTCGAGGGCCACGATGCGCACCGGTGGGGTCGCAACGCCAAGCCCTGGGACGAAGGAGGCTAGTGCCGTGCCGATAGTCGAGGTGAAGCTCTACGACAAGCGTGTGACCGAGGATTCGGTGCCGAAGATCATCGAGGCGATGACGAACGCACTCGCAGAATCGTCGGGCGCTGCGAAGGAGCACATCCAGGTTCTCGTCGAAGGCGTCTCCCCGAAAAACTGGGGCGTGGGCGGCGAGCCGCAGGGCTAGGGAAGGATCGCGAAGGCGTCGGTCCCGCTCGAGCGCTCGGGGATCCGCACGCGTCTCACCTGCAGCCGCGGCTCCCCCGGTCGCCAGACGGCGACGAGCGTCTTCTCGTTTCGCTGGGCGAGCCAGACGAGCCGCCCATCGCGTGTCCACTCCATGCTCGTGAACTTGAGGTCGACGAGGGCAGGCATTCCGGGCACCTGCGCGAGCGTGCCCGTCTGCGTGTCGAGCGTCCACACGTCCGTCGCCTGATCCGGGCCTCCGGCCCAGGCGGGATCGGCGAAGGCCAGCGCGACGAAGCGTCGTTGCTTGTCGACTTTCGGCTCGTCGAGGCCGTAGAGCCTGCTCGGCCATGGGTAGAGGCGCTGGGCGCCGGTTGCGGAGTCGAGCAACGTGAAGCTCTTGTCGGGCCCGGCGAGGACGAGCTTGTCACCCGCGGCGGCAAGGACACCGGGTCGCGGCGTCACGCCTCCCGGCCCGATCTGCGCCGAGCACGCGAGCGGACGCTCCTCCCCGATCTGGTGACCGTCGAGACCGACCTGGCGCAGGACGCAGCTAGAGCTCGTGACGGCACTGTTGATCCAGAGCGACTGCCCGTCATCGCTCTCGGCGAAAGCGCGCGCGACGCCGAGGAGGAGCGGCCGCGCCTTCGCTCCGCGCAGGATGTAGATCTTGCGGTTGAAGCCGCCGGTCGCGATGACGGCGCCGTCGCCTCCGAGGTCACGAACGCCAACGAGGCCGTGCCGCATGTCCGGTGTCGAGCGAATCGAGCTCGTCCTGCCGCTGTCGACATCGAGCACGAACGGCGGCGCGTCGCCGACGAGCACCTGCAGGTTCGTCTTGCCGCTGAGAGGCGCACCTCGCATCGGCGCGGGCTCTGTGGCCCGCCTGGCAGCCGTCGCGCCCGAGACGCCGAGGGCGAGAGCGACGGATGCAGCGGCCACACGCATGCCTGCGGCTGGTCCTACACGGGAGCGAGCGGAGCGGTTCCCGGAATCAGCGAAGCGGCTCGGCGCGCGACGTCCCGGCCCGCTTCTCGGCACGCCGTTCCTTGAGCGTCTTCTGCGCCTTCTTCTTCGCCAGCTTCTTGGGTTTGTCGGCACCCTTCATGGTCAGAGCCTAGCCGCGGAAGAGGCCGGGCAGCGTCCGCGCGAGGAATGCACGGCGCCGGCGCTCACGCAGGAGGCGGTCGTACCTCCCGCGCTCGAAGCTGCCGCCGGCGAGCGCGGCGATCGTCAGCTCCGCCTCGAGCTCTTCGTCGGACAGCGATCCGAGCGCGAGGCGCTCGCTTTCGGCCGGGCCCTGGAGGTGCCGCTGCGGCGTCCACTCCACGAAGGCGACACTCTTACGTCTCGGAGGGTGCCTGCGCAAGGGCGAATCGGCGCGAGTTCGTGCCCGTCCGGTCGAACGCCTGGATCACCCGTCCCGAGATCGCGCCGGCCGCGGAAATGTCCAGCTCCACGGCGTGGAACAGTGCGCCCCGGTCCTCCGGATGGCCGGGCCCGGCAGTGCAGACGAGAAACTCGGGCTCGCGCTCGGTGAAGCCCCAGTCCGGATGCACGTCGAAGCGGCCGTCCGCGTGCGGCGGCGCGTGCATCAGGACGACGCGGTTCGGCTCGTCCGCCTCGCGGAGGGCCTCGTCGAGGAATGCGAGATCCTCGTCGCGGGGCCCTCGACCGGCGGCTCGATGTCCATCGTTCCGACCTCGCCGGGCGTCGCCCGGATCGCGACGAAGCGAGTCCCGCCGCAGGCGAACTCGAAGTTCACCGGGCCGTGGATGCGCTCGAACGTCTCCAGTCCGGCCGGATCGTCGAGATCGTGGTTGCCCACGACGCAGAGGTCGGGTATCGGCAGTCCGGCGACGAGCCCGAGGTAGTGCTCGTGACGCTCGGGCGTCCCGGGGCCGGCGAAGTCGCCGAGGTTCGCGAAGAACGCGGGCGGAGGATCGAGTTCGGCGACCTGGCGCAGCAGCTCGCTGAAGATGCCGTCGGCGGTCGGGTCCGCCCAGGCTCCCGAGTCGCCTGCCAGGACGAAGCGAACGGCGCCGTCGACCGGCGTGCGCTCGATCCGCTCCGCCATGCGCAGGTTGCGCACGGTTCAGACGGCCGTGGGCACGCCCGCCAGCCGCAGCTCGACGGGCGGCGCCAGCCGGTCGATCTCCGCAGTCTCGCGCGCGTGTAGCAGAGTCGTCCGGACGATCAGCTTCGCACGCGCATAGTTGTCCAGCACCGTCGGCACCGGCGCCACCGGGTGCCCGAGCGCGTAGCCGGCGGCGTTGCGGCCGATCTGGCGATACGACTGGAGCGTCAGCGACGGCGCCATCCCGAAGAGCTCTAGGCAGTCGAGCGGCTCGAGATCGGCGCGGTGGATGAGCGTCGTCCCCTTCGACTGGAGCCCGACCGCGATGCGCGAGCCGCTGAGACGCGCGCCGTCGTGGCCGATGAAGGCGACGTCCGAGCTGCGACGGATCTTGACGAGGCGCGGCTCTGCACCGCCCTCACGCACGCCGGCGACGAGCTCGGCGAGCACGTCGCGGTGCGAGAGCCCGTTGATCGTCTCCGCAAGTGCCCCGCCGAACGCCGGACCGACCGCGATCACGACCTCGTCCGATCTGTCGCCTACACTGGCAACATGAAGCTCTTCGACCGCGTTCTGGATGCCCTCCGCGCCGCCGAGCACGCGTGCGTCGATCGAGTGCGGAAGCTGCTGGAGGCGCTGCCAGCGCTCGCCCTCGAGGCGGTAGCCCGTGCCCGGGCCGCTGTAGCGGTTCTCGTCGTTCACGGCCGAGACGACGGTGCCGTCCGGCGCGATGATCGCCGAGGTCTGCAGGTAGTCCGCGGCGACCCGCTGACGCTGCATCTCGAAGATCGCGGCCGCCGTCTCCGGGAAGCCCCGCTCCTCGAGCGCGCGCGCGACGTCGAGCCCGCTGATCCGCTCGGCGAGCACGCGGTCGCCTGCGAGAACGTCTGCGGCGCGGTCGCGGTCCGGCAGGTCACGCGAGTCGAGGCATGTCGTCGCGAGCCGCACCTCGTTCTCGGTGATCGGCGGGAAGCCGAACGCGTCGAAGACGGCCTGGACCGCGCGGGCGGCCCGCTCGCGGACCGCGAGCGCGTCCTCCTCGCCGACCGGCTCGATGCCCGCGTCGACCTGCCAGTCGCGCTGAATCGTCAGCCACTCGTCGAGGTCGTCGGCGTCGTAGTTGCCGCCGCCGAACATGTTGTCGTAGCGGGGCATCGACGAGTAACCGCTCGTCACGAAGTCGGTCCCGGGCAGGAACTGGCCCATCAGCTTCGCGGTCTTCCGGATCGCGGAATGGCTCGCGATGGCGTCGTTGCCCGAGGCGACCTCGAGGCCGAGCCACGCCGCGAGGACGTTCTCGGCCAGCACCTCGCGCGTGCCTCCGGGCACGGCGAGCACGAGCGCGACGCACGAGATCGAGCCGTTCTGGACGCCCTGCGAGCCCGCGGCGCGCACGAGCGAGAGACACCGCGCCTCGAGATAGAGCATCGATTTGCCTTGCGACTCGCCCATCAGGGCTTCGGAGCCGCCGCCGGAGGTGAAGCGGACCTTGATCCCGCGCGAGGCGTACGCCGAGGCGAGAAACGCCTTCGACCAGGGCGTGTCGTCGCCGTCGACGAACACCGGCTCGGTCCCGTAGACCGAGAGCGTCTCCGCATACGTGACGAGCCCCTGGATCGCGAGCCGGAGATTCAGCCGCTCCTCGACCGCGCACTGCGTCAGCACGCCCGGCCGCCCGGTCTGCGAGCCGACGAGGATCGCGATCGCGTTCAGCGGCGCGTAGCGCGAGACGCCGACGGTCGTCTCGACCTCGGCGAACCCGCGCGCGGCGGCTTCGGCTGCGTCGGCGGCGAGCAGCGCCGGATTCTCCTTCAGGTTCGTGACGTGCGCCTGATTCGCCGGCGCGCGCCGTGCTCGGAGCTTCTTGAGCGCGAACATCAGCTCCACGGGATCGAGCATCGAGATCACGCGCGCGAGGCGCGCGGGGGTCAGGCCGCGCGAGAGCCGGACGAGCTCGGCGCGCGGGACGTCGACGTCGACGAGGCGCCGCGCGATCTCCGCGTCGTCGAGGGCCGCGGCCTCCCGAGCGACGTCGAGATCGAGTCCGTAACGGACGACGAAGTGGTCGAGCGCGTCCCATTCGTCCTCGCGGCGGCCGTCGAGCTCGATGACCCGGCCTTTCTCGACGACGAGCGAGGGCTGCGGGTCGGCGGGCCCGTCCATGGCGACGAGTCCGAGCTCGGCGAGCGGTTCGATGAGCAGTTCGCGCCGCAGCTCGCGCTGCTCCCGGCTGACGAACCGGGCGGAGCGTTCCTCAGACGGCAAGGAGTCCCCGCTCGGCGTAGACCCCCACCGCCCCGCGGACGAAGGCGGCGGTCGCCGGCGCGTTCCAGCGCTCGAGCTGGTCCGCCCACGCCTCCAGCTCCGCCGCCGTCGACCGGCGCGGCCGCAGGGCCGTGTAGATCTCCAGGATCGTTTCGTCCGGCAGCGGCGCGAGTTCCGCCGCGCGGAGCAGGTTGTCGGCCAGCTGGACGCGGCCCGCCGCGCGGGCGACCTCGGCCTGCAGCCGAAGCGTCTCGGGCGTCGCGCGCAGCTCGGCGGCATCGATCCGCGCGCTGTCGAGGGCCAGTTCCCGGAGTTGGAGGCCGCCTGGCGTCCGCACGAGGTCGGGCCGCCTGGCTCCGAGCGGATAGTCGCCGGTTGGGTCGAAGCCCATGTCCGAAAACCGTATAGAAAACGCCTGTGGCCAACCGCTACGACTTCGAGGGCCGGGTCGCGCTCGTCACCGGCGGCGCGAGCGGCATCGGCGCGGCGACCGTCGATCGGCTGCGCGCGGGCGGCGCCGACGTGCACGTCTTCGACCTCGCGAACGGCGACGACGTCCGCGACTCGGCGCAGTTGAACGCAGCTGTCGAACGGCTGCCGCGGCTGGACGTCCTCGTCTGCGCGGCCGGTGTGGGCGGCGACTCGCTGCACACCGAGGAGGTCTCCGACGAGGAGTGGGCCCGCGTCCATGCGATCAACCTGAACGGCGTCTTCTACGCCAACCGCGCCGCGATCCCGAAGATGAAGGCGAACGGCTACGGACGCGTTGTCAACGTCGCCTCGATCGCCGGCAAGGAAGGCAATCCGATGGCGGCCGCGTACTCGTCCTCGAAGGCCGCTGTGATCGGCCTGACGAAGGCGATCGGCAAGGACCTCGCCGGGACGGGGATCCTCGTCAACTGCATCGCGCCGGCGGTGATCAACACGCCGATCCTCGAACAGATCTCGCAGGAGCACATCGACTACATGACGTCGCGCATCCCGCTCGGCCGCGTCGGCGAGCCGGCCGAGGTCGCCGCGCTGATCTGCTGGCTCGCGAGCGAAGAGATGAGCTTCTCGACGGGCGCGACGTACGACATCTCGGGCGGGCGGGCGACGTATTGATCCGGTTCGTGCGCGCCGAGATCGACGGCGTCGGCACCCGGGTCGGCCGCGTCGAGGGCGAGGACGTGGTGGCGCTGCTCGACCACGACGATCCGCTCGCGGCGATCCGCGGCGAGGGCGAGGTCACCGGTCATTGGGATCTCGACCAGCTGCACCTTTGCCCGCCCATCCGAGCTCCCGAGATCTGGTGCGCGGGCGTCACGTACGAGCGAAGCCGCGACGCGCGGCTCGAGGAAGCCGAGACGGAGGCGCGCGACGTCTACTCCCTCGTCTACGAGGCCGACCGGCCCGAGCTGTTCATGAAGGACGCGCACATGCTGCGGACGGTCGGGCCGGGCGGCGCGATCCGCGTCCGGAGCGACTCCCGCTGGATGGTCCCCGAGCCGGAGTTCGCGCTCGTGCTCGGCGCCGGCGGCGAGCCCGTGGCGGTCACGATCGGCAACGACGTCTCGAGCCGCGACATCGAGGGCGCGAACCCGCTCTACATCCCGCAGGCGAAGATCTTCGCGGGCGCGTGCGCGATCGGGCCCGCGCTCGCCGTCCCGGACGACTGGGACGCGCCGTTTCCGATCCGGATGCGAATTGTCGACGCTGGCGGCGACGAGCTGTTCGCCGGCGAGACGTCCACGGCGCGGATGAAGCGCTCGCCGCGGGAGCTCGCCGCCTGGGCCGTGCGCGACAACCCGATCCCGCCGGGCTCCGTGCTCCTGACCGGCACCGGTCTCGTGCCGCCCGACGACTACACGCTCCAGCCCGGCCACACGGTCGAGATCGCGATCGACGGCATCGGCACGCTCGTGAACACCGTCGCCTGATCGACGCTACCGTGAGCCCGACGCGACCGAGGAGTGACCATGACCGAGCTCGTTGACGCCCCCGCACGCCCCGCCGGCCGGAACTACGTCGGCGGCGAGTGGGTGCCTTCCGCCTCCGGCGAGACGTACACGAAGACGAATCCGATGCGGCCCTCCGAGTCCGTCGGCGAGTTCTCCTCCTCCACCGAAGCGGATGCGGACGCAGCCGTCGCCGCCGCGGAGCGGGCCTTCCCCGAGTGGGCTGCGCTCCCGCTCGCAACGCGCGCGGCGTACCTCGGCGCGGCCGCGGCGTCGCTCGAGGCGCGCGCCGAGCAGATCGCCCGCGACATGACGGCGGAGATGGGCAAGCCGCTGCGCGAGACGCGGATGGAGACTGCGCGCGCGGCGCAGATCCTTCGCTACGCCGCGAGCCAGGCGTACTACCCCGTGGGCGAGCGCTTCGAGCAGGCCGCGACCGGCTCCGACGTCTCGACCTGCCGCCGGCCGGTCGGTGTCATCGCCTTGATCACGCCCTGGAACTTCCCGATCGCGATCCCGGTGTGGAAGCTGGCGCCGGCGCTGATCCACGGGAACACCGTCGTCCTGAAGCTCGCATACGAGGCGCCGCTCACCGGACTGCACATTGCAGAGGCGTTCGCGGAGGCCGAGCTTCCCCCGGGTGTGCTGAACGTGCTGACCGGCCGCGGCTCGACCGTCGGCGCGGCGCTCGTTCGCGACAGGCGCGTCCGCGCGATCTCGTTCACCGGCTCCGTCGCGACCGGTCATTCCGTTCGGGACGAGGCGACGAAGCTCGGCAAACGCGTCCAACTGGAGCTCGGCGGCCACAACCCGCTGATCGTGATGGCGGACGCGGATCTCGACCGCGCGACCGAGGCGGCCTACGCGGGCGCCTTCTGGTCGGCCGGCCAGAAGTGCACGGCGACGCGCCGCATCTACGTCCAGGACGAGGTCTACGAGACGTTCAAGGAGAAGCTGCTCGCGCGGATCGAGCGCGGCAAGGTCGGCGACCCGAGCGATCCCGAGATCGAGGTCGGCCCGATCGTCAACGAGAAGCAGTTCGAGGAGATCATGGACGCGATCCAGCGCGGCAGGTCCGAGGGCGGCCAGGTCGTCGCCGGCGGCGAGCGCGCCGACGACGAGGGGTACGTGATCGCGCCGACGGTCTTCGAGAACGTGCGCGACGACGCGTTCCTCTCCTGCGAGGAGGTCTTCGGCCCGGTCACGTCGCTCTACCGCTTCGCCACGCTGGACGAGGCGATGGAGCGCGCGAACGGCGTCGAGTTCGGGCTCTCCGCGGCGATCTTCACGACGGGACTCGGCGCCGCAACGCGCTTCCAGAACGAGGCGCAGGCCGGTCTGATTCACGTCAACTCGCAGACCGCCGGCGCCGACATCCACGTGCCGTTCGGCGGGATCAAGAACAGCGGCTTCGGCCCGCACGAGCAGGGACGCGCCGCGCTCGAGTTCTACACGGACGTCGTCACGGTCTACGTCGACGCTTGATCCGGCGGATCGAGGGTGACGGCGTCGAGCTCGCCGTCCTCGACGAGGGCAGCGGGCCGGCGGTGCTGCTCCTGCACGGCTTTCCGGACTCGCATCACGTCTGGCGCAACCAGATCCCGGCGCTCGTCGACGCGGGCTTCCGCGTGATCGCGCCCGACCTCCGCGGGTTCGGCGACTCCGAGAAGCCGGCCGAAGTCGACACGTACCGGATCCGCCACAGCCTTGCGGACATGCTCGCGATCCTCGACGCGCTCGACGTCGAACGTGTGGGGGTCGTAGGCCACGACTTCGGCGCGGGTCTCGCCTGGGTCGTCGCCGCCCTCGCGCCGGACCGCGTCGAGAAGCTCGCCGTCATGTCCGTCGGCCACCCGAACGCGCAGCGCGACCCGACGGTCGAGCAACGCGAGAAGAGCTGGTACATGCTGCTCTTCCAGTTCGAGGGCGTCGCCGAGCAGCTGCTCAGTCGCAACGACTGGAAGCTCGCGCGCGCGTGGCTCCGGGACAACGGCGACGTCGACCGCTACGTCTCCGATCTCGCCCGGCCGGGCGCGCTGACGGCGGCGCTGAACTGGTACCGCGCGAACATCACGCCCGGCCGGGAGCTCGAAGCGCCGCGCGACTTCCCGTCCGTCCCGGCGCCCACGCTCGGCCTCTGGAGCACCGGCGACGACTATCTCACCGAGGAGCCGATGCTCCGCTCGGCCGACCACGTCACCGGCGGATGGCGGTACGAGCGGATCGACGGCGCGAGCCACTGGCTGCAGCTCGACGTGCCGCAGCGGATCAACGACCTCCTGCTCGAGTTCCTGTGAGAGGATCGCGCGCCGGTGGCTGACGAGAGATTCCTCGTGACGGGCGCGCTGGGGTGCATCGGCGCGTGGACGTGCGCGCTGCTCGCGGAGGAAGGCGTCGAGGTCGTCGGCTTCGACTACGGCACCGACGATCGCCGTCTGCGGCTCGCCACGGACGCGACGATCCCGCTCGTCCAGGGCGACATCGTCGACGGCGAAGGGCTGAACCGCATGTTCGACGAACACGGCATCACGCACGTGATCCACCTCGCCGCGCTGCTGCTGCCGCAGATCAAGCCGAACCCACCGTACGGCACCGCGGTGAACATCGGCGGCACGGTCAACGTCCTCGACGCGGCGAAGACGCGCGGGATCCAGGTGGCGTATGCGAGTTCGGCGGCCGTCTACTCCAGCGACGACTACCAGGGGAAGCCGGTTCCGAACGAGGCCATCGGCCATCCGATGACCTTTTACGGCGTCCACAAGCAGGCGTGCGAGGGGCTCGCGCGGATCTTCTGGGCCGAGGAGCAGGTGCCGTCGATCGGGATCCGCCCGTGGATCGTCTACGGGCCCGGCCGCGACCACGGTCTGACCGCCTCGCCGACGCTCGCGATGGCGGCCGCGGCGAAGGGGGAGCACTACCGGATCTCGTTCGGCGGGCGAACGCAGCTCCAGTTCGCCCCGGACGCCGCCCGGGTCTTCATCGACTCCGCCCGCGCTGCGACCGAAGACGCGCGCGTCTTCCACCTCGGCGGGCCGGTCGTCTCGATCGTCGACACCGCCAGCGAGATCGAGGCCGCTGCGCCGGGCGTGACGATCGATGTCGACGAGGAGACGATCCTGCCGTTCCCGGAGGAGTTCGACGGCGGCCCGCTCGAGCAGGCAATCGGCCCGATCAGCTGGACGCCGCTCGCAGCGGGGGTTCGCCAGACGATCGACCGGCTGCGAGCCGCGCCGGGCTGAACGACGAGTCCAGCACGACGAGCACCGCGCCCGCGGCGACGAGCACCCAGAGCACCGCGTCGAAGCCGCCCGAGAGGTCGCGCACCGCGCCGAGAATCAGCGGCCCGCTCGCCGAGAGCGTGTAACCGAGGCCGAGCATCATCCCTGCGAGCGCCGCGACTTCCGCCGGGCGCTCCGCGGCATCGAGCGGCAGCGTGAGCGTCAGCGGGAAGAGCGGACCTATCGCGGTCCCGATCAGCACGGCCCACAACCAGCCCGCGCCCGGTGCGAGCACGACGCCGAGCAGTCCGCCGAGCTGGACGGTCGCCGCGCCGCCGAGCCAGAGCCGCCGCGTGCCCCAGTGGTCCGCGGCCCAGGCGATGAAGAAGCCGCACGGGATCGTCACCGCGTTCAGCACGGCGATCAGCGCTCCGGCCGAGCTCTCGCTCCAGCCGCGCTCGACGTACGCATCGGGTAGCCACGAGTTCAGTCCGTAGAAGACGAACGACATGAAGAAGAACGCGGCGACGAGACGCCATGCCAGCGGATTCCGCAGAGGCAGGCGCAGCGGCCGGACCTCGGCGCGCACGTGCGGCGGATAGGTGCGCGTCAGCCACAGCCAGAGCACGCCGAGCCCCGCGGACACCGAGCCGAAGACGAGCAGCGGCGTGCGCCAGCCGCCGGCGACGTGCGCCAGCGGCACGGCGACTGCCGCGGCGGTCGCCGAACCGATTGTGATCCCGGTCGTGTACACGCCTGTCGCGAACCCGGGCCGGTCGGCGAAGCGCTCCTTCACCGCGACCGGCAGCATCGCGCCCGCGAGTCCCATCCCGATTCCGAGCGGGAAGGTCAGCAGCACGACGCCGGCCGCGCCCGGGACGAGCGCCCGCGCGATCCCGAACGCGCCGATCAGAGCCAGCGCGACGGCGATCGCGTTCCGCGTGCCGATCCGCCCGGAGAGGTACGGCGCCGGCGGGGCGAACAGCCCCATGCAGAGCACGGGAATCGTCCCGAGCAGTCCGGCGACCGCATGCGAGACGCCGAGGTCCTTCTGGATAGACGGGAGCAGCGGCCCGATCCCGACGAGCTGCGGCCGCAGCGCGACCGCCGCGAGGAACAGCGCGACGAGGAGCGGCGCCCGCCTCACACCGTTTCGTAAAAGTTCCGCTCGCGCGATTCCATCAGGCCGACGAGCTCGCCCGCTCCGGGTCGCTGAAAGTGCTCCGTCTTGCCGTGCTCCTCGAAGGCGGCCTTGTCGCGGTACTGCTCGTAGCGACCCGCGCCTCGTTTCCCTCCGCGACCTTTACTTGCACGACGAGCGCGAACGACATTCGCTCTCCTCCCTCGATGCTGTTCGGATCAATCCGCCGCGACGACGGGATTCGTGATCGAGCCGAGCCCGTCGATCTCGATCGTGATCTCGTCGCCCGGCTTCAGCCAGACCTGCGGCTTGCGGAACGCGCCGACGCCGGCGGGCGTGCCCGTGATGATCAAGTCGCCCGGCTCGAGCGTGATCCCCTGGGAGACGAACGAGACGATGTCGGCGACGCCGAAGACCATGTTCGACGTGTTCGAGTCCTGCATCGTCTCGCCGTTCAGGATCGCCCGGATGCCGAGCGTCTGCGGATCCGGCACCTCGCTCGCCGGGATGAGATCGGAGACGGGCAGGAAGGTGTCAAGCGACTTGCCGCGCACCCACTGCCCGTCGGAGAACTGGAGGTCGCGGCCGGAGACGTCGTTCGCGACGACGTAGCCGCGCACGTGGTCGAGCGCATCGCCGGCGGAGACCTTGCGCGCGCGCCTGCCGATCACGACGCCGAGCTCGGCCTCGTAGTCGACCTGCTTGGAGATCTCCGGGATCCGGATCGCGTCACCGTCCGCGATCAAGGTGTTCGGCCACTTGGCGAAGAGGAGCGGCCGCTCGGGCAGGTCGACGCCTTGCTCCTCCGCGTGGTCGCGGTAGTTGAGGCCGACGCAGACGATCTTCTCGGGGGTCTCGATCATGCGGGCGACCCTAACAGCGCACCTCTATCGCCTAGTACGATGTGCTTAGAAATGGACACGCTCGAGGCAGCAGGCGACCCCGAGCTCCGCGCGGCATTGCTCTTCGCGCGCGGGCAGGAGCGTCCGGTGACCGCGGACGACCTCGCCGCGGCGCACGACGTGCATCGAAACGTCGCACGGTCACGGCTCGAGCGGCTCGTCGAGGCCGGCCTGCTCGCGCCGGGGTACGAACGGCGGTCGGGGCGGACCGGACCCGGGGCCGGGCGGCCTGCGAAGACGTATGCGGTCGTACCGGAGCTCGACGCGATCGAATTTCCCGCGCGGCGGTACGAGACGCTGGTCGCGCTGCTGATCGACGGCGTTCCGCGCGAGCGCCTGCGGGAGGTCGGCGCGGCCTTCGGCGCGGAGCTCGCGCGGGCCGCGCGGCTGCGTCCGGCGAAGACGCTCCGCACGGCCGCCGAGCGGATGTGCCGCGCAGTCCGCGACCTCGGATTCCAGGCGTCGGTGGTCGAGGTCGAGGACGACCGGGCAGTGATCGCGACGCCCACCTGCCCGCTGCGCCCGCTCGTCCGGACGAGGCCCGAGGCGGCGGAGATCGACCGCGGCATGTGGGCGGGCCTGGCGGCGCACGCGCTCGCGGGCGCCGCCGTCGAACGAGTCGAGTGCGAGACGCGGGACTGCTTGCTCGACCATGCCTCCTGCCGGATTCTCATCGCGCTGCAGCGGGACTTGCTCTAAATACATTTCAACTGTATATTCAGTCCATGGACGTCGTCGTGATCGGTGCTGGACTGGCCGGAGCCCGCGTCGTGGAGAGCTACCGCGAGGCCGGCGGCGGCGGTTCCGTGGCCATCGTCGGAGCCGAGCTGCATCCGCCGTACCACCGGCCGCCGCTGACGAAGCGCATTCTGCGCGGCGAGGCGGAACCCGCGGACGCGCTCGTCCGGGCCGCCGTCGACTACCGCGCGCTCGACGTCGACCTGAGGCTCGACACGGCGGCGAGGGCACTCGACCTTCGCAACCGCCGCGTCGAGCTGGCGGGCGGCGAGGCGGTCGCGTTCGAGCGCCTCGTGATCGCGACCGGCGCACTTCCTCGCCGCCTACCGGTTCCCGGAGTGGACCTCTCCGGCGTCTTCACGCTACGGACCCTGGACGATTCGCTCGCCGTCCGCGCGACGGCGGCGAACGCCGATCGGGCGGTCGTGATCGGCACAGGCTTCATCGGACTCGAGGTGGCCGCGTCGCTCCGCTCGCGTGGACTCGAGGTAACGATCGTCGACGTGGCGCCGGCGCCGTTCGCAACCCTGGGCGCGCCCGTCTTCTCCGATTACCTCGTCGAGCTCTATAGGGAGCAGGGCATCGAGATGCTCCTCGAGGACGGCGTCGCGGCATTCGCGGGCGACGGCGCGCTGAGCAGCGTCGTCACCGCGTCCGGCCGGACCCTCCCCGCTCAGCTCGCGGTCGTGGGCGTCGGTGTCGCGCCGGCGACCGGCTGGCTCGAGGGCTGCGGACTCGAGCTCGAGAACGGCGTCGTCGTCGACAGCTCGTACCGCTCGTCCGCGGACGGCGTCTACGCGGCCGGCGACGTCGCGAGCTTCGTCGACCCGGTGTTCGGGCGGCGGCGCCGCATCGAGCATTGGTCGAACGCCGACTACCAGGGCCGCGCGCTCGGCCGCATCCTCGCCGGCATCGACGAGCCCTACGATCGCGTCTCGACGTTCTTCACGGAGCTCTTCGGCACCGCGTACAAGTTCTTCGGCGACTCGGCCGCGACGGACCACATCGAGCTGGAAGGCGACTTCCGGGACGGTCGTGCGGTCGTGCGCTACTACCGCGGAGGCGACCTGCACGCCGCGCTCCTCACCGGACAGTCCGAGGAGCGTGAGGGAGAGCTGCAGGAGCGAATCCGCAGCGACGCGCTCGCCGCGACGGCGTGACCGCCGTCCCGTTCGGCGGGCTCCGGCTCGCGACAGAGCCGGGCCGCGTGATGGTTCCGCGAGCGACGAGCCTCGGACTCGTCGAGCGTGCGCTCTCGCACATCGGCGACGAGCCGGCCGTCGTCGTCGACGTCGGCACGGGGTCCGGCGCGGTTGCGCTCGCGATCGCGGAGGCCGCGCCGCGGGCGCTCGTCTGGGCGACCGACATCCGCTCCGAGGCGGTGGCGCTCGCGCGCCGGAACGCGCTCGGCCTCGGCCTCGGCGACCGCGTCCGCGTCCGCCGCGGCGACCTCCTCGACCCCGTGCCCGGGCGGGTCGACGTGATCGTCGCGAACCTGCCGTACCTGCCGCGGCGCGAGCGAGCGCTCCATCCCGATCTCGCAGGCGAGCCCGAGGATGCCGTCTTTGCCGACGGCGACGGGCTCGGTCTCTACCGCCGGCTGATCGCCGAGGCGCCGTCGCGTCTCGCCCCGCACGGACTCGTCGCGCTTCAGCTGCGAGGCAAGATCGTGACGCCGCTCTCGGCGAGTGCCGCGATCTCCTCCGCGGCGTAGCCGAGCTCGGCGAGGATCTCAGCGGAGTCGCGGCCCAGCGTCGGAGGAGCGGTCTCGTGGCCGACGCGCTCGCGGTCGATCTGCAGCGGCAGGCCGAGCGTCTCGATGCCGTCGAGCTGCTGGACGATCCCGGTCGCGCGCGTCTGCTCGTGCGCGGCGACCTCGGCGAGATCCTGCACCGGTGCGACGGGAATACCGTCGAGCTGCTCGAGCCAGTACGCGGACGGCCGCTCGGCGAGCTTCTCCCGGACGAGCGGCAGGAGCTCCTCGCGGTTCGCGATGCGGTCGGGATTCGTCCGGAAGCGCGGGTCGCCGGCGAGCTCGGGCCGGCCGATCCGCTCGGCGAACGTCGCGAACAGGCCGTCGTTCGCCGCGGAGATCATCAGCTCGCCGTCCTGCGTCGGGAAGACTTCGTACGGGACGATCAGCGGGAACGCCGTTCCGAAGCGCCCGGGCGCGACGCCGGTGCGCAGTGCGTCGGTGAGCTGGTAGCCGACGAGCGAGAGCGCCGTCTCGAAGAGCGCGACGTCGACCTCGCGGCCGACGCCCGTCTGCGCGCGCTCGTACAGCGCGGCGACGATTCCCAGCGCCGCCCAGACGCCTGTGCCGATGTCGACGAGCGACGCGCCGACGCGGACGCCCGGCCGGTCGGGCTCGCCGGTGAGGCTGACGATTCCGGCGAACGCCTGCATCAAGGGGTCGTAGCCCGGCTGCCCGGCGAGCGGCCCTCGGCGGCCGAAGGCGCCGATCGAGCAGTAGACGAGGCGCGGGTTCCGCGCGCGGAGCTCGTCCGTGCCGAGCCCGAGCCGCTCGGCGGTGCCGGCGCGCAGCGATTGGACGAAGACGTCGGCGCGGTCGACGAGCCGCAGCAGCACCTCCTTGCCGCGCTCGTCCTTGACATCCAGTGCGAGCGAGCGCTTCGACGCGTTCGCAGCGAAGAACATCACGCTGCCGCCCTCCCAGAAGCGCGGCCCCCAGGCACGAGCCTCGTCGCCGCGCTGCGGATGCTCGACCTTGACGACGTCCGCGCCGAGCGCGCCGAGAATCTCCGTCGCGGTCGGCCCGGCGAGCGACGAGGTGAGATCGACGACGCGGATCCCCGCGAGCGGCCGGAAGCTCATCCGGGCGACCCTAGCGACACGTCCCGGGCCGTGGCCAAACGGGACCTGACCCGGGACCTACCCCGGTCCAGGTCCCGGGACGTGGCTGAGTGGAGCAGCGCCGCGCTTCGGTGCAGCAGTTGTGACTGCGAGCCGGGGACGGACCTGGGGAGGCGGACGCGAACGATCGGGCCATGTCCCGGGACCTGCCCCGGTCCAGGTCCCGGGACGTGACCCGCTCGGACAGGCGGCGAGTAGGATCGTTCGCGTGCAGCGACGGCTCGCGAACGAGGACATCGTCTCGAGCCCGCGCCGCGCCGGGGCCCGCGCTCACCTGCGTGCGATGGGGCTCACCGAGCGCGACTGGAGCAAGCCGCTCGTCGGGATCGCCACGACCTGGACCGGGACGATGCCCTGCAACCTCGGCCAGCGCGACCTCGCTCGTCACGTC
>Ga0066710_100001359_pt1 | contig 18128 bp, 17 predicted proteins | sample GraSoiAngelo_159_FD_79666 | JGI IMG/M metagenome (GOLD analysis project Ga0066710, IMG submission 79666) | Grasslands soil microbial communities from the Angelo Coastal Reserve, California, USA - 14_1009_16_40cm | ecosystem: Environmental > Terrestrial > Soil > Grasslands | place: USA... | reverse complement strand
GGAAGGCCAGGCCGGCGAAGTTGGAGCCGCCGCCGACGCAACCGATGACGGCATCGGGGAAATCACCGGCCTGCTCCATCTGGGCAAGCGCCTCCTGGCCGATCACGGTCTGGTGCGCAAGCACGTGATTCAGCACGCTGCCGAGCGAGTACGCCGTGTCCTCCCGGCCGGCGGCGTCCTCGACGGCCTCCGAGATCGCGATACCAAGGCTCCCGGGAGAGTCGGGATGCTCCTCCCTGATCGCTCGCCCCGCCTGCGTGTCCTCGGAGGGACTCGGGACGACTGTCGCGCCCCAGGTCTCCATCATCGAGCGGCGGTACGGCTTCTGCTCGTACGAGACCCTGACCATGTACACCTTGCACTCGAGCCCGAAGAGCTGCGAGGCGAGCGCCAGCGCGCTTCCCCATTGCCCGGCGCCCGTCTCGGTCGCCACACGGCTGCGTCCCTCTTGCTTGACGTAGTACGCCTGCGCCACGGCCGTGTTCGGCTTGTGGCTGCCCGCCGGGCTAACGCCCTCGTACTTGTAGAAGATGCGCGAGCGCGTGCCGAGCTCTCGCTCGAGGCGGTGTGCCCGGTAGAGCGGGGTGGGGCGCCAGAGCCGGTAGACGTCCCGGATCGGCTCGGGAATGGGGATCTCCGCGTCACTCGAGACCTCCTGGAGGATCAGCTCCATGGGGAAGAGCGGCGCAAGGTCGTCGGGTCCGACCGGCTGGCCGGTGCCGGGATGGAGCACCGGCTGCGCCGGGTTCGGCATGTCGGCCTGGATGTTGTACCAGCGCTGGGGGATTGCGGATTCGGGCAGGAGAAACTTCGTCTCGGTCATGACCGGTGAGGATATTCTTTTCGGGAACCGTGGGCCAGCGGGGACGCTCAGGCGGTACTGAGCGCGTACACGGCGCCCTCGAGGCACTCCATCGCCTCTTCCAGCTGAGCGTCCGAAAGGTAGGGCGCCGGGCCCAGGCGGAGGTAGCGGCCACGGGCGTCGGCGAGGACCCCGTCGGCTGCCATGCGTGCCGCGAGTGCCGGCGCTCGCGGGCTTTCGAGCGCGAGGAAGCCTCCGAGATGATCCAGCGGCACGGCACGCTCGCGTTTCATCAGCGTTTCCGGAGCGCCGAGATCGTCGAAGCAGCGTGCGAGCAGCCCGGTCTGGTGCAAATACACCGTGCGCAGGAACTCCGGTGAGAGGCCGCGCTCCTCGAAGAAGGCGAAGACGCGCGCTCCGCGGTAGTGGCTCGTCGGGTCGTACGTCGAGCCGGCGAAGCGAGTGCCGCCGGAGGCGTACGCCACCCTCTTGTCCGGTGGGGCTGTGGCGAGCTCGTCGAACTCTGCGAACCAGCCGGTGAGAACGGGCCGCATCGTCTCCGCCTGGGGCGGCAGGCGGAGAAAGCAGTTTCCTTCGCCGAGCTGCAGGTACTTGTAGCCGCCGCCGACGACCCACGCCGAGTCGAGCTCGAGCTCGGGGACCCTGAAGGGCAGCGCCCCGAGAGCGTGGTAAGCATCGACGAGGAGCTCGGAGCCGGCCTCCACGCAGGCGCGGGCGAGCGCGTCGAGGCCGGGCACGATCCGGCCGGTCTCGAACAGAACCGCGGAGACAAGCACGGCGCTCGTGCGATCGTCGAGCGCAGCTGCCATCCGCTCGGCCAACGTCTCGGCCGGCTCAGCGGGCAGGCGAACGACCTCGAGCCCCTCCTCGCCGAGCCGCGCGAGCTGTCGGCGCAGGGTATGGAACTCGCCGTCCGACGTGATGAGCTGAGGACGCCGATGGAGGTCGAGCGCGGAGAGGAAGCGCGTCACGAGCTCGTGCGTGTTCTGCGCGAGTGCGATCTCGGCGCCAGGATCGGCGAGTAGGCGCCTGAACCCGTCTCGCATCAGCTCGGCCTTCGCGAGGGCCCGACCCCACTTCTCGTCGACGTGGAGCGCAGCGTCCTCGAACGCCTCGAGTTGGCCCTCGCGCGCCACGTCCGGCCAGGCCTGATGAGAATGGCCCGTGAGGAGAAGCCGATCGGCGACACGGAACGACGAGTAGTCGGAGGCCAGCGCGTTTGGCGTCCGCCGCAGGTCGTCGAGCTCGATCACAACTCGCTGCGCACCGTCCAGAGGTCGGGGAAGACCGGCTGGGAGAGAGTCGTGCGCAGATAGGGCGCACCGGGCGAGCCGCCCGTGCCCATCTTGTCGCCGATCGTCCGCTCGACCATCTTGACGTGCCGGTAGCGCCACTCCTGGAAGCCCTCGTCGAGGTCGACCATCCGCTCGCAGACCATCGCCGCCTCCCCGTCGTCGCGGTACGCCGCGAGGATGGCCCCGTGGACGCCCTCGGATTCCTCGACCGGCAAGGCCACGTCTCGCCCGAGCCGGTCGGCGGGGACGCCGTAACCGCGCAGCGAGAGGTAGTGCAGGAACGAGTCATAGAGGGAGCGCCGCCGAAGCGCGGCCTCGATCTGGCGGTGCGCGTCGCTTCCCTCCTCGTAGGCGCGGAGCACCTTTCGCTCGCGGCGGCCGAGGGCCGCTTCGAGCTCCCGAAACTGCGCCGACTGAAAGCCGCTCGCGGACTCGAGCCGATCGCGGAAGTTCAGGAACTGCACCGGGGTCAGCGTCTCGATCACGTCGACCTGCCCCACGACGAGCTTCAGGATTGTCAGGATTCGCTTGAACGTGCTGAGCGCCTGCGTGCCGCGTCCCTCTTCCAGGAGGCGCTGGAGGTACGCAAGCTCGTGGAGCAGCTCCTTGAACCAGAGCTCGTACACCTGGTGCACGACGATGAAGAGGATCTCGTCGTGCTCGTCGGAGCGTGGCCGCTGCGCGCCGAGGATCTCGTCGAGCGCGAGGTAGGACGTGTAGGTCAGTGACTTCGAGTGCTCGCTCAAACCGTCTCCCTGAAGAGCTCGCGGGCGATGATCTCGCGTTGCACCTCCGACGCGCCCTCGTAGATTCGAGGGGCACGAACCTCGCGGTAGAGGTGCTCCAGCAAGTGTCCCTTCTCCAGCGCCCGCGCCCCGTGAACCTGGATCGCCACGTCCACGGCGTGTTGCGCCGTCTCGGTCGCGAACAGCTTCGCCATCGCGGACGCCTGCCGGACAGGCCGCACGCCCGCGTCGAAGGCCGCCGCGGCCTGGTGAACGAGGAGGCGTGCCGCCTGCACCTGCGTGGCAACATCCGCAAGCTGGTGGGCGACGGCCTGGAACTCGGACAACGGTCGGCCGAAGGCTTCGCGGCGTGCCGTATACGACACCGCGGCGTCGAGCGCGGCCTGGGCCATGCCGACTGCGAAGGCGCCGACGCTTGGGCGGAAGAGATCGAGGGTCTCCATGGCGACGCCGAATCCTTTGTCGACCTCACCGAGAACCTGCTCGGCGCCGACGAGGACACCGTCGAACTCGAGCCGCCCGATCGGATGGGGGGAGAGGAGCTCGAGCGCCTCGCCGGCGACGCCCTCGGACTCGCGCGGGACCGCAAACGCCGTCACGCCGCGCGCGCCGGCACCCTCCGTCGTCCGCGCGAAGACCGTATAGACGTCGGCCTCGGGCGCGTTCGAGATCCAGGTCTTCGTGCCCGTCAGGCGAAAGCCGCCGCCGTCGCGGTCGGCGCGCAGCGCGAGCGCTGCCGCGTCCGAGCCGGCTTGCGGCTCGCTGAGCGCGAACGCCGCGACGGCCTCGCCCGCGGCGAGCCGCGGGATCCAGGCCTCGCGGATCTCGGGCCGCGCCGCGCGCAGGATCGGGTAACCGCCGAGCCCCTGCAGTGCGAGCGCCGTCTCGGCCTCAGTGCACCCGTGCGCGAGGCCCTCACGTAACAGGCACAGCTCGACGGCCGAGCCCTCGCCCTCATTTGGGAGCACCTGTTCGAGCAGTCCCTGCTCGCCGAGGGCGCGCACGAGCGGTCGGTTGATCCGGCCGGGCTCGCCCTTCTCTGCGAGCGGCTGCAAGACCTCGTGCCCGAGCTCACGGGCGTGCGCGAGCAGCTCGCCCTGGATCTCGGACAGATGGCTGTAGTCAGTCATCCGGAACGACCGCGACGCCCATCAGCTCGACCCGAGCCATCGGGTCGAGAAGCGCGGAAACTCCGACGAGTGCCATCGCCGGGTAGCGGCGCCCGAAACGGTGGCGCCACACCTCTCCGAGGTCGCTCAGCGAGGCGCGGTACTCGTCGAGATCGGTCGCGTAGACGACGAGGGACACGAGGTCGTCCGGTTCTCCGCCCGCGGCACGGAGCGCCGCGACGAGATTCGCCGCCGCGGAAGCGAATTGCTCGACGACGGTCTCCCCGGCGCCGATCTGCCCGCCCAGATACACAGTCCGCCCCGGCGCGGCGACGACCGCGTGCGCGTAGCCGACCGGCTCGGGTAGCCCCGGCACGTCGACGGTCCGGTGCTCGGCGCTCATAGGCCAGCCTTTGGCCTATGAGCTTTTGGAGGGGGTGTGGGGGAACCGGGAGGTTCCTCCACTGAATCAAAGAAGGGGGCTCGTGGGGGAAACCTGGTTTCCCCCACGGGAGCGAGCCGAGGGCGAGCGACGGTCATCGTCCTGTCCAGGCGGGTGGGCGCCCGTCCGACCAGGCGGCGTAGAACTCGCGGTGATCCTCGCTCTGCATCATGAGAGCCTGGCCGAGGGCCTCCAGCTCGATCGCGCCGGCGAGATCGAGGTCGAGCTCCCGCGTGAGCAGCACTTTCGTCGTCGAGTAGGCGAACGCCGGGCCGTTGGCGAGGCGGCGGGAAAGCGCTTCGGCCGCAGCGGGAAGCTCCCCGTCCTCGACGACCTGCGTTGCCAGGCCGATCTCGAGTGCGCGCTCCGCCGAAAGATCGTCGCCGAGGGCCAGCAGCTCCATTGCGCGGCCGAGGCCGACGAGGCGCGGCAGGAGATAAGCGGAGCCCATGTCGGCGCCGGCAAGCCCGACCCTGGTGAAGAGAAACGCGAACGACGCCGAGCGCGCCAACAACCGGAAGTCGCTCGCGAGCGCGAGCACCGATCCGGCTCCGGCGGCGACGCCGTTGACGGCGGCGACGATCGGGAGCGGGCAGTCGCGCATCGCCTTGACAACGCCGCCGCTCATCCGCGTGAAGGCGAGCAGGTCGGCCGCCGGCATGCGCTGGAGCTCGCCGATGATTGCGTCCACGTCGCCGCCGGAGCAGAAACCTCGCCCCTGCCCGGTGAGGACGAGCACGCGTGCGTCGCCCCGGTGTGGCAACTCGGCGAGCAGGTCGCGCAGGTCGGCGTAGACCTCGAAGGTCAGCGCGTTCAGTTTCTCGGGTCTCGAGAGCGTCACGGTCGCCACGCCGTCCACGACGGCGAAGTCGAAGTTGTCCCAGCGTTCGGTGAAGCCGGCCGATCCCCGGAAGGGGCTCACGTCTGGATTCCTCCGCCGTCGAGCACGAGCGTCTGCCCGTTGATCGCGCCCGCTGCGGGGTCGGCGAGGAACGCGACCGCGAAAGCGACCTCTTCCGGCTCGAGCAACCGACCGAGCGGCGACGTGGCCACGAGAGCAGCCTCGGCCTCCTCCTCGCTGCGATCCGTGGCGGCAACGATGCGGGCGATAGAGCGGCGCGTCATGTCCGTCCGCACGTATGTCGGGCAGACGGCGTTCGCAGTCACTCCCGTGCCGGCGACCTCGGCGGCGACCGCGCGCATCAGGCCGACCGCCGCGTGCTTCGACGCGCTGTATGCAGCCGTGTAGCGAGCGCCGGCGAGGCCGGCGGTCGAGGCGACGGTCACGATGCGTCCATTCCCGCGCGCGATCATGCCCCCGACCGCCGCCCGCGTGCAAAGGAATGCGCCTGTCGCGTTGACGTCCAGGTGCGTGCGCCACTCGTCGAGTGTCGTACTCTCGAGGGGAGCGCTCGTCGCAACGCCGGCATTGTTGACCAGTACGTCGATCGTGCCCAGGCGCTCGAAGAGAGCGGCCACCTGGTCTTCGTCCGTCACGTCGCAAACCTCGGCCTCCGCGGCCCCAGCCGCCTCGAGCGCCTCCCGGTCGCGTCCCACCCCGACGACGTGATCGCCGGCCGCCGCGAAGCGAGCGACGACCGCTCTGCCGATGCCCTTCCCGCCGCCCGTGACGACGATAGAGCGAGCGACCGTCATGCAACCGGCTCGAGTTCGGCGCGTAACGCCAGGCGGTCGATCTTGCCGGACGGCGTTTTCGGGAGCTCCGCTACGAAGCGGACGTCGCGCGGGTACTTGTGGGGCGAGAGGTGGGTGCGGATGTGATCCTGCAGCGCACGAGCAAGCTCCTCGGATCCGGCGACGCCGGCGCGCAGGACGACGTGAGCCCGACTCAGGGTCAGCCCCTCCTCTTCGTAGCCGACGACGGCACACTCGACGACGTCCGCATGCGTAATCAGGCAGTGCTCGATCTCGGCCGGCGCGACCCAGATCCCGCCGACCTTGATCAGGTCGTCGCCCCGCCCCCGATACCAGTAGAACCCCTCTGAGTCACGGACGAAGAGATCGCCCGTGTTCACGAGGTCGCCCTGGAACGTTCGCTTCGTCTTCTCGTGCTCGTTCCAGTACAGAAGCGCAGTCGTGTCTCCCTCGATCCAGAGCGTGCCGACTTCGCCGTCGGGCACTTCTTGCCCGTGCTCGTCGAGAACGCGGGCGCTATAGCCGGGCACGACCTGGCCGGCGCTGCCCGGACGAACACGTCCGGGACGGTTCGAGATGTAGATGTGGTACGCCTCCGACGAGCCGATTCCGTCGAGAGCCTCGACACCGAACGCCGCTCGCCAGCGCTCGTAGAGCTCACGCGGGAGCGCCTCGCCGGCCGATGTGCAGAGGCGCAGGCACGAAAGATCCTGGCGCGCGGCTTCGGGGTGTGCCGTCATGGCGGCCATCATCGTCGGTACTTGGACGAGGATGCTCGGGTGGTGTTGCCCGACGAGCTCGAAGATCCGCTCGGGCGTCGTCCGGTCGGGGAAGACGATCCCGGCGGCCCCGACGCCGAACGGGTAGAGGGCGGTCAGATCGCGGGCGTAGCCGAAGAAGAGCTTGGGGATCGGCAGCACGACGTCGTCCTCCTGGATGTCCAGGACGCCGCGCGCGTACCAGTCGAAGCTGAGCAGCGGGCTGTGCGTTGGGTGCACTGCCGCCTTCGGGAGGCCGGTGCTGCCGGTCGTGAACTTCCAGATGGCGATGTCGTCCCGAGTGGTCGGAGCCGGCTCGAGCTCGTCCGGAGCATCGGCGGCAAGATCGTCGAAGGAGGCCTCCCCGTCTTCGAGCTCCATGTCCGCGCCGACAACGAGCACTCGACGCAGCCACCGGCTCGAGGCCGCTGCTTCGCGCACCCGCTCGAGCGTCGTCGCATCGGCGACCACGACGCTCGCGCGCGTGTAGTCGAGGTAGTAGGCGTAGTCCTTCGGCTGGAGGAACGTGTACGCCTCCGCCGTCACGACGCCGATTTTCTGCGCCCCGTACCAGAGGGCCACGAACTCGATGCTGTCCGCCAGCACGAGGAGGACACGCTCTTCTGCGCGAACGCCGAGCTCGGCGAGGACGTTGCCGCTCCGGTTTGTCAGCGTTGCAAGCTCGGCGTACGTGGTTGCGCCGCCCGGCCCGATGAGCGCCGTTCGGTCGCCGCGCCCCTCCTCGACGTTGCGGTCGACGAAGTAGCTCGCCAGGTTGAGCCCGCGCGGCACGTCGTCGTAGGTCAGCACGTCGCCATCTCGCGGACGAGATCGACGAGGAGCGTCGTGAGTATCTCGAACGTCCGCTCGCCCTCCCCGGCAGTTGCCTCTTGCGGCGCGCCGCAGTACGCGCGGTCCAGTCCCATGGCGATGAAATCCGTCTGCCCGGCGGCGATCGCCGCCGGCATGTCGATCATCTTCGATTCGAGGCCCTCCATGCGTTCGCGGTGGACGAGCGACGGCTCGTCTGCGAGGACGAGCGATGTCTCATAGCTGCCGGCGTGGCACGAACCGGAGCGGAATTCATCCGTGAGCTGCTCTGCGGTGTGCTTTCGTGTCACGTCGAACAGGCGGACGGCGCCGCCCAGTTCCTCGGCGGCCTTTCGCAGCGTCTGCACGTGCTCGGGCTCGAGGTGGTTGTTCACGAGCACGATCCGCGGGAAGCCCTGCGCGGCGAGCGAGCCGCAGATCTCCACGACGAGCGCGCGCAGCGTCGCCTCCCCGATCGACACGGCGCCCGGAAAAGCAGCGCCGTAGCGAGTCACGCCGTAGGCAAGCGGCGGCAAGATGAGCGCGCGGACCTCCGGGTCGCCTTCCAGTCGTTGTGCGGTCCGCCTGCAGATGCCCAGCGAGATGAGCGTGTCCGTCTTGAGCGGCGCGTGCGGCCCGTGCGGCTCCGTCGCGCCCAGCGGGAGGAGGAGCACCGTCGGCAGCTCGTCGTCCCGCAGGGCCTCGACATCGGGGTAGGCGAGGCCTGCGAAATCGGTCACGACGGGACGACAGCGCGCTCGGCGGGGATCGACCCCTGAGCGAGCTCCCTCTCGACGTCGGATAGAGGGAGGTCGAGGATGCACAGGTCGCCTCGTCCTGCGCCGATGATCGTGTTCACGTCGTCCAGAGTGGTCAGGTGGCCGCCGACGAGAGTCGGGACGCGCGCCTCCGTGCGGACGCGGTCGCTGAGCGCGGTCAGGAACCCGCGGCGGTGCTCGGGTCGGTCCTCCGCGATCGTCTGGCCGGCGACCGTGTGGACGAGGTCGCAGCCGTGCTCGACCACCGCGCGGGCGATCGCGATGCCCTCGTCCACTGACACTCCACCGCGGGCCCAGTCGGTGACGGACAGGCGAACGGCCATGACGCCGTCCCACACCCGGCGGATGTCGTCCAGGACCTCGATTGGGAAGCGCAGCCGCTCCCGGCCGTAGCCGTCGGTCCGGTGGTTGCTGAGCGGCGACCGAAAGCTCCCGAGCAAGTAGCCGTGGGCGAAATCGAGCTCGAGGATGTCGACGCCGAGCTTCGCCGCGCGCGCCGCCGCTGCGACGAAATCGGCCCGCACCGCGGCCATCCCGTCCTCATCCAGCTCGAGGGGGACGGCGCTGAACGGGCCGTAGGGAAGAGCGGACGCCGATACGAGCTCCCACCCGTTGCGCAGCGGGATGTCCACGCCGACCGACCGAGGCCGGCAGGCCCCTCGCCGGCCCGCGTGACCGAGCTGAAGGGCAACGGGACGAGCCCCCGGCGTCCAGTCGTCCATCATCGCGGTCTCGGGCGTGATCCGGCCCTCCGAAGAGACGGCAACGAAGCCGCTGAGGACGAGCCCGGCTCCAGCGGAGGGTGTGTCCGGCCGGACGACGGCGCGGTTTTCCAGCGTGAGCCCCCGTAGCTCGAGGGGCGCGAACATGGGCGGCGGCGCCAAGACCTCCGCCGTGCGCGCGAACCAGCCGTCGAGGGCCCGCGTGAAGGCTGGGTCGCGAAACGTCAGGTTTGCGTGGGTGATGCGACCGCTCCGCGTGAGGAGGTTGAAGGCGAATTGAATCGGCTCGAGCTCCCGGTAGCCGGCGACGCGCGCGAAGTACGCCGCGCTCTCGCTTGCCGCTTGCTGCGTCCGCTCGACGACAGGTTGGCGCCCGAGCTCGTAGTCGACGAGCGCGGCCTCGACGTCCCAGGCCCGGTGCACGAGCGCGTCCCTGAGTGCGATTGCGTCCTCCATGGCGAGCTTCGTGCCCGAGCCGATCGAAAAGTGCGCGGTGTGGGCGGCGTCGCCCAGGAGCACGGTTCGCCCGTAGTGCCAGACCTTGTTCGTGACCTTCGGAAAGTCGAGCCAGAGCGAACGGTTCGAGAAGAGCTCGCGGCCCCTCAGGTCGCGCGCGAAGAGCTGCTCGCAGAAGACCAGGCTCTCCTCCTCGCTCAGCTCGTGCAGGCCGGCGCGCCGCCAGGTGGGCTCCGGGCATTCCACGATGAACGTGCTCGTGTGCTCGTCGAACGGGTACGCGTGCACGTGGAAGAGCCCGTGCTCCGTTTCGCGGAAGATGAACGTGAAGGCGTCGAAGACCAGGTCGGTGCCGAACCAGGCGTACTTGCAGCCCTCGGGCACGACGGACGTGCCGAACTCCGCCTCGTAGGCGCGACGGACGAAGCTGTTTGCGCCGTCCGCTCCGACGACGAGATCCGCGTCCGCTGGAACGTCGTCGACTCCGACGCCGAACGCAAGGTCGACGCCGAGTGAGAAGCACCGGCGCTGGAGAATCTCCAGCAGTTGCTTCCGCGCGATGGCCGAGAAGGAATGGCCGCGTGACCTGAGGACGCGCCCGTGGTAGTGGATGTCGACCCGATCCCAGCGGGCGAACGTGTCCGTGATCTCGAGGAACGTTTCGTGGTCTGCGTCGCGAAGGGCGCCGAGCGTCTCCTCGCTGAAGACGACACCCCACCCGAAGGTCGCGTCCGGAGAGTTCCGCTCGAGGAGTCGCACGTCGATGGCAGCGTCCGCCTTCTTGAGGAGGATCGCGAGGTAGAGCCCGGCGGGCCCCCCGCCGATTATCGAGACGATCATGCGGCCACCACCTCAGTCAGGCGATCGAGCTCTGCAGCGTCCGCGGACGTGGGAAAGAGCACGAGCTCGTCGCAGCCCGCCTCCTCGTAGCCGCGGAGGAAGTCCTTGATCGCCCTCGCGCTCGTCAGGTTGGCGGCCACGACCCGCTCGGCGAACGGGCCCGTGAAGGCGTAGTAGTCCCGGAGGTAGGCGTTGCCGCCCTCCACGTCTCCGAGCGCGAAGTAGCCCTGGCCCCAGAGGCGCGGCCGGCCGGGACGCCCCAGATCACGCCACGCCGCGTTCGCGCGCGCTGCTGCGCCGGCGAAGGCTCGCGGCGGGCCGCCACCGTGCGCATAGCCGTCGGCATAGCGAGCCATCCTGGAAAAGGCCTGACCGCTCGCACCCCCGACGAGCAGTTCGATCCCGTCGCGTGGCGGGCCGACCCGATCTTCGTCGATCCCGCCGCGCAGGTACGCGAGCTGCTCGGAAAGCCGCCGTCCCCGGCCGCGGTGTTCGACGCTCGCCGCCTCGTAGTCCTCGATGCGGGCCCCGACAGCGAGGCCCAGCGTGAGCCGCCTGCCTGAGAGCGCGTGCACTGAAGCGGCTTGCTTTGCGAGAAGCGCCGTCGGGCGTAGAGGGCCGATGGCGATCATCGTCGCGAGCCGAACGCGACCAGTCACGGCCGCGGCGGCGGCGAGCGCTGCGAACGGGTCGAGGCAGTCGTACACCACGCGGTCGAGCACGGCCAGGCTCGAGAAGGGCCCGGCATCCGCGCGACGCGCCCACTCGAGCACCATCGCTCCGTCCGTGCCCGGCGTCGTCGTGGGGAGCCCGACGCCGACGTTCATGGGTTCGCCTGGGTCCGCGTGGCGAAAGGTTTACACTTCACCGAGGTGAGGCGTCAAACAATCTTGACGCTCCGCGACGATGGGTAATTCGGACGGTGCGCCTGCGCATCTGCTTGAGGTCTCGCCCTTCGACCGCCACTACGGGCTCGAGATCTTAGACTCGAGCGACGAGCTCGTGCGGGGCCGGGTACCCGTTCGTGAGCACCTGACACAACCGATCGGCATCGTCCACGGCGGCGTCTACGCTGCGATCGCAGAGGCACTCGCGTCGATGGGCACGAACCACGGGGTGGCCGCCGAGGGCAAGCTTGGGCTCGGGATGTCGAACCAGTCTTCGTTTCTGCGCCCCGTGGGGAGCGGAACAATCCACGCGACTGCGCGGCGGCGCCACCGTGGCCGAACTTCATGGGTCTGGGACGTCGAGCTGACCGACGACGAGGGTCGGCTGTGCGCGCTCAGCCGGGTCACCATCGCGGTTCGCGCGATTTCTTGACCGACGAGCACGCAACGTCCCTCGAATGCCGGCCGCAGAGCCTTGTGATCACCCTCATCGGCTCGTATGTCCACCCGGAGGAGCGCCCCCGTCTGGTCAGGCGGCCGTTCCGCCCCGGCGACGTTAGGCCTAGACCTCGGCGGCAGCGTCGACGCCGAAGCGATGTCGTGGGCATTCGATCTCGCGTCCTAGGAGGACGGCAAGGAGAACGCCGAGGCCATCTACGAGCGTCTCGCCGACCGCTCGATGCCCTGCGACGAGCCGTGGCCCGACGAACGGGTTCAGCGCTTCCGCCACGGGATCGACGCCGGAATGCCGCCCTCGCCGCTCGCGGCGGCGAACGCCTCCAGAGCCGCCAGTGTGGCCTCGACCTGCTCGGGTACGAGAGGGATCTGTCTCACGAGCGGCGGAAACAGAACCCACACGATCGAGCCGCCGAGGTGGCGAATGACGGGCCGGCCGTCTGGATCGACTCGAATACGCTCGAAGTGGACGAGCCCCAGCCGCTCGGCGAGGCGAGCGTCCGAGCCGAGACGTTCCGCGAGCTGCCAGCCCGCCGCATCCTTGCGCCTCGCTCGAAAGCGCACGCCCCGCATTCGGACGACGCCCTTCCCGCGTGCGGACAGCCCTCGAGTCTGGGGAAGCACCGGCTCGTCCGTCGAGATCTCGAGCGCGTAGTTGCCGCCCAGGATCTTCCCTTCCTGCGACATACGGAGGCGTATGGGCGACCGGCCGGTCGGCGAGCGGAGTCGGGCCTGGAGCGGGCTGAGGCGCTCGGCTTCGGAGTACCCGGCCCTGCCAAAACGATCGACCGCGTCATCGAGTGCGGAAACCGCCCGCCGGCGAGCCGGTCCCTCGAAGCGCGCCCCCTGGATCCTCATCAGACGATGATCTAGAGAGCGCCGGCGTACTCGCGCAGCTCCCAGTCGGTCACGGCGAGCGGTACGGCCGGTGCGCGTTCGGCTCGCGCCAGCGCAGCATCAGCACCGAGACGTGGATCAGGAAGTATGCGGTCACCCAGCCGAGTACGCCGGCGAGGATGAGCTTGAGGAAGCCGGCTCCTTCGGCGGCGCCGAACGCGTTCATCAGGATCGGGATCAGCGTGATGACGACGATCCCGACCCACGGCGCTCGCGTAGCCGGGAGCAACCAGCCGAAGGGTGACGGCAGCTGCCTGGTCAGCGCCATGCCGTAGAGGATGCGGGGAACGCCCGCGACCACGGCGTTCAACGTGCCGACCGACGCGCCGATCACCACCAGACCGAGCCACCACTTGCCTGCGCTTCCGAAGATCGCGACGCCGACGTCGATCGGAAGCGTGGGGGCAAGCGTCGAGAGCTTGTCCCCCGGGACGTAGCGCGCCGCCCCGAGGCCGTAGAGGACGACGGGGAGAGCGATCAGCCCCAGCCCGAGGAAGATGCCGAGCGGAATGTCCCTGGCCGGGCGCTTGAGCTACTCGGCGAGCGGGCAGGTGTACTCGACCCCCACGAACGTGAAGATCGCGATGCCGAGCAGTGCCGAGAGGAGACTCCAGGTGAGGTCGAAGTGCGGCAGCGCGGGGCCGATCGGGTCGCTCGTGCCGGCCCCCGCGAGCCCGACGATGCCGATGACGAGCAGCGAGGCCGCGACCGCGAAGGTCAGGAAGATCTCGACGGCGGCGAACGGTCTGATCCCGAGCAGGTTGATGGCCGCGATGAAGACCATGAAGATCGCGGCCCAGAGCTTGTAGTTCCCGGGCGCGCCGAGGACGTCGGCGGTCACGAGGCTGGAAACGAAGTTCTCAGCGGTTCCGGGAAAGAGCTGGACCGCGACGTACCCGACTCCGACCGTGATCGTGGCGAAGAAGGGCCCGAGCCCGGCCCGGACGTACTCGTTCATCGAGCCCGCCTTCGGGATCATGGTCGCGAGCTCCGAGAAGCTCATGCTCGCGAAGATCATCGTGACGAAGCCGATGGCGAGGGCGATCAGCCAGACCCAGCTTGCGAAGAAGCCGCCTGCAACAGTCGCCAGCACACTCGACGCGACAATGAGGCTGAACGTCGTCCCAATCGCGGTAGGAAGACCGACGGCTCGCCGTTCCAGCGTAATGTCAGGTGCCCGCGCTGCCATGTGCCCTCCAGTGTCTGTTGGACCGACCCACCGTTTCTGTCGAACCCTGCCGCCTCATTTCGGGTGCGCGGTGGAGAATTCCCACGTCCAGTCGCAGATCGTCGCCATTTGCGCCACAGGCCTTCTTGTATTCAAAATGCAGAGCGGCAGTATGAGGCCACGGACCCGGAGATTTCAAGCGTGCGCCCGCGGGCGCGAGTGAGAAGCCACGGCCTCCAGCTCTAAGGCACAGGAGGACTCGCCGCGCCCGCTCGGCGGCCAGACGGCTCTCGTGACCGGTGCCGCGCAAGGACTCGGCTATGCCGCCGCCGCTCGCCTCGCCGCGGACGGGGCCACCGTCGCTCTTCTCGACCGCGACGGAGAGAAGCTCCGGGCGGCAGCCGACGCGCTCGGCGCCCAGGGTTTGACCGTTCTTCCTCATACAGTCGACCTCACGGACGAGGAGGGGGTCCGGGCGGCGGTCGCGGCCGTCCTCTCCGCCGAAGGCAGGATCGACGTGCTCGTGAACAACGTCGGCATCTATCCGCACCGCCCGTTCGAGGAGCTGACGTACGCCGAATGGCGCCGCGTCCTTGCAGTCAACCTCGACAGCGTCTTCCTCTGCTCGCACGCCGTCTATCCGGACATGCGCAAGCGCGGCTATGGGCGCATCGTCAACGTCTCTTCGTCCACGTTCTTCATCGGTTATCCCGGCCTGGCGGCCTATATCGCAAGCAAGGGTGGCATCATCGGCTTCACTCGCGCGCTCGCCAGCGAGGCAGGGCCCTACGGCATTACCGTCAACGCCGTGACTCCGGGCCTGATCGCAACCGAAGGCGTCCTCGAGGGAGAGGAAGCCGGCCTCTTCGACGAGATCGTTCCCGAGCAGGCGCTCCCCCGCCGGGGCGAGCCCGAGGACATCGCCGAGTGCATCGCCTACCTCGCCAGCCCGGCCGCCGGCTTCATCACAGGACAGACGATCAACGTCGACGGCGGACACCGCTTCCACTAAGGAGAACCGTGACCGACAACAGCAAACCAGTCGCCCCCTACGTCGCGGTCGGCCTCTCGACCGTGGTTCACGGCATCGGCGAGAGAAAGCACATCAAGCGCAACCTGGCCGTGATCGAGGACGGCGTGCACGCCGCGATGTCGGTGATCGGGATCAACATGCCGGTGCGGGTGATCGCCCTCGCGGAGGGAGCCTTGACCGGCTTCACTGACGAGGCGTTCGACGTCCCCCACGTCACGGCCGCCCGCGACCTCTTCATCGACGTTCCTGGGGAGGAGACCGAAGTGCTCGCTGGGCTAGCCCGCCAGTACGACGTCTATCTCTTCGTCCAGTGCAAGGCGCGCTGGCCCGAGGTGATCGAGGACCGCTACTTCAACATGCTCTTCGTCATCTCGCCGCAAGGCGAGGTCGTGCACCGCGCGGCCAAGAATCACCTCTGGTGCCGGGAACGCTCCTGCACGCCGCACGACGTGTACGACCGCTGGGTCGAGCTCTTCGGCGACGGAATCGACGCCTTCTACCCGGTACTACGCACCGACGACATCGGCAGCCTCGGGACGATCTGCTGCTCCGACGGCGAGTACCCGGAGGCCGTGCGGGCCCTCGCCATGAACGGCGCTGAGGTCGTCTACCGGCCCAGCGAGGCCGTGCCGATGACCGGTGTCGGCTATCCGGGCGGCGGTACCTGGATGCTCCAGAACCGCGCCCACGCTCATTTCAACAGCGTCTACATGCTCTGCCCCAACGTGGGTCCCGTCTACCTCCACCCTCGAATGGAGCATCCGTACGACATCGCCGGTGGTAACTCCCACATCGTCGACTACATGGGCAACGTCGTCGCCTACAGCGCGTCCGGTTACAACACCTTCGTCTCGGCGATCGTCGACATCGAGGCGCTGCGCCAGTTCCGCGTCATGAACCTGAACTCAAACTGGCTCAAAGACCTGCGCACAGAGGTCTTCCGGCGCATGTACGAGGAGCCGATCCACCCGGCCAACCTCTGGCTCGAGCAGGACCCGCTTCCGCATGCGGAAGTGGACGAGATCTATCGCGGGAACATACGCCGCCTCCTCGAGCGCGGCGTCTACACGCTCCCGGCCCACTCGTTCCGCGGCGCTCACTACATACCTCCGGACGACGAGCCGCCGGCCCAGGCCTGGGAGAAGACCAGGCACCTATGGGACGAGGCTGACTGATGGCGGAGGGCTACGACGTCGTCGTGGTCGGCGGAGGGCACAACGGTCTCGCCTGCGCCTGCTACCTCGCGAAGGCGGGTAAGCGGGTGCTCGTCCTCGAAGCCCGCCACGTTCCAGGCGGAGGGTGCGCGACCGAGGAGGTCGCCGCCCCGGGCTTTCGGCACAACTTCCATTCGAACTTCCACGGGATCATCCATATGGGTCCTGTCTACCGTGAGCTCGAGCTCGAGCGCTACGGCGCCCGCTACGTCTGGCCGGAGAACCAATTCGCCCACGTCTTTCCCGACGGACGGGCGATCGTCTGCAGCCGAAGCGTCGAGCGTACGGCGGCGAGCATCGCCCGCTTCTCAGAGGCAGACGCGGAGACCTTTCGAGAACTCGCGCACGTCTACCGCCAGGTGCTCGAGCAAGCGTTCATCCCGGCGATGTTCTCGCCTCCGGCGCCGCCCTCGCGGGAGCTGGCTCCGCTGGAGGAGACGACCGAAGGACTCACGCTCCTCCGCCACTTCCTTCCGAGCCCGAATCACGTCGCCCGCGACCTCTTCGAGTCGCCCGAGGTGCAGACCTGGCTCGGCTTCTGGGTCGCCCAGCTCGCCGGCACCGGCGACGTCTTCGGGCTCGGCGCCAACTACCCGGTCATGCTAGCCGGCTCGCTCGAGCCGTATGGCTGGGCGATCTGCGTCGGCGGCTCGAACGTCCTCGCCCAGGCGATGGTCGGCTTCCTCGAGGACCACGGCGGCGAGATTCGCCTGGGCGCCTCCGTCGTCCGCATCGAGGTCGAGCGTGGACTCGCACGCGCGGTCGAGCTCGCGGACGGCAAGCGGATCCCTGTGCCGGGGATCCTCGTCTCGAATCTCGACCCGAGGCACACCTTTCTCGACCTCGTCGGCGAGGAGGAGCTCGCGGAGGACTTCGCCCGCGCCTGCCGACGCTGGCGCTACGACGAGCTCTCGATGTTCTGCGTCTATCTCGCCCTGGAGGCACCCGTCCATTGGAAGGCCGCCGAGTGGGACGAAGGCGTCGACCAGTGCTTCGCCGTCTCGCTCTGCGAATCGCTCGACGTGCTCGACGACAACGCATCCGACTGCCGCCTGGGGATTCCGCCCCGGCAGCCCGGCCTTTTCACCGTCCATCCCTCACTGTTCGAGCCGAGCCTCTGCCCACCGGGAAAGGCGGCCTCCTTCTGCGAGCAGATCGCGCCCTACGAGCTGAGGGACGGCGGCCCCGGCGCGTGGGAGGAGGAAAAGGGTGCGTACGCCGACACAGTCCTCGACCGCTGGCGCGATTACGTCGTGGCCGGCGGCCTCGAATCCGAGCGGATCGTCGGCCGCTACGTTGCGAGCCCGCTCGACATCGAGTTGCGGATGCCGAGCATGAAGCACGGCGACTGGAACCACGGTGAGATGACGCAGGATCAGCTGGGCGTCTTCCGTCCCTTCCACGAGTACCCGCCCTATCGCACGGCCTTCGAGAACGTCTATCTGTGCGGCTCGTCCACGCACCCGGGCGGGTCGATCGGCGGTGCCTGCGGTCACAACGCAGCCGGCGCGATCGCCGCGGACCTCGGGCTCGACGCCTGGTGGCGCCGTGCAGAGGCTGCGGTTGGCTGACACTCCCACGCTCGTCCCGCAGGTCGAGCTCGCCGAAGCCGAGAAGGCGGAGCGGCGGGGGCGCTTCCCCGTGGGCGCTGCGATCGAGTTCCCGGACCTGGAGGAGCACGGGCGCGCGGCGGCGCTCGACCGACTCCGAGAGACTGAGCCGGTCTCCTGGGTGCCGGCACTCGGTGGCTGGCTCGTAACGTCGCATCCGCTGGGCCGGAACGTCCTCGCGAGGACAAGCGACTTCACCGTCTGGGCGGAGCCGAACCTGGTTCGAGCCTCGCTCGGAGTGATGATGCTGACGAGCGACCCCCCGGACCACGAGCGCCAGCGACAGCCCTTCGACGAGCCCTTCCGGATGCGCTTGGTGCGCGAGCGGTTCGAAGATCGGGTGTCTGCTCGTGTCGAGCGGCTCCTCGACTCGCTCGCGCCGCGCGGGTCGTGTGAGCTAGTCGGCGATTTTGCGGCGCCGTTCTCG
>Ga0066710_100001357_pt1 | contig 18135 bp, 20 predicted proteins | sample GraSoiAngelo_159_FD_79666 | JGI IMG/M metagenome (GOLD analysis project Ga0066710, IMG submission 79666) | Grasslands soil microbial communities from the Angelo Coastal Reserve, California, USA - 14_1009_16_40cm | ecosystem: Environmental > Terrestrial > Soil > Grasslands | place: USA... | reverse complement strand
TTTTTCAAAACATCGAGTTGACCCAGGGTGGCGGTCCCATCCCCGGTATGAGAGGCAATGGTCAACCCGGTTCTCAAGTGGGTTAGAGCAGCAGCCCGAACCAGCTTGGCGTCTAGCTCGGAAAGTGGGCCTTTATCCACTCCAATCTTTATGATCCCTGGTTTGATCCCGGTATCTTCAATACCTTCGTAGAACTCGCGAGTCCATCGACCGGCCAGCTGTTCAGCCGTTTCCTCATAGGCGTGCCGCGGGACGAACTTGTCATCGGCAGCCCCGTAATAACCGGTGTTGGTGAGCAAGTTCAGTCCGCTGGCCTCGGAAAGTTGTCTCAGCAAACGAGGGTCACGTCCTATATAAGCCGGAGTACACTCGACCAGAGTGTGACAGCCTAAAGATCGAATTTTTCTTAAAAACGGCAGGCCGATCCGAAAGACCTCAGACGGTTGGTAGCGGTTTCGGTTGACTTTGTCTGCTCCTATAAAGTCCACCAGTACGTGCTCGTGCATCAAAGTGACGCCCAACTCCTCAGAAGACACGGCCCCTCGAACAGTATTGACTGTCGTCGAAGCCCGGGGTTGTGACCTCAATTCACTTGGGAAAGCTCGCAGAGAGCAACCTGCCGCCAGCGATTTCAAAAAGTGACGCCGATTCATTACTTATTACTCATTCAACCTGAAATTTCTTTTCCCAAGCCCTGACTTCCGGAAAACCAAAGAGTTCATCCAATTCTTCAAAAGAGGCAATATCGTTGAGATACTGATCGGTTGCGCCTTCTTGATGGAGAAATCTTAAGGTACGTTGCATGGCTCGGACAGAAGCCATGAGCGCGGTTAGAGCGTAGGCGACGATTTTGTAACCAAGGGCCTGAAGTTCTCTGACCGGCAGCGTGGGAGTCTGGCCGCCCTCAATCTGGTTGAGCATGAGCGGCTTTTGGAAAGAACTAGCAATTCTTTGGATTTGCTCAACGGTGGTAGGAGACTCAATAAAAATGATGTCCGCGCCGGCTGACTGGTAGAGCTGCCCTCGTCTGATGGCTTCATCGATTCCTTCAACTGAGATAGCATCCGTACGAGCAATGATCAGGAAATTATGGCTGCGCCGTGAAGCCTCGGCAGCTTCGATTTTCTTCAACATTTCTTCAGCCTTGACCAGACGTTTGCCAGGGGTATGACCGCATTTTTTGGGGAATTCCTGGTCTTCAATCTGGATCGCTTGAGCACCAGCCCATTCGTATTCCTGGACTGCCCGACGCACATTGATGGCACCTCCAAACCCAGTATCGCCATCTGCCAGGACAGGGATCTGTACGCTGCGCACCAGATTATGAAGCCTTTCCAACATTTCTGAGAACGAGATCAGTCCTGCATCGGGCAATCCCAGATGAGAAGCTGCGTGCCCATATCCGGAAAGGTACACCGCTTCAAATCCAGCCCGCTCGATTAATTTGGCCGAAACCATGTCATAAGATGCTGGCACGACCAATATTTGATCACGCTGCAGGAGTTCTTTAAGGGTAAGCGAAGTCATGTCTCGGATTGACTAAGGAGCCGCCGGTCTAAGCGGGGCTTATTCTATCACTTTCCTAAATTTCAAAAAGAATTGCCTGGCGAACTACGTTGAGTATCTCCAAGGACGTGGAACACGGATTGCGCTTGTAGAACAATCCCTCTCATTTTATGGCAATGGCCGCTGGATTGGCGCCTGCCGGGATGACGGTGAACAGAGCATTGTTTCCCAAATTGACCAGATCGGTTCTTATCACCGAGACATCGTTAGAGCCGGAATTTGAGACCAGCAGGTACTGATCGTCTGGAGTGAGACATAACGATTCCGGGTGGACACCTACTGGGATAGAGGCTAATACCTGGCGGGTCGGAAGTTCAAGCACAGAGATACTATTAGAGCCATAATTGATTATGTACAAACGTTGTGCGTCTCGCGAAATAACACCTCGGATGGGGTTCTTGCCAACCGCAAAGGAACCATTAATCTCAATTTTACTGGTGTTTATGATGGAGACTGTGTCCGCGTCGAAGTTGTTCACATAGATTTCTCCTCCATCGGGTTTCAAAACCATTTGGATAGGTGTTTTGCCCGTCAGTAGCGTTTCCAAAACTCTATGGGTCCTAGTATCCACCACGCTCACCTTATCCTCCAAGGAGTTGCTGACAAAAATCCTGGATTGGTCTGGCAGCAGCACGGAATCCATCGGCCCTTTTGAAAGTGGTATGGAATCTTTCAGGGAATGGTGATCCAGATCGATAACGCCTAATGAGTTGTCAATGTGTTGGGTTACCCAGATTTGTCTTTCCCGGTCAGCAATCTGGAGGCTGATCGGACCTCGCTGAGTGTGAATATTTCTGATCACGCTAAGGGTTTCGCAGTCGATTACGGAGATTAAATTTGAACTATAGCAGGCGACATAGGCATACCGACCGTCAGAGGAAAACTTAATATCCATGGGACTCTTGCCAACAACGATCGTTCTGACGACCTTATGGGTGTTCGAATCAATGACAGTGATAGAACTCGAGGCCAGATTAGCGACAAACACCAAATCGTCAATCGGACTGGCAATTACTTCTGCGGGGGATTGGCCTACTGGGATGGTTTGGATATTTTTGAAATTGTTCAAATCGATGACCGAAACCGAGTTGGTTCCTGGGTTCGCGACAAAAGCATGGGTAAAGGGCGGAATAGGACCTAAATCCATCTCCTCATCGCAACTCATCTGGGACCAGAGGAACAGCAAAAAGGTCAGCCAAACCACCCGGTTTAATAAACGGAGCACGGGGGTCATCTTATATTCTTAGCCGCTTGTTCGAGAAAGTAAGGAAACAAAACAGGAGCACAGGAAGAAGGCAGGATTATCGTGGGGAGCGATCATGATGGAATAACTTCTTTTGTTTTGCATCCCGAGAAACAGCACATAGGCGCACTAGAGCGGGGGTTCTCCGATTCGTGCAAATTCGTGTGATTCGTGAGGGCGCTATGCCGGGCTGCAGTCCTCAGAAATTTCAACTATTTTCAGCTAGTTTTTACTCGTCACTTGATTTGTCTTCATTCTCCTTATACATATAGCGAATGCAATGTTTAAAAACTAAGAGATTGGGTTCCGCATCACGATTTATCTTGACGCAACTCTTGTCGTACCATTCAATCGTTCCGCGCAATTGTTCTCCATCCTGCAGAACCACCACCATTGGGGTCTTGTTCTGCATCTGTTTCAGATAATAGAAGCTCTCGGCATTGGTTTGCTCTTGAGGAGTTGGTTTCTTCTTCTGAGTACGTACCGTCATTCTATCTTTTATGTCTGCCAGGGAAGGTCGGATGAGCTTTCGATTCATGAGATAATCCTCCTCAGGTTTTCTCTTCATATGTGCCTTTTGTCCCGGTTGAAAAAACTGTTTTTTTAAGCCAACCAGGAAAATATCAGGAGATACAACCGATCTCCTAAGTAAGGTTTAGATTCGAGAAATTAATATTGACACGTTTTGGTAATTCGGAGCCATTCGCTTGTGTTTGGGCGGATTTAACTATTAGGTTTTGGGCTCAGGTTGCAGGGAAACCGAACTCGGCATCAGGTGGCCGATAACCCCTTCGAGTTTACCTTTTACAAAGTAAAAACAAACTACCACAAATCGGTTTGCACCACAAGGAGAAATCTCTTGTCCCTATAATGCGTCAGAAGATGTGAAAAAATTCAAACCAGCGGAGATTGGGAGGGCGAGGCTCCCGCCGAGCCACACGGGGCGGGGGCGATGGTTCGCCAGGAGGCTCCCGCCGAATTTTTTCACAGCTTCTCACTTACAGGAGGATGGGACAGACGCTACCTTGCCCATCCATTCAGCGCGCGGGGAGTGACCGCTCCACCTTTCGCCATCTGTAACTGAAGGCATTACTTTGTAACCTATTGTTAGGGGACTCCCTGGTTTATTGTGGTCCGGACGGGACCCTTCTGCGCCTGCTTTTCACTACCGTTACTATAAGGGAGCGCCAACCAATGTTGTTTCCAGTGGCTCCCTTTTTCATTGCAACCTCAATCCTGTTTGGTTAATTGACCGCTGAGTCGGAATACGAAATGATCCAGAGCCAGTGGTTTACTTATGTTCCGCCTCACACCAGTTTCTATGTGGTCCAGAGCCTTGGTTCCGTCAGCAATCTGTTGAAAAGAGAAGTTGCAGCAAAGACTCAAGAGTTTTCCTCTAATATCCCAGTGAGTGATCAGTTCAGAACTGGCGTCCGCCTTCAAGAGGAACAAGTCATGGAGCAAGGAGTATAGAATCTCCACCTTGTTTCCAAATGCTTCTGGTTCTCTTGCCAGGGCAGCTATCGATTTCGCCGCCCTGCTGTAGAGAAAATTCTGCGAGCATACTTCTAGCAAATTGAACAGCTCTTGACGAGCGTCTTTATATTCTTTGAGGTCAAGGCTGAGGGCTCGACCGATACTGCCCTGAGAAATGCGAGAGAGCAATGACAGATCCTCCTCGGAATGGCTTAGCTTTGCGATTAGGACTTGCTCCATATCCGAAGGAGGTAACGGACCAAAACGATAAATTTGACAACGTGAGCGAACGGTGGTCAATAGCCCATTCGGCTGGTTTGAAACAAGAATGAGATGAGAGCTGTCTGGAGGCTCCTCTAGAGTCTTCAGAATGGAATTGGCAGATTCCAAGTTCATTTTGTCTGCCTCATCAAGAATGAAAACACGACGTTTTCCTTCAAAGGGTCTAAAGAAAACTTCTCGGCTAAGCTCTCGCATTTGGCCAATCTTGATGAATTGACCCTCCGGCTCGTAATGTTTCACATCTGGATGACAATTCTCAGTGATCTTTCGGCAGCTTTGGCATTGACCGCAGAAATCCAGTTTTCCCTCAAGGCAATTTAGCGCCATGGCGATGAAGTCAGCCAGGGTACGTTTGCCGGTTCCCTCCATTCCAACAAATAGCATGGAGTGCGGCAGACGTTCCTGTTGTAACTGTCTCTTTATCGTTTCAAGAGTTGGAGTATTTCCAATAAACTGATTCAGACCCATAATTCACTAACTCCTGGCCGGTGCCTGCAGATAACTTCACCGTTCGAAATGTGAGGAACGGTTCCGCTAAGGGGCTATACTTTGCGACAGAGGCCTGCTTTAAATACATCCGCTTTCAATCTTCGATGTCTTCAATAGGCTTACAATTTCTCTGTGTAGCGTTTCAATAGGTTTGTCCCCATTTACAACCCGAACCCGGAGGGGATCATTCGCGGCAATTTCTAGGTACCCCTGTCGTACACGTTGATAAAACTCCAGGGATTCTCTCTCAAATCTTCCCTCATCAGTACTGTCATGACGGTTGCGTTCTTGAGCTCTTGAAACAGCTAAGGCGGGATCCATGTCAATCAGCACTGTTAAGTTAGGCATATGCTGGTTGATAACCATGTTGTTGAGTTGATCAATCAACGACACGTCAACACCTCTGCCATAACCCTGGTAGGCCATGCTGGCATCTACATAACGATCAGACAACACCCAATATCCGGCTTCCAACGCTGGCAGAACTCTCTGGTAAAGATTTTGATGGCGTGAAGCGTTATACAATAACAATTCACTCAGAGGTCTGAGCGCTGTATTTCCCGACTTAAGCAACACTTGGCGAATGGATTCGCCCACTTCAGTGCCACCAGGTTCGCGGGCGACTACCACCGGAACATCTCGTGACTTCAAATATTTTTCCAGGAGTTTGATTTGCGTTGTCTTGCCCGATCCGTCTATGCCTTCGAAGGAAATAAATGGGGCCATAAGGGTATTCTCAGCGAGAATCGAGAACCAGCATGAAGGGCAGCCTTGTTATCTGATTCGGTCAATCCAAAGTCAGAGCAACATAACACGAAACTCGCTCACGGGACAAGGCAGTCGCCAGCAGGACTGGTTGATGCCCATCGCCCTCGATTTCGTCACCTGGCTGGGCGTCAGCTGACGTGTGGATCGCTTTGAATTTAGTTTAACCTGGTATAAGATGATGGGCATTTCGGAGCGCTGCTGGAACCAGTAGTGCCTCAACCGCAGGTTCCAGACTCGCCGAGAAGACAGTGCTGCTTCAGGCTGCCGGGGTTGGCTGGTGACATTGGGATGAAAAATGATCTGTCAAAGGATTTCCGTCGTCCAGAGGGAACAAGCCAATGAATTTGGAGACCAAGGTCGATATTGGCAAGAATGTTCAAAAGGTCTATGAAACCATGGTTGAGGCGGCAAAAAGATCCGGACGAAAAGCCGAATCTGTGAAGCTGGTTGCCGTCTCTAAAACAGTCGGCTCAGAAAGCATTAAAGAGGCCCTGGCGGCAGGGATTACTTGTTTAGGAGAAAACAAAGTCCAAGAAGGTGCCGAGAAGAAAGCCCAATTATTGGGATGTGTTTTTGAATTTCACCTCATCGGCCACTTGCAGAAAAACAAAGTTAATAAAGCAGTTGAAACCTTTGACTGGATTGAAACCCTGGACGGTTTCGAGCTGGCTAGGAGAATCGACCAATCTTGTCAGCTTCTGGACAAGGTGATTCCGGTCTTGATTCAAGTCAATCTGGGAAAAGAGGGAACCAAATCCGGGGTTGCTGAAGAGGACCTCCTGCCACTGGTCAACCAAATTGCTAGGCTTCAGCACCTGACTGTTCGTGGGCTAATGACATTACCACCTTTCTTTGAAAACCCTCAGGAAGTCCGGCCTTATTTCCGTCGCCTAAGGGAGCTTTCTGCAGAGATCGATCGTCTCCGGATAGCCAATGTGGGCATGAAGGAACTCTCTATGGGCATGAGCCACGATTATCCGATTGCTATAGAAGAAGGTGCTACGTTGGTTCGAGTGGGAACGGCGATATTTGGCGAAAGACGGTACGCGTAAAAGATGTCTGTAAAACTGATAACAAAGCCACAGGGCTTGGTCATTTCGGTCAAGGTAGTGCCGGGAGCTTCGAAAACTGCAATTGTAGGATTCGAAGGGGATTTCATAAAGATACGATTGGCCGCGCCCCCTGTGGATGGAAAAGCCAACCAAGAGTTGATTGGTTATCTTTCGAAATGTTTGTCTGTCCCTAAATCGAAAATCCATATTCAGTCCGGATTGACTTCAAAACGGAAGCTAATTCTTGTGGAACATGATGACGAGATCAAGCTTCGTGAAATTCTAAGTAATTTTGAGTGAAAAGAATTGTTAACGGAATCAATGCGCAACGGAATAAATGGGATAGTGGAATAATGGAATAATGGAAGAGCCGTGGATCTTAAGAAGATTAGAGCGGTATTTGCTACTCTTGGTGCTTTAGTGTTTCCGGGCCTCGGTCATCTGTTGCTCGGGAAATGGATCAGAGCTTTGCTCTTTGCCTTTGCGATTCTGCTTCTTTTTGGTCTGGGCATCCTCCTTGAAGGCAAGCTTTATTACGTCGATTTGAGCCAGCCCATATTGAACTTACCTTTTCTGGCCACCGCCAGCACGGGGCTCCCCTATCTATTTGCAAGGTCTTGGGGTTATGGAGCGGGCAATTTACAGAACCAATCGTTTGATTATGGCACGACTTTTGTGGTGGTAGCGGGATTACTCAATCTGCTTGTAACCTTGAATGCCTACGATATTTCTGTCGGAAGAAAGAAATAATTGATGGAAGTCGCACATTTCACGGCAATATTGATTTTCTCATTTTGCGTCTCGATTGTTTTCTCCCTTACAACCAAGGAAACTGCGAGAGAGCGTCTTCGTTATGGCGTTTTTGTATTCTTCTCTTTTTTGGTTGTGGCGCTGGCGCTGGGATGGATCATGTATCCGTTTCCCAAGTAGGTATGATGGTCTCGGATTGGGAGCCATGGCGCCTTCAAGAGGGCTTGGAATGAAGGATGATTATGGATTTTCTTCTTCGGGACTTGGGGTGCCGGCAGAAACTGGGTCGCACCAGACACTTTAGAAATAGGTTATGGCATGCTTGATAATCTGGCAGGTCTGATCGTAATTGAAGCAGCCGGTATTAATTGCAAGGTGATAGAATTTGGCATCGTTGACATCTACCGAATAAAAGTCACGCAGGTAACTGGTGCGCGATTTATCCACTTCCAAAACATTTTTGGTCGCTTCTTTTATCGAGACCTTTAATAACTCGGAGATTCTTCGAATACGAAGATCCAATGGAGCCACCAACCGGATGTGTAGCGCGTCCTGGCGATCCTTGAAAATAACCTGACTGCCTCGACCTAGAAAGATGACTCCAGACGGGCTCGCCAACTTTCTTAAAATTTCCTGCGTTGTTTTGAGGTACTTGTCTTCAGTGAAAAAAATTTCAGGCTCGATGTTTGACAAATTGAAATTAAGGCCATAGTCGGGAGAAAAATGGCTGCTGATGCGCAGTGAATCGACGATGAGATTCCATTTGCTGTAGTGCTCTTGGTCATACTTTTCCACCGACTCTGCCGCCACGCCCGCGCTCTGCGCAATGTCAAACACGATTTCCTTGCCAAAGCACTTCATTCCAAGCTCTTGGGCCAGCCGTGTGGCAATGGAGCGCCCGCCGCTGCCTCGTTCTCGAGAAATGGTGATGAGATTTATCATGGCGCCCTTGTAGTGGGAGTTTATGCTCCCATCCGGTCTTCCAGCAGGATCCATCTGGCTTTTATTTTCTGGTGCCGGACATCTTCAGGCGGAGCAGCCTGGCTATCTGTTCTGCAGTGGACCTCGTCAGCGATGCGGCATTATGCAAGGCAAACTCTAATTCCATGGGACGATTTACAATGCTGAAAATGGCCACAAAGCCTCGATCAAATAGTGATTTGACATCTTCTCCGATGCTACCTGCAATCCCAATGACTGGTACCTTATATCGTTGTGACAGCCTGGCCAGCATACCCGGACCTTTGCCGAAGGGTGTCTGGAAATCGATCTTGCCCTCTCCGGTAATGATCAGATCCATTTGGGGGACAATCTTTTTCACGGAGAGAAGGTCAAAGACCAGGTCACTTCCAGGCCGAAGTTGGGCATCCAACAAGCCTTTGAAGCTTCCTGCAATTCCACCGGCTGCTCCCGTGCCCGGGAGCTTAGAGATTTCCTTTCCTGTGATTTGCTGAATCAATTTCGCCAGTTTCCGCAGGGCTTTATCAAGCTCTGTCACCATGGCCGGCGTGGCTCCCTTTTGCGGACCGAATACTGCGGCCGATCCATTGCGACCCACCAGGGGATTATCTACATCGCAAGCGACCAGGAGCCGTGTTCTTCTCAGACGCAAATCCAGCCCGCTCCAATCGATGCTTCTCAGGGCTTGCAACCCGGCTCCGCCAGGCCCAACGGGATTTCGATCCTTGCCCAGGAACTGAATACCTAGGGCCTGCAATGCCCCAATTCCACCGTCAACGGTGGCGCTTCCGCCAATACCCAGAATGATACTCTTAACTCCGCGATCCAGAGCTGTACCGATGAGCTCTCCGGTCCCATAGCTGGTGGTGATCATCGGGTTCCTTTTGGCGGGTGGAACCAACGCCAATCCCGAAGCACGTGACATTTCAATGATGGCTGTTGTTCCATCGCCCGTAATTCCGTATTCTGCAGTGATCCTCTTGCCTAGCGGGTTCAGAACCCTGGCTTTGTATATTTTCCCCCGCGTGCCCGCAACAACAGCTTCTAGGGTCCCGTCCCCGCCATCCGCGATGGGGATTTTCGTAATCTGGGCTCCAGGCATGACTTTGAGAATACCCTCGGTGATTACCTCTGCTGCCTCCATCGCGCTAAGGCTTTCTTTAAACGCGTTGGGAGCTACAAGGATCTTTAGAGGATTGGATGAAACCTTCTTGTTTGGGGCCATTTTAAAATATCCGATGTCCAGAGTTCGTGTCCAGGGTCCGGAATCCAGAGTCCGCTGTCCAGGGTCGGTCCGGAATCCGCGGTTCGGTAGTCGTCGCCCGTAGTTGGCTCATCAGTTGTCTGTCTTCCCTTCGTCTGTCGTCAGTGAGGAGGATTGGTCGCATTGACTCGATCTGACCTCGCCGGACAACCGATGTCGGACAGCGGACCTCGAACTATAGGTGTGAGAATTGGTTCTCTTCTTCCCTTTCCTTTTGACGTCTTCTTGACAGGTGTTGTTCCAGGAAATCTCGAGCTAATTGTCGTCCACCCAATCCAAAAGCTATAGCTAAAGCCAGGACAATGCCGCCAAAGAGAATAGAGAAGGCGGCCACAATGGTGTTTTGTGCAATGCCCAGCTGCTCTAATGCCAATGAAAGCGTGAAAATCAAAATCAATACGTCCACTCCTATGCTCAAGAGTTTTGCCGATCGAATTTGGGCATTCACGGCACCAATCAACACACTGCGGGCGATGAATTTACTGATGATGAAGCCGATGATGGAAATGAAGAGGGCAATGATGAGATTGGGCAGGAAGTAAAAAAATCGGGAGAAGACCCCTGAGGTAACGGATTCATCCAGAGTTCTCAAACCAATCATAAAAAAGCTAATGACGATTAGCCAGTAAATGCATGAAGCCAGGAGCTCCGAGGTTGGCTTGTGAATACTGCCTTTTTCCAGGAAGGTCGTGATGCCCACCTGTGAACATAACTTATCGAATTTCATAGCCACCAGGCTTCTGCGGACGAATTGGGCGACGATCCATCCCAAGAAGAGACCTAGAAAAATCAGCACCGCCATACCCAGCAATTTAGGAATGAAGAGCACCAGTTCTTCATAGAGACAACGTATTGGAGTGAATACAGCAACTTCGAAGAAATCACGCATGATTGGGACCTCCTCTTGGAGACTGTGCTTCTGGACGGGTACTACCAGCAGATCAACAGTTTGCACTTCGACAAGGGGCAATCTGTAATCGGCTATGTGGTTAGTTTCTCCATCTTTCCAACAAATAGGGCTTTAGATTCTCATATTCCAAACAGAGCAGTTCGATTTTATTCTCTACTTCTGCAGCGGTGCTATTGTATGTCTCAATAACGAAAGAGGCGATACGCCCGAGGTAAAGTGGTGCCATAGACTTGATGAGATGGCCACGGTCCATCTTATTTTTGTAATGGGCCACCAGAAACTCGAATACCGTTTTGACCCAAAGTGTGTCGGGAAAGCAGAAATTTGCTCCATTTGAGCCGACCAGTTTCTTGAGATTTCCGAGAATGTCTGGGGGAAGAAATTTTTTCCATACGCTACTCAAGTCTGCGATTCCCTGCCTATAAGCATTGATCATTCGATCCAAATTCACATTGATCGGCTCCAAGCCAACTTCAAAGCGAAAACCGAAAATCGGGGTGGGCTCCGAACCTCTTATAGAAAACCAAATGTTCTGATGAGCCTCGGCCAGATTGAAGACGGCTCCCAGTACCTGAGCTAACATGGCGCTTAAATCACTGCCTGGATCCTTGGCGTCGTGTATCTTGGCTCCCAGAAAGGATTGACAAACCCGGTACCCTTCTGCAATGGCCGTGGTCGTCATCCAAATGTCGATGCCATAGCGGGCCACGTCTGTTCCCCAAACCTCGTCCTTTGTTAGATAGTGGGAAGCCAGCTCCCCCGAAAACCCGAAGTCGCCCCCGATAGGCTGGCGAATCCGTTTTCCGTAGAGAGCACGAGTCAGAGGATAGATAATGCTGTTAGTAATGGTTCCATCATATTTGTGACGCAAATAAAAGGGAGCGACATAATCAAACTTTTCCAAGAGAATGGGCTTGATCAAAAGTTCTATCCACTCCGGTGTGATACTCCTCAAATCGGAATCCACCACGGCACAGGCCTTGGCGTGTAAGTTCTCGGCAATCTGAAAAATTGTCCGAAAAGCGCTGCCCTTGCCGGGAAGACCGTGGTAGGGAGTCACGATCTTATGAATGGGATTGGGTCTATGCGAAAGCATAATCAAACGGGGATCTTCAATCTCAGTTTGATTGACGACGGCAGTTGTTTCATCCCTGGAACCTCCATCTGAATTGACAATCAAAGAACGTCGGTCTGGAAAGTATTTGACGAGCCCAGCATTGACGGCTCGAATCACGTGCCCAATCGTGTGGGCATTGTTGTAACTGGGAATGCCAATCAAAATATCCGTTTCCTTGATTCTTTCAATCTGTTTAAGAACTGCAGAATTCAGAATATTCTCTTTTGCCATTAGTCAAGGGATTGGGAGAAAAGAAACGCGGACTACGGGCGCGGTTCGAAGTCGAGGGAGCTGTTCGGCGAGGCTCAGCACCCAACCCTCGGGTCCGGGTGCAGGCGCCGGGATGACCTGTGGGACCTTTTCTAAAATCTTTGGGTTATACGATCCATCGCCCTCCGCACCGAAATTGGACAACGTCAGCTAACCAAATCAAGTTATTCTCACTGTCGCCCAATCCTAACGATTTCCTGATACTCCAGGAATCTCGATACATCGCTTTGAAACCCGAACAGCGTACCCTTTCTTTGAAGAGCCGGTAAGGTGATAGGAGCGTTCGCCTTTGAGGACTTTGCACGCTGCCGTTTCGCCATTTCTTTCAACGTTGCCTGGTTAGCCGGAGAATGGCCTCCCAGGACGTGAGCTCGTCGTATCCTCTATGAAGCCCTCGTGGCTTCCTCTACACTGAGACCTGTCATCTCCATTATCCTTGCGAGGTCCATTTGATGAAACCCGATCATATTTAATTTCAATCGCTTTTTCAAGGCATTGGATGCGGCCACTACTTTTGTGTAGGAGTAATCGACGTACTGGATGATCCTCTCCAAGTCAGTAAAGAAGATAATGGAATTGAGTCGAATGATGGTTGCAGAAGCCGCTAGAAGAGTGATAAGAATCCCCAAACGGCTTCTTCATGAAAGAATGGACTTCATTCGTGATCATCCTCGTCATCGAAAGCGGCTTTACAAATCGAGGACGAGTCACAACGGCTAGGACGATTTCACTCTGGTCTGAGAGTCCCTATTGTAGCCAGAAATAAGGATACGAAATTGGAATTCTCCAGTTCACATTCCTCATCGCCTACTGCTTACCGCCTACTGCTTACATCCTTAAATCTCAGTGACACTACATAATAGAGAGTTCCCAGGGCACCAGCCAGTGCAGCTCCCAGGAAGTTTACTTGCGGACTAATTCCCCAAAGTAGAGCCCCCACTAGCGATCCTGGAGTCACCACGCTATCGCGGATCAAATAGTAAGCGCCAACAGTTTGGGCGCGATTGGTTGCCGGGCTCAGGCCAATAATCAATGCTTTTCTGGCAGGCTCGCCAAACTCCTTCAACCCGCGGACGACAAAGGCCAACATCAGCCACGAATAATTGCGCGTATAAAGCAGAGCAACGGGGAAAAGAGTAAAAAAAACAAAAGTGGTCACAATGAAGGATTCGCGACCATGCTTGTCGGACAAATGTGCCATCGGGATAAAACAAGCCATGGCCGTAGACATTTCTATGCCGGTCAGGACGCCGAATTCCGTGGCGCTAATATGAATGTAGTTCATCGAGTAAATAACCACCCAGGCGTAGGGGATGCGTTCACAGAAGCGAACCAGGATGTCGGAAAGCAATAATCGCCGCAGGGCTGGATTTAATTCTCGAAGGGCCTGGAAAAGCGACAAGGTCTGAGTGGTTTGGTTGGTGCGCGGGGTCTCTCGGATTTGTTGCTGAAAGACGATGGCAAGGACAGCTAGGCAAATTCCGAGAAGGATGCCGGTCCTTGTTCCGGGAATTAAGCCATAATGGTCCATGAGCACTCCACCCAAGATTGGCCCAAGGATTAGGGGTATACGTTTGATGGTCGCCTGAACGCCAATTCCCATGGCGTATTTGTTGGCGGTGAGGCTATTGCCGATAATTGAAAATGTGGCCGGTAACGAGAAACTACTCCACGCCAGAAAAAGAAAGGAAGCTGCAATTACTCCTGCCCAATGCGGGATCAGTAGGACCACTCCATAACCACAAATGCTAAGCAGGCTAAAGAAAGTCAAAGCCCTGCGATGTCCCCAGCGGTCGGTCAGAACGCCGCCGGGATAAGCATAGATCGCACCCAACCAGGTTTTGATGGCATCATAGAGCCCAATGACCCAGACTCCGGCACCCAGAGCCTCGAGATATTTGGGCACAAAGCGCATCCATAGTTCTTCCCCGAGGCCCATACCCGCGATTACTGTCAGTAAAAGGACGACATTTCGCTTTAGCCCAAGGAATTCGGTAATGGAAGTTAAAACCGAAGACATGCTTTGCCTCGTCATCACGGTGCACGAGAATATTCGATGCCTACATTCTCTCATCCGGACAGTCTCAGCGTGGGAGAGAGCCCAGTGATTTGCAGGTGCAGCGGTCTCATTGAAAGCACCGGCGGTGCCTCACAAATCACACGAATCGCACAAATCCAAATTTGAGCGCACTGATTGAGAGGTACCTGGGTCTGAAGATCAGGATGTTGTAAACTTCGGTGATCAAGACACCTTGGCCTATAAGGGATTCCGTTTGTTCATCGCCTGAGAAGCACACGAAGTGAGCCAGAGCAAGCGTTCCCTTTTTGTGCGGATTCGTCTGATTCATGAGTATGTTTTCCCTGGCTGTGGTTCTCGCAAGTTTCAAGTATTGCTTGGCTAAGTAGACAATACAAAACAATGCGCTGAATTCTTTCTCTGGATTTTCATTAATCCCGTGCTTCAGCGCGGGAGCTCCTTCGATGGTTTGTGCTGCTTCCACTTTCCAACCAGCGGCGCTGGAGCCAGCGCCGCTGGCTGGGAAATGGGGAGAACGGGAAGGCCTCTTCCAACCCCGCGCTCAAGCACGGGGCTAATGTTTTGTGAAGGTTACTTAGAGTTGCCAGACAAGCCCGTGAAGCGAGCCTGTTTTGAAAGCCAGAAGCAGGCCAGCGGCGACCAAAAAGAGACCGGCAACGTGGCCAATGAGTTTACCGCGCTGACTCATCTTCTCAAGAGACATCACCAGCGTTAGCGCGGCCATCCAGCCCAGATTCATGAGCCCCACCGCGAAAAGCACGATCATCAATCCCCAGCAGCAACCGATGCAGTAGAATCCATGGGACGTGCCCATTCGCAGAGCTCCCCAAGACCCTTCGCGCCACCCATGCAGGACGAAATGAAGAGGTGTTTGGCAATGGCGCAAGCAGCTTTCTTTGAATGGACTCAATTGATAGATACCAGCCACGATCAGAGTGAGGCCCGCCACTGTTTCGTTATATCGAGAAATCCCGGGAATGGCACCGAGTCCCCACTGAACCAGCCGTGTGATGGCGAAGGCGGCGAATCCCAAAAGAACCCACGAGGTCAAGTAACCACAGGTGAAGACCCAGGTCCCAACCCAGGTTTGTCCGCCACTGCGCCTCTGGTGAGCGATACGTCGAAACAGCAGCACCATCGGGGTGAGGGAGGGGAGCATCATGGCTGCCATCATGGTGGCCCACATCCCCAGGAATAGCAACAGGCTAATGAACAGAGGCTTTCCCGTGCCCATGCACATGGGACAGGCCACACTCATCCCGCTGCACATGCCACACGTCATGGTATGTGACTGATAGACAGTCAGAGTCCAGGCCAGGACAGCCATCCCAAGAAGGATGGTCGTGGTGGTTAGTTCACCCCGTTTGGAGAAGCTGGCCGAATTCATGGTGATTTCTAGGGCGGGAGTCACGAGCGGTCAACTCCTGCACGCCTTTGACCCTTTTGAGGTCTGTCTGTCGCTCCAGACCGACTCTGTTTGGGGGCGCAGACTTTAGTCTGTATCACGGAACCTGGTGAATGCAGGTTGAAGTTGTCCTACCGGCGCCCTCCGAAAAGGGCATTGAGCAGGAGACTGCAAAGGCTGACCAAAATGGAAGCCAGCACGGCAGCCGCGAAGCTGCGGACCGCCAGGCCTTCTACTAAATAAGCGGTCCAGTAAAGCATGAGACCGTTAATCACAAAATAGAACAGACCCAAGGTCAAGCAAGTGATGGGAAGGGCAAAGAACTGGAGGACCGGCCGTACCAGAGCATTAAGAATTCCCAAGACAGCGGCCGCGACGATGGCCGCGGGAAGGTTGGCGACACGAAGCCCTGAGTACAGATGTGAAACGATTAAGAGAGCTAGGGTGAGAACGATCCAGTGAATCAACATGGAGCCAGTCTCCTCTTGGACAGCAACCCGTAATCATTAATCGCTCTTGGGCGACGGTTTCAAGCCAGCATTTCTTGCTGGGACAATTTGGAGATCCAAAAAGGCCGACTTTTCGGAAGGTGACCCTTTGGCCGTTTTCGTACCTGCCTCAAACGTAAATGAATTGCTGCGGCTCTGCCGAAGGCTGCCGAAATTTTTCTGAAGCACGGGATGAGATCGAACGCAGGAGATAGAGGTGCCGATTGAAATCGTCCCACAGGAACGTAAGCGACACCACTGAACGTCTTGAGCCCATTGAAATGATGGCAAATACCCGGGCCAGCGCCTTCGGTAACTTCTCTTTATTAGAGATAAGCGCGTTCTGCCTTGCGGATTTCCCGATAGCGCTCAAACGCGAGCCGTTCGTCTTCAAATCCAAGGAAGGATTTAAAGGAGCTGCCGCGAAACGTGTGGGCAAACATCTTCCAGGCATGGCACAAGACGAAGAGCGGGCTGTGAAAAAGAGCCGCAGGCATATGGCGAGTCTTCATCCAGCGCTCGGCCCGCCATCGCATAAACTCCATATCGTTGGCTGACAAGTACTTGCTTCGCACTACGGCCGTTGTCCCGTCATACTCATCAAGATTTTCGTTGATAATCAATCCGCGGTCGCGAAAATCCTTGGTCATAGGGGTGCGGGGATAAGGCGTGGGGTGCTGGATGTACGGCCAGTCCACATATCGACGAGCAAATTCAAGATTCACCTCAACAGAGTCGCGCGTGTCGTCCGGATTGCCAACGATCAAGCCTCCTACAATATACATTTTATTTCGATGCAAATGATCAATCGCTTTGAGCGTTGCATTGCCTGTCCTGCGCCCGTTCTGGTGTTCTGTATTTTTTGAGCTGGCTCGGAGAAATTCGAGGTCGTTTTAAAGAATGTTTTCGATTCCGAGAAAGACATAGCGCGAGCCCGCCTGGCGCATCAAGGGGGCGAGCGTGTCACCATGGTTGGCGATGGCCGATGTCATGGCCTGAACAGTGTAGTCGATCTTGTTCAGACCAGCCTCAATAATGGCCCGACACAGCGCCTCAAAGCGCCGCACATTAAGCGTGATGTTGTCATCCACAATAAAGATGGCCCGCGCTCCATGGGCACAGGCATCGCGGATATCTGCGAGGACTCGATCAAATGTGTAAGTGTAGAAATTCCGCCCGCGCATTTCAATGATTGAGCAGAAGCTGCAATCAAAGGTACAGCCGCGGGAAGTTTCGATGACATCGACGGGCCGGCCGAGGAGCGTATAGCCCCTGAGGACACGAGCGTCACGATTGGGCAGCCCTATCTCTTCACCCTCGAGGCGATTCACCGTTCGATCAGGATTGTGATAGAACTGGCCTCCTTTTCGATAGGATAACCCTGCGATGTGTTCGTAATCGCCGGTGCTTTCATGCGCGCGTAACAACTCCCGGAATGTGATTTCGCCTTCACCCCGAACAATGAAGTCTACCACCCCGGCCGAATTGTCAGTGTAAGCATCGACGGCCATGCTCGGATCATAACCGCCCACGGTGACCCGAATGCCCGGTCTAAGCGAGCGCACAAGGTCAATAATCTTCTTGGCCGTCTTTCGTTGAAAAGTCATCACCGACAACCCTACCATGTCAGGATTCAACTCCTTCAACAGTCTCTCGACGGTCTCGCGGACACGCCGTTGAACCAGGATGAGGTCGGCGACAGCTATTCTATGATGTGGATCCACATTTCCAGCCAGCGAAGTCAAAGCCCCATTTGGCATGCGGATACCTACTGTGGGCATATGCTCGAAGGAATCAGGCATGGAAAGGAGCAAGACGTTCATGGCTTTGGGGAAATTACCAATGTTCTAAATAGCGTCGAATGATATAAGGTGGCGTCCAGAAGGTCAAGGAATAATCAATCGGTTTGACTTCATCGCGAGACAGCCTTATGCATCCTCAGAGTTCTCAATACCAAGGCTGGATCGGCGTTCCTTCTTTCGACCCAGCGTGTCGGCGCTGCACTTGCCGTAACGAGGCTATCAAGCCGCCTCCGACGGCTGATAGCATTCAACTGA
>Ga0066710_100001356_pt1 | contig 18142 bp, 16 predicted proteins | sample GraSoiAngelo_159_FD_79666 | JGI IMG/M metagenome (GOLD analysis project Ga0066710, IMG submission 79666) | Grasslands soil microbial communities from the Angelo Coastal Reserve, California, USA - 14_1009_16_40cm | ecosystem: Environmental > Terrestrial > Soil > Grasslands | place: USA... | reverse complement strand
GCCGCGATGGACGACGCCGAGGATGAAGTCCTTCGTCACCGGATTGACGTCCGAGTGGAACTCGGCCACGAGCACGCGCGGCGTCGCCGCCTGTCCGGAAGCCGCAAGGAGAAGCGCGGCGCCCGCGGCCGCAACCGAGAGGACAAGACCCCGCTCCACGCGCGCGTTCACTTCGATGCCAACTCTAGCTGTCCCGTCTCCCTCGCCGAGGGACGGCGTATTCCGGCTGTAAGGATTCCGTCAAAGAGGCAGACAGCAGCTTGTCGGCGAAGCCGTACGCGGCCACCCTTCCGGATGCCGCTGTGAAGCTCCTCCTCGCCGCCCTCGTCGTGCTCGTCACCGCTCTGCCTGCGGACGCGTCCGTGCGTGAACGGGGACCGTCGATGACGGTTGTCGACGTCCCGCTCCACGGGGAGCGAGCTCTAGCGAGCGCGCAGGCACCGCGGCGCTTCGATCTCGTCGGCCTTCACTGGCAAGGGCCGGGATCGGTGGCGTTCCGGGTGCGCAGCGTCGCCGGGCGCTGGAGCCCCTGGCACGCGGCGGCGCCCGAGTCCGACGACCGACCCGATGCCGGCAGCGCAGAGGCCCGACGCGTCCGCAGCTGGCGTCTCGGCAGCCCCTGGTGGGTCGGACCCTCGACTCGCATCGAGTACCGGTTGACCGGGAACGTGAGGCGTCTACGGGCCTTTCTCGTGCGTAGCCCGGTGGAACCCGTGGTGCGCGTCCCGGCAAGTGCGGCGACGCCGGCGATCGTCACCCGCGCGGAGTGGAACGCGGACGAGTCGATTCGGCAGAGCCCGCCCCAGTATGCGGACGACATGAGATTCGCCGTCGTCCACCACACCGCCGGCTCGAACGACTACACACAGGCCGAAGCGCCGGCCGTCGTTCGCGCGATCGAGCTCTACCACGTCAAGGCGAACGGCTGGAACGACATCGGCTACAACTTTCTGGTCGATCGGTTCGGCACCGTCTACGAGGGTCGGTACGGCGGCATCGACCGGAACGTGATCGGAGCACACGCGCTCGGGTTCAACCGCGGCTCCGTCGGCGTTGCGGTCCTCGGGACCTATATCGATACGGCCCCGCCGCTGGCGGCCACCGACGCCTTGGCCCGGCTCCTCGCCTGGCGCCTCGACGTCGCACATGTCGATCCACTCTCGTCGGTCGATGTCGTCTCCGGCGGCAGCGAGCGCTACCCGGCCGGCACGCACGTGGTCCTGCGTGCCGTTTCGGGTCACAGCGACACCGGACTGACAGCGTGTCCGGGAACTGCCCTCTACGCGAAGCTCGGAGCGATAGCGTCCAAGGCGCAGGCGATCGGTCTACCCAAGATCTACGCCCCGCTCGTCACCGGGCAACCGGGCGGCGCGGTGAGGTTCCAGGCGACCCTGTCGAGCGCGAAGCCGTGGACCGTGAACGTGACCGATGCAACGGGTGCGACGGTGGCGAGCGGCAGCGGGATCGGCCCGGTCGTCGACTGGGCCTGGGACGCGACCGGCGTCGCGCCAGGCGGCTACGACTGGCAGATCGCAGTCGCCGGCGCAACCCCGGCGAGCGGAACGCTTGGGTCAGCCGCGCCGACCACGCCCACTCCGACGCTCGATCTCGGAGACGTCTCAGCCGATCCGGAGACGATCAGCCCGAACGGTGACGGCCTGGCGGACGTCTCGACGCTCACGTACACCACGACTGCTCGCGCAACCGTGACCGTCACGGTCGCCGACGCCGGCGGCCAGGACGTCGCCGTCCTGTCGGGGCCGGCTGCCGAGCCGGCAGGCATGCACACGCTTCCCTTCCGTGCCGACGGTCTTGCCGACGGCGCCTACCAGCTGCGCGTGGACGCCGCCGATGCGGAGAGGACGGTGTCACGGACAGTCGCGGTTCTGGTCACCCGTACACTCGAGAACGCGAGCGTCGCCCCGCAGGTCTTCTCGCCGAACGGTGATGGGCGAGCCGACCGCCTGACGGTGCGGTTCACGCTGGTCAATCCCGCTGCTGTTCGCGTTCGCGCGCTTCGGGGGGGGACGACGTGGGTGGCGACGCCCTTTGCGGGCGACCTGTCGGCCGGTCCGCACGTGGTCCGCTGGGACGGCTCGAAGCGCCTCGGCAGGCTGCTCGACGGCGAGTACACGATCGAGGTCGACGCAACGGATGCGATCACGACGAGTGTGTTGGCGTTTCCCTTCACGTCGGATACGCATCCGCCCTCGCTGAGAGTTCTCCGCGGTGCTCCGCTACGCGTCTACGTCAGCGAGCCCGCGCTGCTGCAGCTCCGCGTGAACGGCACGAGTCTCAGCGTCCGGGCAGCGCAGGCCGGTGTCGTGCGGGTTCCGTGGGACGGGCCTGCGGCGCGGGTACGCGTCGTTGCCTGGGACGCCGCCGGCAATGTCAGCAGGCCCGCAGTTCGCAGGTAATCGCGCCGAGAACGTTCCGCTCGGCCAGTAGACTCCGCGCGTGGCTCTCCTGGAAATCCCGCTGGGACGTGCCGAGATCGAGCGAATCCTGCCCCACCGGGAGCCGTTTCTGCTGATCGACGAGGTGCTGGAGCTGGAGCCGGGCAGGCGGGTCGTCGCGCGGCGCGAGGTTCGTGCCGATGATCCGTGGTTCGCCGGGCACTTTCCGGGCAGACCGGTCATGCCGGGCGTGTTGATCGTCGAGGCAATGGCGCAGACCGGGGCGGTGGCAGTCCTCGCCGAGGAGGAGAACCGGGGGAAGATCGCGTTCTTCGCGGGCATCGACGACTGCCGATTCAAGCGCGTTGTCGAGCCGGGCGACACTCTCGTGCTCACCTGTGAGATCGACCAGGTGCGAGGCCCGATCGGGCGGGGCAAGGCCACCGCGCATGTGGGCGATCAGCTGGCGGCGCGAGGCACGCTGACCTTTGCGGTCGAGAGGTAGGCCCCGGGGTGATCGGGTCGGCCAACGGGACGCGCATCGGCATAACCGGGCTCGGCACGTGCGTTCCGGACACGGTGATGACGAACGACGATCTCGCGCGGTACGTGGATACGTCGGACGAGTGGATCGTCGAGCGAACCGGCATCCACGAGCGCCGGATTGCGTCTGTGGATCAAGCGCTCTCCGACATAGCGCTTCCTGCTGCGCAGGAAGCGCTAAGAGATGCCGGCGTCACGGGACGGGAGATCGATCTGCTGATCGTCGCCACCGTCACGCCGGACATGATGTTTCCGACCACGTCGGCGATCCTGGCGAACGAGCTGGGCGCCGGCGATGCAGGTGCGTACGACCTTCTCGCCGGCTGCACCGGCTTCATGTACGCGATCGCCCAGGCGTACGGGATGCTGGCGGGCGGTCTGGCGACCCGCGCCCTGGTCGTCGGCGGCGACGTTCTGTCCAAGATCCTGGACTGGAGCGATCGGTCGACGCTCGTGCTCTTCGGGGACGGTGCCGGCGCGGTGGTGATGGAGCCCGTTGCTCAGGGTGGCTTTCTCGGATTCGAGCTGGGCGCTGACGGTGCCGGGGGCGAGCATCTCTGGCTCCCCGGCAGCGGCTCCCGGCGATTCGACGAGCCCGAGTCCTTCGTCAAGATGAACGGGCGCGAGGTCTTCAAGTTCGCGACCAGGGTGTTGGTCTCGTCGGCGACGGCGGTGCTCGAGCAGTGCGGTTGCAGTGTCGACGACGTCGATGTTTACGTTCCGCACCAGGCAAACAGGCGGATCATCGACCACGCAATGGCTAAGCTCGGCATCCCCGAGACGAAGACCGTGGTGAACGTGGACAGGTACGGAAACACATCGTCAGGCTCGATCCCGCTCGCGCTGGCCGATGCGCGGGCGGACGGCAGGCTGCGTGCGGGCGAGCTGGTGCTGATGACAGGGATGGGTGCAGGCCTGACATGGGGGTCCGCCCTCGTCGAGTGGTCCGCAGCGTCCGGCGGCGAAACCCGCTAGATGGAGGACACGATGGAAACGAATCTGAAGGACCATCCGGCCTCTTCGCTTTCCGGGCGAGAGGGCAAGGTTGCGTTCTGCTTCCCCGGTCAGGGCTCGCTCGCCCCAGGAATGGGCCGGGAGGTTGCAGAGGCGATTCCCGACGCCATGGACGTCTACCGGGTCGGTTCACAGGCATCAGGGCTCGATCTGCAACGCCTCTGTTTCGATGCACCGTTCGAAGAGCTCGTCGAAACCGAGGTACAGCAGCCGGCACTCGTCACGACCAGTCTCGCGATCCTGGCGGCGCTGCGCTCCCGCGGGATCAAGCCGGACGTCGTGGTCGGCCATTCGGTCGGGGAGTTTGCCGCGCTTGCGTCCGTGGGGGCGATGGGCATCGGCGAGGCGATCGGCCTCGTCCGTGAGCGCGGGCTTGCCATGGCAGAGGCCGCGCGCCAGCGCCCCGGTTCGATGGCCGCCATCCTGGGACTGGAGGACGAGGCGGTCGAGAACCTCTGCCGAAAGATCATCGGGGTCTGGCCCGCGAACTACAACTGCCCGGGGCAGATCGTCGTCTCGGGCGAGAACAGCGCGGTCGAGGAGTGTTGCGCCGAGGCCGAGAGCCTCGGCGCGCGAAGAGCCATCCGCCTGAAGGTGTCGGGGGCTTTCCACAGCCCGCTGGTCGCCCGTGCCGCTGATCGCCTGCGGCCGGCGATCGACAAGGTGCGCTTCGCAGAGCCGATCGCCCCGTTCATGTCGACCGTGACGGCGAAGATCGAGCCTGCGCAACGGCTGGCCTCGCTGCTGGTCGACCAGCTGACCGCGCCGGTGAAGTTCACGCAGGCCGCGCGCGAGCTGATGCGTGAGGGGGTCACCACGTTCGTGGAGGTCGGGCCCGGCAACGTCCTCTCGGGTTTGATCAAGCGGATCGACCGGTCGGTGCGGGCGTTCTCGGTGAACGACCTCGCGAGCCTCGACGAGGTCGAGGAGTCGCTTGCGTCCTGAGGGAGGCTTCTGCTCGCTCGAGGGCAAGACCGCGCTCGTCACCGGGGGGTCGCGCGGAATCGGCCGCGCGATTGCGCTCGAGCTCGGTCACGCCGGTGCGAACGTGATCGTCGGGTACCGCACGGGACAGGACGAGGCGGAGAGCGTCGCCACCGAGATTGGCGGCAACGCCGTCCGCGCCGATGTCTCCGATCCGGAGTCGGCCCGCGAGCTCGTCGAGGGAGCGGGTGACCTCGACATCCTGGTCAACAACGCCGGTATCACCCGCGACGGCTTGATCGCGCGGATGTCCGACGACGACTGGCGCGACGTGCTCGACACGAACCTGTCGTCGATGTTCTACACCTGTCGCGCTGCGGCTCGGCCGATGATGAAGCGCCGCGGCGGCGCCATCGTCAACGTGTCGTCGATCGTCGGCGTTCACGGCAATCCGGGGCAGACGAACTACGGCGCGGCGAAAGCTGGGATCATCGGGTTCACGAAGTCGCTCGCACGAGAGCTGGGTAGCCGCGGTGTCCGGGCGAACGTCGTCGCCCCCGGGTACGTCACGACGCAGCTCACCGACGTGCTCCCGGACGAGGCGAAGGCGGCCATGCTGGGCGCGACACCGCTCGGCAGGCTCGGCGATCCAGAGGATGTCGCGGGAGCGGTACGGTTTCTCTGCTCGGACGAGGCCTCGTTCATCACCGGCGAGGTGCTGCTCGTCGACGGTGGATTGGGGATGTGACGGGATGAGCTCGAGCAACGGCAGGCGGCGGGTGGTCATCACCGGGATCGGCGCGGTGACACCGCTCGGGCCAGACGTGGATGTCACCTGGGCGAATCTCATCGCCGGCAAGTCGGGGGCCGGCAAGATCACCCAGTTCGACACGTCCGGGTTTCCGGTCGACTTCGGCTGCGAGGTCGTCGACTTCGAGCCGACCGTGTGGATCGACCACAAGGCGGCGCGCCGGATGGACCGGTTCGCGCAGCTCGCGGTGTCGGCCGCGCGGCAGGCAGAGGCGGACGCCGGCATCGACATCGCCGCGGAGGCCGAGCGGGTAGGCGCTGCGATCGCGACGGGCATCGGCGGCCTGAAGTCGTTCGAGAGTTGCGTCGACACCCTGAACGAGCGTGGCCCCGATCGCGTCAACCCGTTCGCGATCGTCCAGATCATCCCCAACCTGGCCGCCGGCTGGGTGTCGATGGAGCTCGGCACCAAGGGCCCGCTCCTCTCCGAGTGCACGGCGTGCGCGGCGTCGAACATGGCGATCGGCGACGGGCTCGATGCGATCCGGCTCGGGCGAGCGGACGTGATGGTCTGCGGCGGCACGGAGGCACCGATCTCGCGTGTCGGCGTTGCGGGGTTCGGCGCCATGCGCGCCATCTCCCGGCGGAACCACGATCCGGAACGCGCCTCGCGCCCCTTCGACGCCGAGCGTGACGGCTTCGTGATGGGCGAGGCCGGGGCGGTCGTGATTCTCGAAGAGCTCGAGCACGCGAAGGCGCGCGGCGCCGATATCTACGCCGAGCTGCTCGGGTACGGCGTCTCCTCCGATGCAACGCATGTCTCCGATCCGGACCCCACGGGAAACAGCCCCGCGCGGGCGATGCAGATGGCCCTCCACGACGCCGGCGTCGATCCCTCCGAGGTCGGCTACGTCAACGCCCACGGCACCTCGACGCCGGTCGGCGACGCGGCGGAGACCCGCGTCCTCAAGCTCGCTCTCGGTGAGGAGAAGGCGCGGAAGACGCCGATCTCGTCGACGAAAGGCGCGACGGGCCACTGTCTCGGCGCGTCCGGCGCGGTGGAGGCGATCTTCACCATCCTCGCGCTCCGCGAGGGCGTTCTGCCGCCGACGATCAACTACGAGGTGCCCGACCCCGAGTGCGACCTCGATTACATCCCGAACACGGCGCGCGTCGAGCAGGTTGAGATAGGGGTCTCGAACTCGTTCGGCTTCGGCGGCCACAACGCCTGCATCGTCGTTCGAAAGTGGAGTGAGGCCTAGCCTCAGGCGACCACGGGCGACCGGCGCTCGAGAAACAGCGTGTCGCGCCAGACGCCGTCGAGCTGGGCGATCCGCTCGCGGCGTCCGATGACACGGAAGCCTACGCGCTCGTGTAGCCGCAGGCTGGCGGCGTTCTCCGGGAAGACGCTCGTCTGGATCGTCCAGATCCGGCTTGCGTCCGCCTTCGTGACGAGCGCCTCCATGAGAGCGAGTCCGATGCCCTGGTTGCGCGCTTTGGACGTCACGTACACGCTGTTCTCGGCGACTCCCGTATAGCACGGGCGGCGTGAGACCGGCGACAGGGTCGCCCATCCGACGACCCGGTCGTCGAGCAGGGCAACGTGCCGGTGATCTGGGTGGCGGCTCGCGTCGAACGACGACCACGAGGGCGTCTCCGTCTCGAAGGTGGCGTTGCGGGTGTCGATGCCCTCCGCCCAGATCGCCTCCACGGCAAGCCAGTCCTCGGGATGCAGCGGGCGGATAGTGAGCACGGCCGAAGCGTACGCTGCCGTACTCTTGCCCAATGAAGCGGTGGGCGACGTTCGACTGCTACGGGACGCTCGTCGACTGGCGGGCGGGGATCCGAGCCCAACTGGCGAGGATCTTCCCCGACGCCGATGTCGACGCGCTGCTCGGCCGGTACTACGAGATCGAGCCCGACGTGCAGCGCGACGGTGCACTGCCGTATCGCGTCGTGCTGGCGCAGACGCTGGCACGTGTCGCGGTCGAGTCCGGGCGGTCGGTTCCGCCCGGCGACGAAGATGCCCTGGCGGCGTCTCTCCCCGACTGGCCCGTCTTCCCCGAGGTGCGCGAAGCACTGCTCGAGATACGTGAGCGAGGATGGCGGCTCGGCATTCTTTCGAACACCGATCGCGACCTGATCGATCAGTCGGTTGCCGTGCTCGCGGTGCCGTTCGACCTCGTCGTCGTCGCGTCGGAGATAGGGGCGTACAAGCCGGCGCACCGTCACTGGGAGGTGTTCGCAGCCAGGACCGGTGCCACGCCCGACCGGCATGTCCACGTCGCCCAGAGCCTGTTCCACGACGTCGCTGCGACCAACGAGCTGGGGATCCGTTCGGTCTGGATCAACAGACTGGAAGAGACGCCGGGCCCGGTCCCGACCCGGTCGCAGTCCGATCTGGCCGGGCTGGCCGACGTGCTCGACGAATTGGTGCCGCTGTGAGTGGCATGCGCGTCAGACCCGCGACGACCGGGGACGTGGACGCCATCACGCAGCTGATGAATGCGCACGGCACCGCGGTGCACGGTGAGTCGGAAGCGGCGCCGACGGCGGTCCTCGAGTGGCTCGAAGATCCGGAGCTCGTGATTCGACTCGGCGAGCGGGACGGCAAGCTTGCGTGCTACGGCGACATCATGTTCTCGGCGGACGGCACGCGTGCCAATCTCGACATCAGGGAGCACCCGGACGCGCCGGCATCGGCGGGTCCCATGTTGGAGGAGCTCGAGGCGATCGCGAACGAGCGCGGCGCAACCAAAGCCTGGGCGTTCCACGCGAGCGAGGAGCGCGAGCTGGCGGCACTCGTCCGAGCGCGTGGATACACCCCGATCCGCCACAGCTTCCGCATGCTCGTTCGCCTCGACGCTGCTCCCGAGCCTGTCGGCTGGCCGGAGGGAACAACGGTTCGCGAGATGCGCGAGAGCGAGCAGCGCGCCACTCACGCAGCCGGCAACGAGGCGTTTGCCGACCACTGGGAGTTCGAGCCGACGCCGTACGAGCGCTTCGCGCGCTGGAACTTCGAAGGCGCGAACTTCGATCGCTCGCTCAACTTCCTCGCGCTGGAAGGCGACGAGATCGCCGGGATCTGCCTCTGCTCGATGCACTGGTCGGGCGACCCGAGGTACGGCTGGGTTGGGATCCTCGGCGTGCGGCCACCATGGCGCCGGCGTGGGATCGCGCTGGCGCTCCTGCTGCACTCGTTCGCGGTCTTTCGCGAACGCGGCTGCACCCGGGTCGGGCTTGGTGTCGACGCCGAGAGCACGACCGGTGCGCTCGAGCTCTACGAGCGGGCGGGGATGCACGTCCACCGGCGCCAGGACACGCTCGAGAAGCTCCTGTGAGCGCGTTGCGCGCACTGTGCCCTCATTGCCGGACGCGGACGGCGGTGGCACTCGGCGACGACTACGAGTGCCACGTCTGCGGCCGTGAGTTCGTCGCCGCTGTCGTGCGGGTGCCCCGGGCCTGGGGGAACGGCGGCGAGGCGATGGCGGAAGCCGCAGGCCTGCCGCTCTTCTATCCCGAGGTGGCGGTGGTCGAATGCGAGACCCTCGCCGAACAAACCTCTGCTCTTGCAGCTGCGCTTCCTCCGCGCCCGATCGTCGTCGGTGGGTGCTGCTGCTCGCACACCGGTGCAATCACCGGCCTCGCTCGGCGGGTGGGACGGCTCGGGGTCGTCTGGCTGGACGCGCACGGCGATCTCAACACACCCGAGAGCTCTCCCTCCGGCAACGCGTGGGGGATGCCGCTTCGCGCCGCCATCGATGCCGGCGCGGTGGCGCCGCGCGACGTGGCGCTCGTCGGTGCTCGCGAGCTCGATCCACCCGAGGTCGAGTACGTCGCCTCCGTCGGCATCGACGACGATCTCGATCGCGCGCTCGCCGATGTCGATGCTGTCTACGTTGCCTTCGACGCGGACGTTCTCGACCCACCGACGATTCGCTGCTTCATGCCCGAGCCGAATGGCCTGGCGATCGACGAGGCGGCTGCAATTCTCGAGAGTGCGGTCGCCAGGCGTCCCCTCGCCGGCATCGGCGTCACGGGGCTCGTGCCCGACGATGCGAACACCGCGGTCGTCGTGCGGCTCCTTGCGGCCGTCGGGCTGCCGGCGTCGTGGCCGGGTTAGAGCGCCGGTCTAAGATGCCCTGATGTCCACGCCGCGCATAGACGTCTCGATCGAGAACAAGCGCGAGGAGGTGGACACCCAGGACGACAAGGGCCACCCCAACACATGCCCGGCGTGCGGATCGCACTATCGCGACGACGAGCTCGAGCGTCACCTGCGAGTGTGCCCGCACTGCGGTCATCACTTCCCGGTTCGGGCGCTGGAGCGCATTGCCCAGCTTGCGGACGACGGGACGTTCGTCGAGGAAGACGGGGATCTCCGCTCGGCCGACCCGCTCGGGTTCTACGACCTCAAGCCGTACCGAGAGCGCCTGGCCGACGCCGAGCGGGCAACGGGTCTCAGCGACGCGATGGTGATCGGCGGCGCGCGGATCGAGGGCAGCGCCTGCCGCCTCGCAGTCATGGACTTCGCCTTCATGGGCGGCTCGATGGGAAGCGTCGTCGGCGAGAAGTTCGTTCGGGCATGCGAGGGTGCCGCCGGTGCCGGCGTTCCGCTGGTTTCCGTGGCGGCGTCAGGAGGCGCGCGGATGCAGGAGGGGATCCTCTCTCTCATGCAGCTGCCGAAGACCGTGTGCGCGGTCGAGGAGCTGCACGAGTCCGGCTCTGCGCTCCTGTCGGTGATGACGCATCCGACGACCGGGGGGTTGCTCGCGAGCTTCGCCAGTCTCGGCGACGTTCTGCTCGCCGAGCCGGGCGCCTTGATGTCGTTCGCGGGCCCTCGCGTCGTTCAGCAGACGACGCGCGAGAAGCTGCCGGACGACTTTGGCCGCGCCGAGCAGAACCTTCGTTTCGGCCACATCGATGCGATCGTGCCGAGGGCGGAGTTGCGACCGACGCTCGGGCGTCTGCTTCGGCTTTTCGCGCATGCCGGCTGAGCGACTGCCGTGAGCCCCGACGCCGATCCAGGGCTGCGTGAGCGGCTGAGCAAGCTCGCGGGCGTTACGCTCCGCCGCGACACACGACTTTCGGCGGAGATGGAGCGGTTGCAACAACAGCTCGACAGGCTGAAGGAGGAGGCGACAGACGAGGAGATCTGGAACCGGGTCCTGCTCGCCCGCCATCAGGATCGTCCCTACACGCTCGACTACGTCGAACGCATCTTCGGCGACTTCTTCGAGCTTCACGGTGACCGCGGGCGGCTCGACGATGCGGCCGTGGTGACGGGGATCGGCAGTCTGGGCGGCCGGACGGTGGCGCTGATCGGTCAGCAGAAGGCTCGTGAGATCCAGGAGCGCGTGAAGCGCAACTTCGGCATGGCCTATCCGGAGGGGTACCGAAAGGCAGTCCGCGTGATGGAGCTCGCCGATCGTCACGGCTTCCCGCTGCTGACGCTCGTCGACACACCGGGCGCCTATCCAGGCGTCGCCGCGGAGCAGCACGGTCAGGGGGGCGCGATCGCCCGATCACAGGCGGCGATGGTCCGCCTCGGTGTGCCCACGGTGACTGTGGTCATCGGCGAAGGGGGATCGGGTGGAGCAGTGGCGATCGCCCTGGCCGACAAGGTGCTGATGCAGGAGAACGCCATGTATTCCGTCATCTCGCCGGAGGGCTGTGCCGCCATCCTCTGGCGGGATGCGGAGCAGGCGCCGAAGGCCGCGGCGGCGTTCAAACCGGATGCCGCGCACTGTCTCGAGCTCGGCGTGATCGACGGCATCGTCCCCGAGCCGGTTGGGGGAGCGCAGGAGGATCCCGATCTGGCCGCGCAGCTCCTCGGTGAGGCAGTCGAGGGGGCGCTCGCGGAGCTCGACCGGATCCTGCCCGATGCGCTCAAACGGGCGCGCAGGGCGAAGTTCCGCTCGATGGGCGTGCTCGCGTAAGCGAATCCACAGTTTCCACAGGCTTATCCCCGGCGAAATAATGCCTCTGAGCAGCGATTTTTGCTCGTTCGTGAATTCCTTGTGAAGTGTGGCGTGTCAGCGGGCGATCATTCGCGATCGGAATGATGGTGTAGTGCTTCTGGAGGAGTACAGGCGGCGCCGGGATTCGGCGAAGACGCCGGAGCCGTTCGGCAGTCGCCGTCGCCGTGGAGCGCCGATCTTCGTCATCCAGCGCCACGACGCGCGAAGGCTTCACTACGACTTCCGCCTCGAGCGCGGGGGAGCGTTGGCGAGCTGGGCGGTGCCGAAGGGCATCCCGCTGACGCGCGGTGAGCGTCACCTCGCGGTCCACGTCGAAGACCATCCGCTCGAGTATGCGACGTTCGAGGGGACGATTCCGGCCGGCGAGTACGGGGCGGGCACGGTCGAGATCTGGGACACGGGGACGTACGAGCTTCTCGAGGAGAAGAAGAACGGCGGTCTCACCGTCCACCTCCACGGCTCCCGGCTCGAAGGTGTCTGGACGCTCGTCCCGGCGCGTCTCGACGGCGACCCGAAGAACTGGTTGCTCTTGCGCAAGGACGGAGCGTCGCCCGAGACGGCCGGGTACGGGTTGATGCTCGCGACGTCGGTCGACGACCTCCCGCACGGTGACGGGTGGCTGTTCGAGGTGAAGTGGGACGGCTTTCGGGCTCTCGCGGTCGTGCGCGGCGGCGACGTGACGCTCGTCAGTCGCAACGCCAACGACCTCACCGGTCGGTTCCCCCGCGCTGCCCGTGCCATCGGTCGTGCAGTGCGGTCGCCGAACGTGGTTCTGGACGGCGAGATCTGTGCGCTCGACGACGCGGGTCGGCCGAGCTTCGGAGCGCTGCAGACCGGTACGGGCAGTCTCGTCTACTACGCGTTCGACGTGCTGGAGCTCGACGGTGAGTCCCTCGTCTCCCGTCCGCTTGCGGAACGACGAGACGTGCTCGCGAACGTTCTCGAGACCGGCACCGAGGTGCGCGTCTCGCCGGTCTTCGACGACGGGCCGGCTCTTCTGGCGGCCGTCGAGCAGCAGGGACTGGAGGGCGTCGTCGCCAAGCGAGTCTCGTCCCGGTACCAGCCGGGGAAGCGGACGCGGGACTGGCTCAAGGTGAAGACGTCGGGACGGCAGGAGTTCGTGGTCGCCGGTTATACGCGAGGCGAGGGACGCCGTGCTGCCGGCTTCGGCGCGCTCGTGCTGGCGGTGAACGAAGGAGGGTCTCTGAGGTGGGTCGGAAACGTGGGCACCGGGTTCACCGAAACGGAGATCGAGCGCGTCCTGGCCCGGCTGCGGCCACTCGAACGGGCCGAGACGCCGTTCCCCGAGCCGCCGAAGATGCCGCGCGTTCGCCGCGACGCGGTCGTCTGGGTCGAGCCGGTGATCGTCGCCGAGGTGCGCTTCACGGAGTGGACGCACGAGGGGCGGCTCCGCGCGCCGGTCTACCTGGGTCTACGCGACGACAAGGCTGCGGGAGACGTGCGTCGCGAGCGGGCGGTTGTACCGGCCGAGATCCGTCGGGGCCGGCGGACGCTCATGCTGTCCAACCTCGACAAGCCCTTCTGGCCGGACGAGGGGATCAGCAAGGGTGACCTGCTCGCCTACTACCGGGGCATCGCCCCCGTTCTCGTGCCGCATCTGCGCGGTCGCCCGTTCACGATGAAACGCTATCCGGACGGCTGGCAGGGCAAGAACTTCTTCCAGAAGGACGCTCCCAAGCATCGTCCGCCCTGGATGCACACGGCGCCGTTCCCGGCGACGAGCCGCGAGGGCGAAACACGGACGATCGAGTACGCGATCGTCGACGACGATCTGGCACTGCTCTGGATGGTCAACATGGGGTGCATCGACCTGCACGCGTGGAGCTCGCGCGCGGACCGTCCCGAGCGGCCCGACTGGGTGCTGTTCGACCTCGACCCGTCCGAGGGCGTCGGATTTGCCGAAGCCGTGGAGGTGGCGCGACTGGTCGAGCAGGCGCTCGAGCTCGTGGGCTTGAAGGGCTTTTCCAAGACGAGCGGATCTCGCGGCATCCACGTGCTCGTTCCGATCGCCCGTCGCCACACGTTTGCGGAGGCGCGGGAGTTCGCGGCGGTGATCGCGGGAGGGCTTGCGCGCGCGCACCCCGGGCTCGTCACGACGGAGTGGGCGAAGACGAAGCGAAAGGGCGTGCTCGTCGACGCCAACCAGAACGGGCCCGGCAAGACGACGGCATCCGTCTACTCTGTGCGGCCTCGCCCCGGTGCGCCGGTGTCGACGCCGCTGCGCTGGGAGGAGCTCGAGCCGTCGCTCGACCCCTCGCGATTCACGATGGCTGCAGTGCTCGACAGAGTTGCCAGAGACGGCGATCTGTTCGCCGGGGTGCTGGAGGGCGGGCAGTCGCTGACACAGGCCCTGCGGGCGCTCAAGCGCTAGTCGAATAGCATCGCCGAGATGGCGGTGCAGGTCGCAGCCGCTCTCACGCGTCCGGCGTGACCTCGCTGAGCCGCCGGGCGAGGAAGCGGCGTTCCGCCTCGTTCGTGGTCAAGGTGATGGCCGTGCGGTAGGCGCAAGCGGCATCCTCGCGTCGGTCCAGCCGTCGGAGGAGGTCGCCGCGCGCCGCGTGGTAGAGGTGGTAGTCGCCGAGACCGGAGATCTCGTCGAGAAGGTCCAGACCGTGCTCGAGCGTGTCGGCGAACGCCACCGCGACCGCGCGGTTCAGCTCCACGACCGGTGAGGGGACGTCGGCGAGCAGGCGTCCATAGAGCAGTGAGATCTGCGTCCAGTCGGTGACATCGTGCGTGTGCAGCTCGGCGATCGCTGCCTGCACCTGGTAGGGCCCCGGGCGCCGGAGTGTGAGTGCACGTTCGAGCACGCGGCGACCTTCGGCGATCTTCGCGCCGTCCCACAGCGATCGATCCTGATCCTCGAGGAGGACGAGCTCGCCGTCAGCGGTGACCCGGGCGGAGCTGCGCGAGTCGTGGAAGAGCATCAGCGCCAGGAGCCCGAAGGCCTCCGGCTCGTCGGGCATCAGGACACACAGGAGCTTGGCGAGCCTGATCGCCTCGCGGCACAGCTCGTGGCGTACATGCGTCTCTCCGGCCGTCGCGGCGTAGCCCTCGTTGAATACGAGGTAGAGGACGGTGAGCACGGCCCTCAGCCGGTCCGGCAGCAGATGATCCGGCGGTACCCGGAACGGAATTCCCGCGGAGCGGATCTTTCGCTTGGCGCGGACGAGGCGCTGTGCCATGGTCGCCTCGCCGACGAGGAACGCGTGTGCGATCTCCGCGGTGGTGAGCCCTCCGACCTCTCGCAGCGTGAGCGCCACCTGCGCATCGGCGGCAAGAGCCGGGTGGCAGCAGGTGAAGACGAGCGCGAGCCGGTCGTCGGGGATCGAGCTCACGCTGTCATCCTCCTCCGGAAGGTCGCCCAGGCGTGCCAGGAGCTCGGCCTTGCGGGCGAAGGTCTGCTCGCGACGGATACGGTCGATGGCGCGATTGCGCGCGGTCGTGACGATCCAGGCGCCGGGGTTGCGGGGCATGCCTTCGTGAGGCCAACGGTCGATCGCGATCGCGAACGCGTCCTGGACGGCGTCCTCGGCAAGCTCGAAGTCGCCGAGGACACGAATGAGGATCGAGACTGCACGGCTCCATTCCTCACGGAAGACCTGGTCGACAGCCGCGTTCGTCGTGGTCCTCCGGCCGGTCAGCGTTCGACGACGGGGCGGATCTCGATCGAGCCGTACTCGGCCGCAGGGACGATCGACGCGAGCCGGATCGCCTCGTCGAGATCCGGGAGCCGTGTCAGGAAGAGACCGCCGATCAGCTCCTTCGTCTCCGCGAACGGGCCGTCGGTGACGACGCGCTCCCCGTGGCGGACACGGACCACCTTTGCCTCCGTCGCCGCGTCGAGCTCGATACCCTGCTTGTTCGGATCGGCCCTCTCGAGCTCCTCGAAGGCGGCGATCCACCGGGGCATCGACTCCGCGCGAGCAGCGGCCGCCTCTTCCTCCGACATCTCGCCCCAGCGCGTCTGGTCGGCGTAGACGAGCAGTGCGTACAGCATCTCAGGCCTCCGCGGGGTCGAAGTAGACCGGTCGAACCTCGACGGCGCCGTGCTCGGCTGCCGGGATCCGCGCAGCCCAGTCGACTGCCTCGTCGATCGATGCGCACTCGAAGAGGAAATAGCCTCCGAGCCTCTCCTTCGTCTCCGCGTACGGCCCGTCGACGACCAGCGTCTGGCCCTCACGGATGCGAACGGTGGTCGCGTCTCGCGTCGACGCCAGCTCATCGCCTCCCCGCATGACGCCGGCCGCCCGTGCGTCCTCGGCGAGGGACTGGTAGCGGGCATAGACGCTCTGGCGCTCCTCGTCCGTGAGCGTCTCCCACGCGCCCTCGTCGGCATAGATCAGTGCCATGAACTGCACGTCGTCTCCTTCCCGAGTGCGATTTCAGCATGACGACGATCGAGCGGTGCCGGATTCGACACATCGGTCTCAGATCGTGCCTGTCATCCGCTCCAGGAGAGCTCGCGCACCGGCTTTGTCGAGCGGCTCGTTCAGGTTGCCGCACTTGGGGCTCTGGACGCAGGAGGGGCAGCCGCTCGAGCACGGGCAGCCGCCAAGCATCCGGGCAGTGTCCGCCGTCCAGCCTTCGAACCGCTCGAAGCCGCGCTCCGTAAGCCCGACGCCGCCGGCGTGGCCGTCGTAGACGAAGATCGTCGGGAGCCCCGTCTGGAAGTGCACGTTGGTCGAAAGACCGCCGATGTCCCAGCGGTCGCACATCGCCCAGAGTGGCAGGAGCGCGATCAGCGCGTGCTCGGCCGCGTGCAGGGTGCCGAGGAGCGCCGGCATGCCGTCGAACCCGGCGAGGAGGTCGCTGTCCGGGCAGAACCAGACGGCCTCGGTCGAGAACGTCGTCTGCGGAAGGGTGAGAGGAACGATCTCGATCGTCGAGCCGTCGGCGATCGCCTTGCGCTGGTACGCGACCACCTGCTCGGTGACGGCGACCCGGCCGAAATGCAGGTCGACGCCGAGGCGCGGCTCCCGGCGCATCGTCTCTTCGATCGCGGTCTCGGTCTCTTTCTTCACCTGCGTGTACCAGTCGGCGGTGATGGGAGCGACGAGCGCCGTGCGCGCATCGTGGTCGAGCAGGCGCACGTGGTACTGCTCGCCCAGGTGGAGGTAGATCGCCCCGTCATGCACGGTCGAGTAGGCCCGTTCGCGCTCGACGAGCCCGAGCACGGCGCCGGTGGTCTCGTCGACGACGGTGAACGCCTCGCCGTCGCCCGATCGCAGCGAGATGCGCGCGGCCGGGTAGTCGCGGCCCTTCCAGACGAATCCGGCCGGCGTCCGCTCCAGCTCCGGCGATACCGCCGCACATGCGAGTGCGGCGGCGCCGAGGATCGTCGCGTCGGGCTCGTCCAGCGGCGCCTCGTACGCAGCTGCGTGCACATGCGGCTCGAGGATGCGCGGGCTCGCGTGGTCGAGGATCGCTGCCTCGACGCGACGGCTGAGCAGCGCGTCGGGGTCGCGGGCGAAGAACTGGTCGAGCGCGTCGTCGCTGCACACGAGTACCCCGAGCCCGGCGGCGGTCCGGCCTGCTCTGCCCCATTGCTGCCGAAGCGACGCGACCGTGCCCGGAAAGCCGACCGAGATCGCGCAGTCGAGCAGGCCGATGTCGATGCCCAGCTCGAGCGCGTCCGTTGCAGACACGCCGAGCAGTTCACCTGCGACGAGACGCTGCTCGATCTCGCGCCGCTGCTCGGTGGTATAGCCGGCGCGGTACGGCGCCAGCCGCCGGGCAGTGGACGGATCGACGCGCTCGACCGTGAACCGGTGCACGACCTCCGCGGCCTTGCGGCTCTTCGTGAAGCAGATCGTCCGGAGCCCACGCGAGACGAATCCGGCCATCAGGCGGGACGCCTCGCCGAGAGTGCTCGCCCGTAAACCGAGCTCGGCGTCGAGGAGCGGCGGATTCCAGATTGCGATCTCGCGTTCCGCGTGAGGTGCGCCGTCGCGCGCGACCACCGTGGCGGGCATTCCCGTCAGCGCCTCGGCGAGCTCGCCCGCGTTGGCGATCGTGGCCGAGGCGAGGAGGAACTGCGGATCGGCACCGTACAGCCGGCCGATCCGGCGCAGGCGCCGAAGGACGTTCGCCACGTGTGACCCGAAGACACCCCGGTAGACGTGCGCCTCGTCGACGACGACGAAGCGGAGGTTTGCGAACACGTCTCCCCAGCGGTCGTGATGCGGCAGAACGCCGATGTGCAGCATGTCCGGGTTGGTGAGGATGACGTTCGCCCACTTGCGGATCTGCCAGCGACGCTCCGTCTCGGTGTCGCCGTCGTAGATCGCGGGCCGTAGCTCCTTCAGCCGGAGCGAGCCCAGGGCTCGGGCCTGATCCTGCGCGAGCGCCTTCGTCGGATAGAGGTAGAGCGCTCGCGTCTTCGGCGATCGGGCCACCGCGTCGATGACCGGAAGGTTGAACGCCAGCGACTTCCCCGATGCCGTCCCGGTCGTGACGATCATGTTCTCGCCGCGGGCAGCGGCCTCCCAGGCGTCGGCCTGATGCCGGAAG
>Ga0066710_100001355_pt1 | contig 18142 bp, 18 predicted proteins | sample GraSoiAngelo_159_FD_79666 | JGI IMG/M metagenome (GOLD analysis project Ga0066710, IMG submission 79666) | Grasslands soil microbial communities from the Angelo Coastal Reserve, California, USA - 14_1009_16_40cm | ecosystem: Environmental > Terrestrial > Soil > Grasslands | place: USA... | reverse complement strand
CCCCCGGATCTCGCCCTCCGTGCCGAAGAAACACCCGGCTGCGAAGTCTTCGATGACCGTCCCGCCCGCCGTTCCGGTCGCGACCGCGAACGCAGCGCCGCCGAAGTCGAGGAGGGCAACCGTGTTGTCGTCCATCTCCGCCTCGATCGCGCGCCCCGCGAACTCACGCACCGGCACAACGAGACCCGACAGCGCAGTCACCCGTCTCGCCGGCCCGAGGACGCTCGTGAGCCCGTGCAGCGCGTAGGCGGTCATGTCGTACAGCGGGCCGCCGCCGGGCCGCTTGAAATACCACGTCGGGTCGATCGGCGACTTCGACGAGTCGAGCCGTTCCGTCTCTTGCTCGTGGTAGCGACCGAATGCGCAGCCGCAGACCGCCCAGCTGAGCTGCCCGATGGCGCCCTCCGCGATCAGCTCGCGTGTCCGGGTCAGCTGCGGGCGAAGCACCTCTCCCGGCGACGCGACGATCCGGAGCCCCGCCCCCTCAGCGATCGCGATCAGCTCGTCCGCCTCGGCGACGGTCGTGCTCATCGTCTTGTTGAAATGCACATGCTTGCCGGCGCGCAATGCCAGCCGCCCGTGCTCGGCGTGCAGTCCGATCGGCGACGCGATGGTCACCGCGTCGATCTCCTCGTCGGCGACGAGCTCCTCGATCGTCTCGTAGTGCCTGGCCACGCCGTACTGCGCCGCGGCGTCGGCCGCACGGCCGGGTACGGGGTCGCACAATGCGTCGACCGAGATGACCCCCTCCAGATCCTTCTCGCACAGGTGTGGCAGGAGCGCGCGGAGCGTCAGGGCGCCTACTCCAACGATTCCCAGACGCACCGGGCCCGGCGTGCCGCTCACGACGTGGCCTCCGCTTTCGCCCGGCCGGCCCATGACCCTTCCGAGCTCTCGACGGCGACCGTTCTGCCGGTCGCGGCGGCGTCACGCGCCGCAGCGATGACCTCGAGCACGTGGATAGCGTGGTCTGCGCTCGGGATCGGCTCGGTGCCGTGCTGGATGCAGTCGACGAGATGCTGGACGCCGAGTACATGGTCAGGCCCGGCGGCCCGGTGATGCTCGACGGAGTCGTCGACCCACTCGTCCGTCCCCGGTCGGAGCACGGAGATCGGTGTCGAAACGTCGAACAGGCTGAATGCAAGCGCCCCGGCGTCGCCCCGGAGCTCGCAGTCCGTTGCGGCGCTTCCGACCGTCGCGAAATTCGCCTCGACCGAGGCGATGCAGTCGTCGCCGACGCGTGCGAGGAGCTGCCATGTGTCCTCGGACTCGATCGGGACCACTGCGCCCTCGAAGGGCCCCTCGCCGACGGTGAAGCTCTCACGGCTTCTGGACGCGAGCGCGTTCACGCTCGAGACCGGGCCGAGGAGCCCCGTCAGCACATGCAGGGCGTAAACGCCCATGTCGACGAGCGGCCCTGCCTCAGCCACGAAGAACGGCGAGGGATCCGAGTGGTAGCCGGGCCACGGTGGGACGCCGGCGAGCGCCTGTGCACGAGCCGAGCGGATCGTCCCGAGCTCGCCGGAAGCGAGAAGCTCACGCACGCGAACGACCTGCGGAAACAGCATGATGCTGGGCGCGCACACCAGCGCGAGCTGCGCCTCGGCGGCGGCGTCTCGAAGCGTCCGCGCCCGCTCCGGGGTCGATGCCAGCGGCTTCTCGGTGTAGACGTGGCGCCCGGCCTCGAGTGCCGCGAGCGTGATCTCGTAGTGGGCGGCGATCGGGGTGAGGTTGACGACCGCGTCGATCTCGCTCGTCAGCACCTGGCGGTAGTCGGTCGACCAGCTGGAAACGCCGTACTCGTCTGCGATGCGGCGGACCCGGTCCGGCGTGCGGCCGCACACGATCGCGATCTCCGCGCGTCCCGCCAGCCGATCCCATTCAGGGAGGTAGTCGCGCTCGGCGACATCCCCGACTCCGATGAAGGCCAGACGAATAGGAGTCATGCTCCACCATGGCGGTCGCGTCGGGCCTTGGGCCGAGCGTTCTCGGACCCGCTCTCCTCGGCGGGCGGCACGAGCCGGACCACGCGATCGGTCTGCCGCCGCGACTCGATGTGGAACCGCACCCGGTCGGAGCGGTACAGGACGCGAAAGTATTCGACGGGCTTTCTCGGCTCCGCAAACGCGGTTCCCTCCACGCGTAGCAGCGGCTCCCCGACGGGCACGTCGAGCTTCTCGGCCTCCGCCGACGAGCAGCGCGCGACGTCGACGACGCTCTCGGCCCACGTGACCGTCGTCCTGTAGCGCTCCCTGAGCAGCTCGTACAGCGAATGGTCGAGGAAGGAGACGTCGGCGAGCCCCGGGTAGGCGCGAGCCGAGAGGTAGGTCTGCAGCAGGGCGACGGGCTCCTTGCTGACGATCGCCAGACGCTCCAGGAACACCGCCTTGCCGCCCCGCATCTCGAGCGCGGCCGCGATCTCGACCGGGGTCTCGACCAGTTCCTGGCGGAGGACATGCGTTGCGACCTCGACGTGCTGGCCACGCAAGCTCTCGCTCAGTGACGGCAGGATCGAGATCTTCTCCTCGAGCCCCGGGCCGCGCACGAAGGTGCCCTGGCCTCGCCGGCGCACGAGCAATCCCTTGCTGACCGTGTCGAGGATCGCCTGCCGGACCGGCGCCAGCGAGACGCCGAACAGCTCCGCGAGATAGCGCTCGGGCGGGAGCTGCTCCCCCGCCGCGAGCTCTCCCCGCTCGATCAGATCGACCAGCAGCTGGCTGATCCGCGCGTGCAACGGCACACTCGAGTTACGCCCGAGCGAGACACCGCGCATGTGGTCGTTCCACTTCTGCACGATCTCGTCCTGCGCTTCGCGAGGCGGTTGAAGACTCGACACGAGCCAGTTATTATGACTTTATGACTTTGCCGCGTCAAGACGACGCCGCGCCCGGCACCGAGGACGAGGTAGAGCACGGCTCGGCCGGAACGTATCGGCCGTCACCCAGACCGACCTTCGACGGCCCGGCCCTCATCACGCGCGAGGCCGCTACCCGGCACCTGTGGGGTGACGAGGAGGCGGGAGTCGTCGCGGACTGGATCTACGTGTCGAGCGGTCTCATCCATGCGCTCGTGTTCGGGCTCGAGCCCCAGGGCTCGTTCACGCACTCGCCGCACCACCGGACCGTCTTCGGCGCGGACGAGCTCCTCTACGTGCTCTCCGGCGTCATGGCCATCGCCAATCCGGAGACCGGCGAAGTGCAGCGGGTCGAGGCGGGCGAGTGCGTATTCCTCCGGCGCGATACGTGGCACCACGCGTTCGCCCAGGGTGGCGGTGCGCTGCGCGTGCTCGAGCTGTTCGCACCACCGCCGTCGACCGGGTCGTCTGGCGCCTACGCGCGGACGCGCCCGTACCTCGAGGACAGCCGCTATGCGGTCGACGACGTGCTCGGCGGGCTCGCTGCAGGCGGACGTAAACCGGACACGCTGCACCGGCTCGGTCACCAAGACCTCGTCTGGCGCCGCGACCTCCGCGTGCTCGTCGGTCTCTACGTGAGCACGGAGCACCTCACCGCGGGGATCGTCGAGGTCGACCCCGGGCAAACCGCGACCGTCCACGCGCACGGTGGCGACGAGATCCTCTACGTCACGGAGGGACGGCTGATCGTCCGTGCCTGGCAAGCGGACGATGTCAGCGTGTTCGAGCTCGGTCCAGACGACGCCTGCTATCTGCCGGTCGGCTCGCGGCACGAGTACCGCAATTACGGCGACGTCACCGCCCGCGCCGTCTTCGGTGTCGCTCCCGACTATCTTGAGTAGCAGCGCTAGCTGATCGCGGCGCCGGTGGCCGGATCGAAGAAGTGCAGACGCTCGGCGTCGACCGCGAACGACGCGCGCGCACCGGTCGTGATCGGCACGCGGGCATCGACGAGCGCTATCGAGTCCCCGAAGGACGCAACCTCGCTCGCTGAGAGCTGCTCCTCCTCTGCCGCGCGCACGTCCTCGCTCTGCACGCGCGGCGCATCGATCGTGAAGTGCACGAGCAGCTGCGAGCCCAGCCCCTCGCTCAGGGTGACGTCGCCCTTCAGCACGGCGCCGGGAATGTCGGACGTCGCTGCGGGAAGATGCTCGGGGCGCATGCCGACGACGACGCTCCGTCCGGCGTAGGAGGCGAGGCTCGGCCGGGTTACCAGCAGGCTGCTCGGCAGCGCGAGCTCCTGTGAGCCGAGCCGGAGCGACGACGCCCCCTCGCCGAGAGCCGCCTCGTAGAGATTCATCTCGGGCGAGCCGATGAACGCAGCGACGAAGAGGTTCGAGGGGCGGTCGTAGAGAACCTGCGGCTTGTCGCATTGCTGCAAGACGCCGGCGCGGAGGACGGCGACGCGGTTCCCCATCGTCAATGCCTCTGTCTGATCGTGGGTCACGTAGAGCGTGGCCACGCCGAGGCGGCGCTGGATCCGGCTCACTTCGGCGCGCATCTGCACGCGCAGCTTCGCGTCGAGGTTCGAGAGCGGCTCGTCCATGAGGAAGACCGTCGGCTCGCGGACGATCGCCCTGCCCATCGCCACGCGCTGGCGCTGGCCCCCAGACAGCTGCCCCGGCTTGCGAGACAGCCATTCGGTCAGCCCGAGGATCTTCGCGGCGTCCCGCACCTTGGTGTCGAGCTCCGCCTTGGGGACGCGGCGCAGCTTGAGCGGGAAGCCGATGTTCTGGGCGACGGTCATGTGCGGGAACAGGGCGTAGCTCTGGAACACCATCGCGATGTCGCGGCGCCCCGGGGGCACGTCGTTCGCCACCCGGCTGCCGATGCGGAGGGTTCCCGACGAGATCTCCTCGAGGCCGGCGACCATGCGCAGCAGCGTCGTCTTGCCGCAGCCGGACGGTCCCACGAGGACCATGAACTCGCCCTCGGCGACCTCGAGGTCGACGTTGTCGACGGCGTGGAAGCCGTTGGGATAGACCTTGCTCACGGCTTCGAGGCTGACCGCTACCACGTCTCCTCCTCGTTCGTCGCGTGTCTCCACTGATCGCAGCTCACTTCCCCGAGCCGACGGTCAGCCCCTTGACGATGCCGCGCTGCCCGATCGCGAAGATGACGACCATCGGCAGCATCGAGATGATCGCGGCGGCCGCCTCCTGCTGGATCGAGACTCCGTAGCGGGAGACGAAGCTGGTCGCCGATAGCGTCACCGTCCAGTCCTGCTGCGATTGCAGGAGGACGGCCGCGATCAGGACGTCCCCCCAGCTCCAGACGAACGCGAGCACGGCGATCGTCACGAGCACGGGCAGGCTGATCGGCAGCGAGATCATGAAGAAGATGTGGCGGGGCTTCGCACCCGCGACGATCGCGGCCTCACGGATCTCCCCGGGTACTGCGTCGGCCAGGTATGCGTACAGCAGATAGAGCCCGAGCGGCGTGTTCGTGACGCCGTAGATGAAGCCCAGCACGAGCAGGTTGTTCGTCAGATGCGCCCGGCTGAGCTCGACGAACATCGGGATGATCCAGATGATCATCGGGATCATCCAGATGCACGCGACGGTCCCCAGGACGATGCTCTTCGTCTTCGACCGTGTGCGCGCGCACCAGTCGGCGGCCGGCGCCGAGAGCACGATGGCAACCAGCGCTCCGATGCCTGCGGCGATCGTCGAGTTGAGGAGCGCCCGGCCCAGGCTGCCGGAGTCCCAGGCCGACGAGAACTGCGTGAAGACGAACGGGTGGGGCAGGCCGAGCTGGTTTTCGGCGTACCCCTGGTTCGACTTGAAGGCGGTGATGACGAGGAAGTAGAAGGGGTAGAGGAAGGGCAACGTCAGGGCGATGGCGGCGACGTTTCGGGCGACCAGTCTGAGGTCCTTGCGGACGTTGCGGTTGCGCGGCCGCATGCCGACGACCGGGACCGGCGGGGCATGCTCAGTCATGCGACCACTGTCTGCCGATGACCCATGCGATCACGGCGATCGCGATGACCATGCCCAGCAGGTAGACGGACTCGGCGGCTCCGACACCGAAGATGCCGTTCGTGATCGTGTTCGTGAAGATGTCGTAGTCGATCGAGGTGCTCGAGTTGCCGGGTCCGCCTGCGGTCAGGGCGAAGATCAGGCCGAAGAGCCAGAGGAAGACGCCGAGCGCCTGGAACGTCATCCACAGGATCAGCGTCCGCCGGATGCCGGGCAGGATGACGTACCTGATCCGCTGCCAGCTCGTCGCACCCGACACCGCCGCCGCGTCGAGGAACTCGGGCTGGATGCTCGTCAGCGCAGCGGTGAAGATGGCGACGCCGAGACCGACGTTGGCCCAGGCAAGGAGCACGATGATGGTCGGCTTGACGAGGCTCGGATCGTCCACCCAGGCGTGCGCGAGACCACCCGCACCCGCGCTTCGCAATGTCGTGTTCACGAGCCCGCTCGGTGCCAGGATGGGCGTGAACATGATCCCGAGCAGCGCGGGCGAGACGACCGCCGGCAGGAAGATCAGCGTCCGGATCAAGCCGGCGAACCGCACACGGGTGAACAGGAACACCGAGATCAGGAGCGGCAGGATCGTCCAGATGGGGAGGCCGAGAAGGTAGACCCCCTCGTTGACGAGGATCGTCCGGAACGTGGTGGAATCGGCAAGCAGCCTGAAGTTGTCGAATCCGACGTACGGGCTCGCGCTGCCGGGCTGCCAGTTGAAGACCGATCGCGACAGCCCCCAGAGCGCGGGCGCGAGCACGACCAGGGCGGCCGCCACGATCAGGGGCGCGACGTACGGGAGGGCCGCCAGGACCGGCTGCGTCCGTGCGCGCACGCGGCCCCACAACTCGCCACCCGTGCGCCCCGGCGCCGCGGTGACGCTCATCGCGGCTCAGCCGTCCCGGCCATCCGCTCTCGCTCTACCGACGCCGCGCCCGCCCCGGTCGATGCCTAGCCCACGATCTTCGGTTTCAGGGTCGTGCGCAGTTGCTCCATCTGTTTGAGCACGGAGTCGATCGATGCCTTTCCGGTGATCATTTCACCGGCGTAGCGCTCGTTGATCGCCAGCACAGACACGGGGAAGCCGACATAGATCGTGTGGCTCAGGGGGTTCTTGATCGCGGTGAGGATCGACTTGAACGCAGCGTTGCTCGTCGGCGTCGCCACCTGCGCGTTGTTCGGGATGAGATGGGCCATGGACCAGGCCAGGCTCTGCGCTTCCTTGCTTTCCATCCACTTGATGTAGGCCCAGGCCCCGGCAGTGTCCTTCGTCCACTTGGTGATGCTCCAGCCTGAGTTCGGACCCGCGTCGACGAACGGGGGGTAATGTGAGCCGGGCAGGCGCGGGACGGCGAACACGCCCAGGTTGGCGGTACCGAGAGCCTTCTGCGCGCCGACGACGTTCGACAGGAGCGGCGCGTCGAGCACCATCGCCGCCTTGCCGCTGTTGAAGTTGTTGTAGGCGTCGTTGTAGAGGTTGAGACCGAAGGCGTCCTTCGCGTAGTAGGGCGCCAGGTTCTTGATTGCCGTCCACGCCGTCGTGAACTCGGGAGACGTGATCGGGTAGTCGTACTGCAGCCAGCGCTTGGTCACCGACGGCGACATCAGCTGGTCGAGCAGCGGATACGCCCACCACTCCCACTCGTAGCCATCCTTGAACCCTCCCGAGATGGCGGTGATGCCGTGCGCCTTCAGCGCCTTGCAGGCGGCCATGAACTGCGCCCAGGTCTTCGGCGGGTTGTTGGCGTTGAGCCCTGCCTGCTTGAACAGCGCCTTGTTGTAGTAGACGAAGTAGCCGTACTCGGTCCATGGGATGGCCAGGATGTCGCCGCCAGGGCCGGCCGCGATGTTGAGCAGCCGCCAGTTCTTCCTGTCGGCTGGCTTGAGGAATCCCTGCAGCGGGATCAGACCGTTGCGATAGGCCGCTCCCGCCACGCCGGGGAACACGCTGACGACGTTGGGGCCGCTGCTCGCGGCGATCGCCGCAGTCAGCTTCGTCCCCATCTGTGTGAAGGAGATCGGGACGTCGTTGACCGTGTACTGCGGGTTACGCGCCTCGAACTCGGCGTCCAGCTTCTTCTGCAGAGGCCCGAGACCGACGGCGAACCCCGACCAGAACTGCCAGACGGTGATCGTCTGCTTCTTGCTGCTGCGGGATCCCAGACCCGAAGCGCTGCCCGCTGCCGCGGCAATCACGAGGGCACACGACAGGACCGCAACTGCGAAAACCTTGGCGTTGAGCTGCATTCTCATGTGATGAGCACTCCTTCGTCCGCTCGTGTGCGTTGTCCGGTTCCAGTGGGACGCGATCCGCTGCCAGGCCGAAGCCCACGCGTCGGTCAGCGCAGTCGCCACCCCCCGGTCCAGTGCTGTCCCGGCGACAGGCGCGTCAGCTCAACTCGGGCTCCCTCAGCCATCCCAGCCTCTCGAGCGATTCCGTCGACGCGCGTCGACGTTGAGAGATTATTAACTTATGATGTTAGGCTGTCAAGGCGAGTGGTCTGCGCGCCGGGTCCCACGCTGGCGGAGCCAGGCGGGCTCGGCCTCAGAGTTCCACGACGTACAACCGCTGCACGGATATCGTCCATGCGGGTCTCCAGCGTGGGCACGCCGACGTCGCGGTCGGACATCCCCGTCCCGCGCTGGTTGATCCGGACCACGCGGGAGACGGCGGCGAGGCGGGTGACGAATCGCCTCTTGGAGGGGATCTCCAGATCCAGCTCGATGTGTGAGATCACGTCCACGGCGACGAGGTCTGGTGGGCCCTCGCCGACCACCTGATAGGCGATGTTCACGTCTCCGCTCTTCGCGTACCGGGTCTCCGGCTGCACCGGCACAGTGTCGCGCCTGACGTATTTCCGTGCGAGTCGGGCCGCGATCGGCGCCGGATTGCGGGCAGGGCTGGAGGCCGTCGCGGCGTAGGAAACCTTTACGGAAGCCTTCCAGAGCCCTTCTGGCGCTGACGCACGACGCCGTGAAGACTCCGACGCGTTCAGACAACGGCCCGAGATCCGAAAGAGAGGCACGATGAAACGGTCGCTGGTCATCATCGGGGGCATGGCGGTCGCGGCAGCGGCCGTCGCAATGTCCTCCGGCCTCGTGTCCCTGTCGGCATCGTCCGCCGCGGTCGCGAAGAGGCAGTCGGGCTTCCTGCTGCTGCCGCCCGCCGCACCGGCAGGTCAGATGACACTCTACGGTCACATCAAGACGATGACCCGTCGCGGCGGGCACTATCTCGTCGGGTTCGATCCGGCCTGGTTCACGAGCGGGATCACCGCCAGCCGCGCGAAGAAGCAGGACACCGGGTCGGGCGATGTCCCCAACGACAACTACATCGTCGAAGAGGGGAACCGCGTGCTGACGTACATCCTTCCGCTCAGCGCGCGCGTCACGGTCCTCGCCAACGACGGCTCCGGCATCTCCTCGGTGGCGATCCCGGTCCCCGAACTGGCGCGCATCGTCAACGGCGGCCCGCACCGCAAGCTGTTCGAGCCTCTCGACTCGGGCGTCTGGATCCGTGTCCGCATCGACACGGTGAAAGAGCTCGACCAGCAGTACCGGCCATAGATGATTGATGCCACGATCTCGCGCGTCCGGCTGCACAATCTGGCGGGTCTGGGCCGCAGAGCAGCCAGCTCGCGCCCCGGCACAGGCGATCTCGTGCCATCAATCATCTAGCCGGCCGGGTCGTCAGCCGGTCGCGGCGAGCGGTGACCCGGTCACGATCTCGCCGTCCGACCACGCCTCGAGGAAGGTTTCGGCGACGAGCGGGTCGAACTGCGAGCCTGCGCAGCGAGCGACCTCTTCGAGCGCCGCCTCGGCCGCGAGCGAGTTGCGGTAGGGGCGCACCGAGGTCATCGCGTCGAAGGCGTCGGCGACGGCCAGGATCCGCCCCTCCACCGGAATCTCGGATCCGGCACGGCGGGTCGGGTAGCCCGCGCCGTCCCAGCGCTCGTGGTGGAAGAGCACGTAGGGAAGGGCGCGGACGAGCGACCGCACGCCCGCGATCAGCCAGGCTCCTTCGACGGGGTGCGCCCTGATCTGTGCGAGCTCGTCGTCGTCGAGCGCTCCGGTCTTGTGCAGGATGTCCTGGCGGACTGCGATCTTGCCGACGTCGTGCAGCGCCGCACCCAGGCGGACGTCCTCCAGCTGCTCGCCGCTCCAGCCGAGGCGCCGTGCGATCGTGTCCGCGAAGACGCCGACGCGGGCGGCATGCCCCCCGAGATCGGGGTCGCAGACGCCCATCGCGGCCGCGTAGGGAGCGAGACCGGACACGGCAACTGGTTCCCGCCCCGGTCGCAGATCCCTTCTCGTACCATCTGCGCCGATGCGAGTCGCGGTGCCCCGTGAGACGGCTCCCGGCGAGCGCCGCGTCGCGCTCGTGCCTGAGGTCGTTCAGCGCCTGGCCGGCGAGGGATTCCAGGTCGCGGTGGAGCGGGATGCCGGCGCTGCGGCCGGCTTCACGGACGATGCCTATGCGGAGGCCGGCGCGGACGTCGCCGAGCCGGGCGCCGGAACTCGTGGCGCCGAAGCGATCGTCCGGGTCGCACCGCCCAGCGCCGCCGAAGCCGAGCAGCTCGCCGACAAGGTCGTGCTGATCGGCTTTCTCGCACCGCTGACCGACCCGGAGGGCATTGCCCGGCTCCGCGCTCGAGGCGTGATCGGGTTCGCGATGGAGTCGATCCCGCGCATCACCAGGGCGCAATCGATGGACGCCCTGTCTTCCCAGGCGACGGTCGCCGGTTACAAGGCCGTTCTGATCGCCGCAGACCGGTCGCCGAAGATGTTTCCGCTGCTGATGACCGCCGCCGGGACGGTTGCGCCCGCCCGCGCGTTGATCCTCGGCGCCGGCGTCGCGGGGCTCCAGGCGATCGCAACGGCGCGCCGGCTCGGGGCCGTCGTCTCCGCATTCGACGTGAGGTCGGCTGTACAGGAGCAGGTCGAGTCGCTCGGAGCAGCCTTTCTCGACCTCGGCGTCCGTGCGGAGGAGACCGCGGGCGGGTACGCGACGGAGTTGACGCCCGAGCAGCAAGCCGAGCAGCAGCACGCGCTCGAGGAGCGGATTCCAGAGTTCGACATCGTCATCACCACGGCGCTGATTCCGGGGCGGCCCGCTCCGCGACTCATCCCGGCGCATGCCGTGCGCAAGATGCGGGCGGGATCGGTGATCGTCGACCTGGCCGCCGAGGCGGGCGGCAACTGCGAGCTGACACAGCCTGGGTCCGAGACGGATGTCGACGGCGTCACCATCGTCGGGCTCGCCAACCTGCCGTCGTTGATGGCCGCCGACGCCAGCCGCCTGTACGCACGCAACGTGCAGGCGCTGCTCCAGCACCTCGCACCGGGAGGCGAGCTCACGCTCGACTTCGGCGACGAGATCACCGGCGGCGCGTGCGTCACCCGCCCTGACGAGCATCCGGCCGAGGAGGCAACCGCGACATGAGTCACCTGACTTTGGTGATCGAGCTGACGATCCTCGTGCTCGCGATCTTCCTCGGCTTCGAGGTGATCTCGAAGGTGCCGACGATGCTGCACACGCCGCTCATGTCGGGAACGAACTTCATACACGGCATCGTCGTCGTGGGCGCGCTCCTCATCCTCGGCACGGCGGACGACACGCTGTTGAAGATCGTCGGCTTCGTCGCGCTCGTGCTCGCGACCGCGAACGTCGTCGGCGGCTGGTTCGTCACCGACCGGATGCTCGAGATGTTCAAACGGCGCCCGGAGCCCCGCGCCGAAGAGAAGCGCCCGCAGTGATCTCCGATCCCAACGTCACCGGGCTTCTCTATCTGGCGACGATCGTCTGCTTCATCCTCGCGCTGCGCTTTCTCTCGTCCCCCAGACACGCGAGACGGGGCAACTGGATCGGCGGCGTCGGCATGCTGATCGCGATCGGCACGACGCTGCTGCAGGAAGGCATCTCGAACTGGGCGCTGATCGTCGTCGCCGCCGCGATCGGAACCGCGATCGGCGTCGTCGGCGCGCGGAGGGTGAAGATGACCGCGATGCCGCAGATGGTGGCCCTGTTCAACGGGGTCGGCGGCGGCGCAGCCGCGCTCGTCTCCCTGGCGGAGTTCCACCGGCTCGCGCCAGAGTCGGGCCGGCTCGGAGGGACGGAGGCCGTCTCGATCGTGCTCTCCGCCCTGATCGGCTCGATCTCCTTCGCCGGGTCGCTCGTTGCGTTCGCGAAGCTCCAGGAGCTGATCGGCGGGCGGCCGATCGTCTTTCCCGGACAGAACGTCGGCAACGCCCTGGTGCTGACGGGCGCCGCAGCGCTCGGCATCGCCGCCATCGCGGGCGCCCAGGGCCAGTGGGTGATCGTGCTCGTGATCCTGCTCTCGCTCCTCTTCGGCGTGCTGTTCGTGCTCCCCATCGGCGGCGCCGACATGCCGGTCGTGATCTCGCTCCTGAACGCCTTCACGGGCCTCGCCGCCTCGGCCACCGGCTTCGTCCTCTCGAACACGGTGCTGATCGTCTCGGGAATGCTCGTCGGGGCGAGCGGCACGCTGCTCACGCTCCTCATGGGCAAGGCGATGAACCGCTCGGTGACGAACGTACTGTTCGGCGCCTTCGGCCAGGTTCAGACCGGTGCCGGCCAGGCGCGCGTCGACGACGGCCGGACGGTCCGCGCCACGACGCCGGAGGACGTCGCCGTCCAGCTCTCGTTCGCCCGCCGGGTGGTCGTCGTGCCCGGATACGGGCTGGCGGTGGCGCAGGCACAGCACGACGTCCGCCAGCTCGCGGAGCTGCTCGAGGAGAAAGGCGTCGACGTCCTGTACGCGATCCATCCAGTTGCCGGCCGCATGCCGGGCCACATGAACGTCCTGCTCGCGGAGGCGAATGTTCCGTACGACCAGCTCAAGGAGATGGACGAGATCAACTCGGAGTTCCCGCAGACGGACGTCGCGCTCGTGATCGGCGCCAACGACGTCGTCAACCCCGCGGCGCGCAGCGATCCGTCCAGCCCGATCTACGGTATGCCCATCCTCGACGTCGACAAGGCCGCGAGCGTCGTGGTGATGAAGCGCTCGATGGCCCCGGGCTTCGCCGGCATCGACAACGAGCTCTTTCTCGAGCCGCGGACGACGATGCTGTTCGGCAACGCGAAAGACTCGGTGGTCAAGCTGATCGGCGCCGTGAAGGAGACGTGAGCGTTCCCTTCTTCGGGCGTGCGGATGTCGAGCGCGCCGTCTCGCCCCTCGAGGCGTACGAGGCCGTGCGCGAGGGGTTCGTCGCCTACGCGCGCGGCGAGTGGACGATGCAGCCGAAGCTGTACGTGACCAACTACCCCGCGGGGGACTTCCGCGCGATGCCCGCCATCGGCGGAGGACACGCATTGCTGAAGTGGGTGACGTCGTTCCCGGGCAACCCGGGGATCGGGCTGCCTACGGTCACCGGGCTCGTCGTGCTGAACGACGCCGACACGGGGATGCTCGTTGCCGTGCTCGACGCCGGCGCCGTGACCTCGTTGCGAACCGGCGCCGCGGCGGTGCTCGCGGCGGCGACGCTCGGCCGCGGTGGCTCGATCGCGGTTGTGGGCTGCGGCGTCAACGGCGCGGCAGCGGCGGGGACGTTCTCCGCTCTCGGTCTGCCGCTCGCGGTCTGGGACGTAGACGGCGCGCGCGCGGCGGCGGTGGCCGAGTCGGCGGGCGGCGTCGTCGCGCCCACCCGCGAGGACGCGCTGTCGGCCGACGTCGTCGTCACCGTCACGCCGGGTCGGGAGATCCTCTTCGCCGCAGGCTCGCTCCGGGCCGGTCAGCACGTCTCCCTGATGGGCGCAGACGGACCAGGCAAGGCCGAGATCGCGGTCGAGGAAATCGCCCGCGCCAGGCTCTTCTGCGACGACTGGGAGCAGGCGAGCCACGGCGGCGAGTTGGCCGCAGGAGTCGAGGCCGGTCTCGTGGCGCGCGACGACGTGACCGAGCTCGGACGGGTGCTGGCCGGTGAGGCCGAAGGCCGCCGTTCCGATGACGAGATCACGCTCTTCGACTCCACCGGGCTCGCGATCCAGGATCTCGCGATCGCGCGGGGTGCGCTCGCCAAGGCAGGCGAGCTCGGCCTCACGACGTTCGATATCTAGCCCGACTCGGGCCCGAAGATCACGCCGAACCGGGCGCAAAGCTCGGGGATGGTGTCGAGCTGGACGTCGAGCCCGTACCTCGCGCTCAGATCCTCCATCTTCTCCGGGCCGGCCGCCACCGGGCCGCCCGCGTCGACGAGCTCTTCGAAGAACTTCTCGAAGCCCGACGGGGAGATGATCTCGAGGATCCGGCACTCCGTGTCGGCTGCGTTCCAAAACGTGTGCCACTGGCCGCGCGGCTTGTAGACGAGATCGCCGGGGCCGGCCTCGACGACGTCGTCGCCCAGCAGCGCCCCCATCCTCCCCTTGAGGACGAAGCTGTACTCGTCCTCGCGGTTGTGGCGGTGGAGGGGAGCCGCGAGACGGCGAGGCGGCATCGGATGCTCCACGAGCGAGAACGTTCCCTCGGTGTCCTCGCCGGGGATCATGAAGCGGACGAAAATGCTGCCGAGCGACCCCGACTTGCCGTCGGCGGGACCGAGGATCCTTGGCGCTGCGAGTGGTGCAAGCATCACGAGCCTCCCTCTTCCATCGGACATCTCTGTCTCTCGAATATTGCACCAGCCGCGGAATTGTGTCAAGATTTGATGCGTCAGCAATGTCCACTGAAAAGCGCACATACCGGATGACGCGCCGTGCCCAGGCGCAAGAGGCGACGCGGCTGCGCATCACCGAGAGCGCGGTCGAGCTCCACCGGACTCTCGGCCCCTCGCAAACCACCATGGCAGCAGTCGCCGGGCACGCCGGTGTGCAGCGGTCGACGCTCTACCGCCACTTTCCCGACGAGACGGCGCTGTTCGCCGCATGCAGCGCGCACTGGTACTCGCTGCATCCCCCGCCGGACGTCGGCCGCTGGCGCGAGATCGCGGACCCGCAGGAGCGGCTCGTCGAAGGCGTGAGTGAGCTCTACACGTGGTACCGCGAGACCGGCACCATGCTCGACGCGCTTATCCGAGACCAGACGCTGGTGCCGGGTGTAGGCCGGCGGTTCAGCGCCTTCCATGAACGGCTCGAGAGAGCCCACGACATCCTGCTCGCGGGCCGCGGCCTGCGCGGCCGCCGCCGAGCGGACGTCAGCGCGCTGCTTCGTCTCGCCTTGAAGTTCGAGTCGTGGCGCGCGCTGTGCCGCGAAGGCGGCCTCGAGGACCGCGCGGCAACCGAGCTGATGGCGTCGATCGTCGAGTCGACGGCGGCAGGGCGCTAAGCAACGCCGAGGAGGCGTGCAGGCTGGCAGAGGTCGAGCAGCGGGTCGCGGTCGCCGAGGATCGCCCGCGCCACGAGCTCGCCGCAGAGGAAGCCGAGAACGTTGCCGTGGCCGGAGTAGCCGCCGGCCACCCATACACCATCCTGACCGGGAACCGGGCCGACGACCGGGAGGAAGTCGAGCACCAGCCCGAAGATCCCGGCCCAGCGGTAGTCGACCCGAACCTCGCGCCCGAGGAGATCCGTGACGAACGCGTCGAGCACCTGTTGCACGATCGGCGTCGTCTCTTCGACCGCGGTGAACTCGGCCTCGAGGGACTGGTCTCGAAAGCCGCCCGCAACGATCCGCCCGTCGGTCGTCTGATGCCAGTAGTCGAAACCGTGACGGCCGTAATGCGGGACCTCGAACAGCCGTTCCTCGATCGACTCGGTGGCGATCACCTGCCCGCGGGTCGGGACGATGAGGCCTTCCAGCTCGCCCAGCAGCCCGCTCGGATACCCGTCGGTGGCGACGACCACCGTGGGAGCGCCTGCACCGGATATCGACTCCACCCTGCTGAACTCGTGAAACTCGGCACCTGCCGCCGCGGCGGCCGCGGCGAGCCGCCGCACGAACCGAGCCGGCTGAAGGACGCCGTCGGGGATATGCCTGATGCCGCCCGTGCACCGGCCGGCGAGCGGTGGCTCGAACATGTCGATCCACTCGGCGGCGAACCCGTCCTCGCGCAGCAGCTCGAACTCGGCCAGCAGCTCGTCGCGCTCCTCCTCGTCGAAGGCGAGCCGGAGGCTGCCGACGCGCTGAAACGCATCTCCCGCAACCACCTCCAGCCGGTCGATCGCCGCCTCGGTGGCACGCCAGAGGTCGCCCGCGCAGTCGCGTCCGACCGACTCTGCGGTCACGTCGTAGGGAGCGGCACCGCCGCGGAGCGCGAAGCCGCCGTTGCGGCCGCTGGCGCCGCCCGCTATCTCGCGGGCGTCCTGGACACGGACCCGAAGCCCGGCGCGCGCGAGCGTCAGAGCGGCGGAGCATCCGGTCACGCCGGCGCCCACGACGACCACGTCCGGTGGGCCGTCGGGAGTCACCGCCAGGATCGGCCCGCGCGGCTCAGCCAGCCAGTACGACGTCGGCACCGGCTGATGCTACTCGCGCAGACCCCGGACAGAGGGCCGACCCGGTCGCGATAGGATCGGGGCGAGCGGTCGCCCTCCCCCGCTCCTGACCCCCGCGTGCGCACCGCAGTCATTCGCACGAGCCACCCGATCGCCCGCGAGGCGGCGCTTGCCACCGCGGTTGCCGCGGCGCTGGCAACAGCGCTCGCATGGCTCGGCCCGCCGGGCTCCGACTTCGCCGCCCACGTCTACCAGAGCTCGCTCTTCCACGAACGCGGCTTCACGCTCTGGAACAACTTCTGGTACTCGGGCCGCTACAGCTTCGTCACCTACAGCACGCTCTACTACCCGCTCGCCGCCCTACTGGGGATCAGGCTGCTCGCGGTGGCGAGCGTCGCCACGGCCGCACTGGCGTTCACGGTCGTCGTCGCACGCCAGTGGGGACCGGCCGCGCGCTGGTCGAACCGCTCCTTTGCAGTCGTCTGGGCGGGCACCGTGCTGTCCGGTGCATTCCCGTTCGCGCTCGGCGTGGCGCTCGCGCTGCTGGCCCTCATCGCGTTGCAGACCGGCGCCAGGGGGCGCTTCGCACTGCTGGCGGCGCTGACCCTCGCCGCCAGCCCCGTCGCCTTCGTGCTCCTCGCGGTCCTCATGCTGGGCAGCGCAATCGCGTCACGCTGGACGCGCGCGGAGCTCCTCTGGCCTGCCGCCACGATCGGCGTCATCGGGCTCGTCGAAGTGGTCCTGTGGCGTCTGTTCCCGGGCCGCGGGAGGTTCCCGTTCTCGGCGCAGGAGCTGGCCGCCGCCTCGATCTTCTGCTTGATCGGCGCCGGGCTCACCTGGCGCGTCCCGGCTGCGCGGGTGCTCCGCTGGATCTTCGTCGTCTACCTGTGCGCCTGCGTCTTCGTCTACCTCGTGCCGTCGGAGGTAGGCGAGAACATCGCACGGCTCCGGTTCGCAGCCATCCCGATCTGCATCCTGGCGCTCTCCCTCCGCCACTGGCGGCCGTTGCTGCCGTGCCTCGTCGCCTTCGGCCTCGCGATGTCGTGGAACCTGTCCCCGCTCGCCGCGAGCTTCACGAAGGCCCGCAGCGACCCCGCCAACAACGCCGCCTACTGGGCGCCGACGATCGGGTTCCTCAAGACGCACCTCACACCCGACTACCGTGTCGAGGCGGTCGACACCGTCGGACACTGGCCCGCGGAGTACCTCCCGTCAGCCGGAATCCCGATCGTCCGCGGCTGGTTCAGGCAAGACGACTTCCCGCAGAACAGCGTCCTGTACCGCAAGCCCGGCCGGTCGGCCTACGTCCACTGGCTCCGTTCGCTGGGAGTCGGGTACGTCGTGCTGCCGGATGCCTCGCTCGACTACAGCGCTCAGCACGAGGCGGCGCTGCTCTCGGGAGGTCACTCCGGTCTGCGCGTCGTCTATCGAACGGCCCACACGACGATCTACGCCGTGCCGTCGCCGCAGCCGCTCGTGACGGGGCCCGGCCGCGCGAGAGTGCTGGCACTGGATCACGCCAGGCTCCGGCTCGCGATCGGTGCACCTGGGAGGTATCGCATCGCGGTGAGCTGGTCGCCGTACTGGAAGACGAACCAGGGCTGCCTCGCGCGCACGCGCGACAAGATGCTCAGCCTGACGGTGCAGCGCGCCGGCCGCGTCGAGCTGACGGTCGACGTCAGCGCGGGTGCAGCGCTGGCCTCGTTCGAAGGCGAGCACCCGCGCCGCTGCGCGCGCTAGAAAACGCGGCATCGACGATCGCCCAGGCTCCGAGTGCCGCCACGCCGAGGGCGCCGTAGGCGACGACGTCGGTGGGGGTGTCGTTTACGAGCAGCGAGGCGACGAGGCCGATCAGCATCGCGT
>Ga0066710_100001353_pt1 | contig 18153 bp, 20 predicted proteins | sample GraSoiAngelo_159_FD_79666 | JGI IMG/M metagenome (GOLD analysis project Ga0066710, IMG submission 79666) | Grasslands soil microbial communities from the Angelo Coastal Reserve, California, USA - 14_1009_16_40cm | ecosystem: Environmental > Terrestrial > Soil > Grasslands | place: USA... | reverse complement strand
GCTGTTCGTGCGCGATACGGCCGGACATGTCGCGCTCGAGCAGGCGTCGCATGACGAGGACAGTGTGGCTCCCCGCCTGCGTTCCGCGTTCGCCGACGCGACGTGGCGGCGCCCGGCGCTCAGGTCTTGCTCGCAGGCGGGGCTGGTCAACAACCTCAACGACGGACTCGCGTGGGGGCTGGTGCCTCTGTTTCTCGCCGCCCATGGCGCGAGCCTCCGCGAGGTTGGCGTAGTCGCCGGCATCTATCCCGCGGTGTGGGGTGCGGGTCAGATCTTCACCGGGCATTGGTCTGACCGCGTCGGGCGCAAGCCGCTGATCGTCGCCGGCATGCTGCTCCAGGCCGCGGCGCTGGGGACGCTGGCCCTGTCGGATGGTCGCTTTGCGGTGGCCGCGGTCGCCGCCGTGCTGCTCGGCGTGGGGACCGCGCTTGTGTATCCGACGCTGATCGCCGCGATCTCAGACGCTGTGGCACCGATCGCGCGCGCGCCGACGGTGGGCGTGTATCGCTTCTGGCGCGATATGGGATATGCGGCGGGCGGCCTGATCGCGGGCACCGTGGCCGATGCCCTCGGCTTCGGCGCAGCCATCGCCGTGGTCGCCGGGCTGACGGCCGCGTCGGGGGCATGGGTTGCCTTCGATCTACGGCCCGGCGAGGGCCCTGTGGACGGCGACAACCTGCGCCTTACCGGCGGCCAGCAGGTGCTCGCCGGTCACACGCGAACCTAGCCGGCCGCGGTCGCTTCGCGTGCCTGGTCGCGCAGGAAGCGGCCGTTTTTGAGCAGCAGCAGGAGCGATCGCCAAACGCCGAGCTGGCGCGCGAGCTCCATCGTGTCGCTCGCGGCCCAGTCCTCGACGATCTTGCCCTCCTCGAAGCGGCTGATCACGATGCCGCGCATCTGTACTGGCCGTCCGCGGTGTGTCCCATGCAATGTCCAGCGCGAGGCGACTCGGTCGCGCTCGGTGACCTGTTCCTCCACCTGGAAGCGCAGGTCGGGGAAGAGCTTCAGGTACAGCGCCACGGACCGGCGCGCGCCCTCGGTTCCGTGGTACTCGAGTGCGTTGACGTGGTCGATAAAGCGCGGGCTGTACACATCCTCGACCGCACCGAGGTCCCTGCCGGAGCACACCTCCTCCAGGGCGCGCCGCGCGGTCTCGCGATGCTCTAGCGCTGCTGTGTCGGTCGACCCACCCGGCGGGTGCGTGCCTGGAGTCGTCATGGCGCAGAGAGTAGCCCCGGACACTGAGAGATACTTGCCAACCTATGCCGAGCGACAACGTGGAGATTGTCCGCCGCGCCCACGAAGCGCTGAACAGCGGAGACATGGATGCACTCGTCAAGGTGTGTGCCCTGGAGTTCCGACTGGACATGTCCGATCGCGTCTTCAACCCGGCTGTGTACGAGGGGCACGCGGGAATCCGCCGCTTCTACTCGGAGGTCCGCGATGTGTGGGAGAGCTATGTCTGGGACCCGGAGGAGCTCATAGAGCGGGGATCTGATGTTGTCGCGTTGCTGCGGTCCACGGGCAGGGGTCGGGGCAGCGGCGTTGAGGTCGAGCGAGAGACCGCGATGGTGTGGACACTGCGCGAAGGGCGAGCTACGGCCGTGCGGTTCTTCCGGGACCGAGAGGAGGCGCTCAAGGCGCCACGGCAGGATAAAGGTGGGGAACCGGCTTCCCGGGCGAGCGGGCCATGAGTAGCCTGCGGGTGGGTTGGCGGCGGGGCCGGTGGTGGCGCTGCATGGCGCTGCATGGCGACTACTACGGTGAGGTAGTCAACCTCGCGGGCACGACCCGAGCTTTTGGGGTTACGCTGCTGCCGTGCCAGAGACCCCACACGCGGTCGAACGAGAGACTGCGCGCGTGCGCAGCGTGCAAGACAAGCAGGCGCCCAAATACGACCGTCAGATCAGCTTCTTCGAGCGCGTCCTGTTCGGCGATGGAAGAGCGTGGGTCTGCTCGCAGGCTCGCGGCCGGGTGCTCGAGCTAGCTTGCGGCACGGCCCGCAACTTGCCGTACTACGGAAGCGATGTCGAGCTCACCGGCATCGAGCTCAGCCCCGAGATGCTCGCGATCGCTCGCCAGCGCGCGCAGGAGCTCGGCCATCCGGCCGATCTGCGCCTGGGTGACGTGCAACAGCTCGATTTCTCCGACGAGAGCTTCGACACGGTCACCTGCACGCTCGGCTTCTGCACGATTCCCGACACCCGGGCTGCTGCCTCCGAGGCCTTCAGGGTCCTGCGCCCCCGCGGTCAGCTGCTGCTGCTCGAGCACGTGCGAAGCCCGGTCGCACTCGTCAGAGGTGGCCAGAGGCTGTTGGAGCCTCTCGCGGCCCGCTTCGAGGCCGACCACCTGCTGCGTGAGCCGCTGGACTACCTGCCAGGCGTCGGCTTTGTGATCGATGAGATCCAGCGGTCGAAGTGGGGGATCGTCGAGCGTGTACGCGCACACAAGCCCGGGTAGCCGGTATGGGCGGCGCGATGACCGTCGTGATGGTCGTGATGATGGGCGGGATGCTGGTCGGTGCTGCGTGGGCATTCGTGCGACGGGCAAGCCGCGCAGAGAGACTGAACGAGCCGACCGTTTGCATGTGGTGGGCCCGGACGCAGGCGTAAGGACGCCGCCTGGATGACCGCGCGAGAATGACCGCGATGTGAACGCTCCAATTCCTCTGAAAGAGTTCGCGGCGCTGGTGGGCACTTCGCCTGAGCAGGTCGAGCAGTGGCGGCGCGAGGGCCTGCTCGATCCTGCGGGTCTCGGGCGCTTCGACGAGTTGGACCTCGTGCGCTGGCTCGCGATCCACAGCCACGAGGCTCGGGGTTATCGCTCCGATCAACTCGCCGCAGCGATCGGGGCGGGCGAGGTTCACCCATTCATGGGCGAGTTCTTGTTCCCTTCCGCTCGCACGCTGACTCTCGACGAGGCGGCTGAGCGCGCTGGCGTGGAGACCGAGATGGTGCGCGAGCTTCGCACGGCACTCGGGCTTTCCCGAGACGGCGGCGTCGCAGAGACCTGGCTCGCGCAGCTGGAGGCATTCAAGACGATGCAGGCTGCCGGCCTGCCGTGGGAGGCTGTCCTCGAAGGCGCCCGTGTCTATGGCGACGCACTCCGACGCCTGGCCGAGACCGAGGTCAGGCTCGTTCACGTGCACGTCCACGAGCGCCTCAGCGCCTCGGGCATGGCTGAAGACGAGGTCTTGCGGCAGCTCGGCGTCATCGAAGAAGCGGTCGTGCCGCTGCTCGACGGCATCGTGCAAGCCGTACACCACGAGCATCTCCTGCAGGCCAGCATCGAGGACGCCTACCTGCACCTGCCCTCCAGCGAGCTTCCGGCTGAGCGTGGGTCGGTCGAGACCACAATCGTCTTCCTCGACCTGGAGTCGTTCACCGAGCTCACGCACACAAAGGGCGACGAGCGTGCGATGGAGACGCTGACCCGGCTGGAGGAGGTGGTGAGGCCGCTCGCGCTCGGGCACGAGGGCAAGCTCGTCAAGCAGATCGGCGACGGCGTGATGCTCGCCTTCCGGCGGCCGGACGAGGCCGTCGCCTTTGCCCGTCAAGCGCTCGATGCGGTCGCCGCAGACCCCGACATCCCACCGCTGCACGTCGGTATCCACGCGGGTCCGGCGATCCACCGCGCCGGCGACTACATCGGCAGCACGGTCAACGTCGCCTCGCGCGTGACGGGGGCAAGCTCGGCGGGAGAGATCCTGCTGACCGATGCTGTGGCGTCGGCGCTGACCGCCGCGACGACAGAGCCCGTCGGTGTGCGGATGCTGCGTGGCGCCGCCCAGCCGGTGCGCCTGTTCCGGGTCGTCATGCGCAAGGAACGGCGAGACCCCGTCTGCAGCGCGATCGTCGTTGATCCGCCCGCCGCGCAGCTGCGCCACGATGGGGAGGATCTGTGGTTCTGCTCGCAGGCCTGTCTGCGCCGCTTTCTGGAGGGGCTTGACGCGAGCGCCGCAGTCGCCTGAGTCGAGTGTTCGTTTCGATGGACTCTCCGGGCGGCGTGCAAGCTGGGCGCGTTCAGGACGAAAGAACGATCGCGACCACCACGTAGGCGGCATAGAGAAGCACCAAGAACGCTCCCTCCGTGCGACCGAGCCTGCGCCTAACGAGCAGCAGCGCGGCGAAGACTGCCGGGCTCACCACCGCCGCTGGCAGGTAGAAGGTCGTGGTGTCGTGGTCGAGCGTCAGCGGCTTGACCAGCGCGATTACACCTGGGTTGAAGGCCGCGAAATGAATGATCGTGCCGGCGATGTTTCCCAGCGCGAGCTCAGGGCGACCGCGACGGGCAGGCACGGCCACGCGAGCGAGCTCCTCGGCCTCTACCGACGCTGCCAGCGCGGTATTGCCGAGCAATGTCTGGGAGGCGCCTACGTGTCGCACCACCGTGCGCAGCCCTTCGCCAAGCAGCCAGCCGCCAGCGGTCAACAATCCGAGTCCGCCGAGCAGCCGCGGCAGGGCGTGGCGCCGATGCTCCTCATCGAAGCGACCGGCGAGCAGCCCCCGGCCTGAGCGGGCGGCGCCTACGAGCGTCACAACGAACCACAACACCAGCAGGCCGCCCTCCAGCCGCGAGATCCTGCCATCAACGGCGAACGCCAACAGCGCCAGCGATGCCACCGCGGTCCAGGTGGCGAAGTGGGCGGGCAGCCTAACGTGCATCGGCGAGATCAGCCCGCCCAGGCCGGCGACACCCAGCGCGAGGAACGTCACTCCGCCGAGAAACGTTCCGGCCGCTGCTCCTGGCAGGCCCTTGGCGTTGGTCGCAATCCCTGCCGCGAGGTTCTCGGTCTCGAAGCCCGACAAGGCCACCGTCAAAACGAATGGCGCAACGCCAAGTCTTCGTCCCACGCCGAGCAGCCCGTCGACGAACGCGTCGGCGGCGAGCACGACCAGCACCACCCCTCCGAGCAGCGCCAGCAGTCCGACGGGCGTCGACATGGTCTAGCGGCGGCCGCCGTGCGTTCAGCGGATGCCGCTGTCGTAGCTGACGGTCACCGTGGTGAACCGGTGGGGGTGCACCGTGACGGTCTCGGCGACGGCCCGCGGGAAAGGGTGTCCGGTTTGCGGCTTCAGCAGGTAGCGCCCGGGTCTCAGGCGCACGCTCACGCGTCCGTCGCTGGACGAGCGCACGGTCGTGAGCGTCCGGTTGGCGGGCTCACGCACGATCCGAATGCTCGCTTGGTAGGGCCGCGCGCAGCTCTCTCCCACTCGCTGCACGGGGCACGTCGGCCCGTAGAGCACGTGGATGCGCAGCCCCGAATCGAGGCTCGCATCGAAGGCCGCCGGCCTGTTCGCGGTGTCCGACCGTGCTCCTGCCGCGAACGCTGGCCTGGCGGTCGCCGACGACGTGGAGGAAGCGCCGCACACGGCGAGCAGCGAAACGGATGCCGCGAGCGCCGGCCACCGGCCACGGCTCATCTGCTGGCGCTTCCCTCGTGCACTGGGATCGCGCAGGCCGCGCACTCGCAGCTCTCGCAGCGCCAGGCCGAGCGACCTTCGCGAAGGGCGAGCGCCGCGATCGCCAGGCCCACCAAGGGATCAAGCCACCAGACGCCCAGCAGCGTATTGGCCAGCAGACCCACGAGCACGCCCGCCGCGAGGTAGGAGCAGATCAGGTTCTGGCGACCCTCCCCCGCGGTCGCGGCCGAGCCGAGGCGCTCGCCGAGGCGGAGCTTGGCGCGTCCCAGCCACGGGCAGACGCACAGGGTTCCAATCGACAAGCCGATCCCGAGCCAGGTCGTCTCAGCGTGGTGCTCGATCGCCAGCGTGCGCGTCGCCTCGACCGCGATGTACGGAGCGAGCAGGAAGAAGCTCGCCGCGACGAGCTTCCGGGCACGAGCCTCTGATGTTGGCGAGAGCGTCCGCGAACCCGAGAAGCGCCACACCACAATCAGGCTCGCGAGCCCCTCGATGGCGCCGTCGAGCCCGTTACCGACCAGCGCGACCGACCCGGCAAGGAAGCCCGCCGTCGCCGTGGCGGTGCCCTCGAAGCACAGCCACCCAAGCGAGACGCTTGCCAGCAGCCGGGCACGTCGCGCCAATCTGTGCCACTCGTCGCTGGCACCGAGCGCGACGGAAGTCTCGACGGCCGCCATCGACTCGACTGTGCTCATGCCCTTGAGCGTAACCACCCGAACCGCGAGGCTTACCTAGTATCCGCAAGCGAGTCGGCAAGGGCGCGGTACGCGCAGAGAGGAGTGCGGCGAATGTACGCGACCGTCAGGCGATACGAAGACGTGACCGATCCCGCCGAGGCGGGTCGGCGCGTCGCTGAAGGGTTTGTGCCACTGGTCAAGCAGATCCCAGGCTTCGTGTCCTACTACTGGGTCGACGCGGGCGATGGGGTCATGGCGTCGACCAGCGTGTTCGAGGATCGGGCCGGCGCACAAGCCTCAACAGAAAGAGCTGCCGAGTGGGTACAGGAGAACATCGCGTCTCTACTCCCGCTCCCTCCCCTGGTGATCGCTGGCGAGGTCGTCGCGGCCGGCTAGCAAGTGCGACGCGCTGTCCGCGCGACGTGGATTGGGGGCTCGGTCGAGATTGGGCTAGCGCCCGCGGCGTTCGAATTCGCCTACAGCTGCAGTCCGAGCGTTTCCGTGACCTCGATCCAGTCGGTCTGGCCGACCATGAATTCGGTTTCGGCCAGCTTGAGTTCGAGGCTGCGGGTGCGGGCCAGGAGGCGGGCGTCGCTGCCACGCACGAACGGCGCGAGCAGCTTCGGCGGCACCGATTCTCCTTCGAGCGCTTCGAGCCGCTGATCGAGCTGCGCGACGTTCGGAGGTATGGTGCGAAAGCCGCTGGCCGTCCACGCCCGCACGTCGGCGCACAGGTCCGGCACCGACAGGGTAGAAAGGACGCGCAGGCTGGTGGCGTATTCGTGCGCGATGCGCGTCATGCGTCGATTGCTCCAGTGCAGCGGCCTGACCGCGTTGAAGAACGTCCGGATCGGACCCGCCGCAGTGCGGTAGGCGACCGCCCACAGCGCGACGGCGACCTCGTAGGACATCGGCTGGGCCAATTCGTTCTCGGGCGAGCCGGCGCCCACGCGGGGGCATTCGCGTGCGAGCTTGCGGTTCAGCGCCTGAGCTGCTGCCTCAGCTGCGCCGATCTTTGCTACCCCAGCGCGCGCAAGCGCGTAGTTGGCCCGGATGTAGGCGTGCGTGGCGGCGACGTCGCCCGAGCTGGCGCTCGCCGCCGCGGGCGCCAACCCAAGCGCCGCTGCTGCGATCATCGCTGCGCGCTCGAGCACGACCCAACCGTATCGTCCGCCGGCGCCGCGCTCGCCGGTAGCCGGTCGCCGCGCCGCACCCTGCCGACTCACGACACAGCTGCTGCGCCGCCGGGGTCAGAGCTCGTCCGAGACGAGCGCGAGCGTGAAGCCGTCATATCCCTTGCTGCCCACGGTCTGGATCGTCGTCGCGCTCACGCGCGGCTCGTCGCGAAGCAGTTGGTGAAACCTGCGCATGCCTTCCACGCGCGGGTCGCTGCACTCGTGATCGATCAGCGCGCCGCCGCGGATCACGTTGTCGGTGATGATCAGGCTGCCCGGGCGCGAGAGCCGCAGCGCCCAGGTGAAGTACTGCGGCGTGGTCTGCTTGTCGGCGTCGATGAAGATCAGGTCGAAGGGCTCGGGATTCTCGGAGGCCACCCTGGGCAGCTGCTCGAGCGCCGGCCCCACGCGCAGCTCGACGACGTGGCTCAGGCCCGCCTGGGCGATGTTCTCGCCGGCAACCTGTGCGTAGGCCGGATCGGCCTCGATCGTGATCAGGCGTCCGCCGTGCGGCAACGCGCGCGCGAGCCAGATCGTGCTGTATGCGCCGAGCGTCCCCAGCTCGAGGATCGTGCGCGCGTGATGCAGGCGGGCCAGCAAATGCAGCAGCTTGCCCTGCGGCGGTGACACCGCGATCGGCGGCAGGCCCGCGGCAGCGCTGGCCCTGAGCGCACTCTCGAGCACCGGATCGGTGGCCAGCACGTGCTCGCCGACGTACCGGTCTACCGCCGTCCATCGCTCCTGGGTCATGCGCTCACCCCCGCACGTGGCGATCGTCTCGCGCTTGGCTGGGCCGGCCGGCTCACAGCGAGCGCGCCTTGGCTCTGTTGAGCAGCTCGGTGTAGAGGCGCTGCTGCAGCTCGGCGGGGAACGGTCGCAGCGCGCCGGAGCTCACGAGCGTCACGCGCGCCGGGCCGAGCACGAAGCCGAGAATGTCCACGTACAGCGACAGCTTGATCCGGTCGGCGGTGAACGTCGCGATGATGCGCCAGCCAAAGCTCCCGCCTGCCCCCGGCGCAGGAGGGGTGCCGCTGGCGATCGACACGTGGCCCCGACGCGCGCCACCAAGGCGCTCGCCTTCGAGCAGCATGTCCAGGTAGCGGGAGAAACATTCCCTCACCCGCTGCTCGTGGATCGCCGCCAGTTCACCGGCGGCGAGCGCCGCCGTACGGGCGACCGCGACTTCTGAGCTGACGCCCAGATCGATGATCGCTCGCTTGAGCTCGAAGGACGCAGACCGCTGCTCCACGAGCGCGTCGCCGAGGTGCACGGGCCCGGCACATTCGCGCAGGCGACGCTGCAGGCGCTTTTCCCGCTGCGTTTCCGCTTCGTGCCTCGAGGTCGCGGTGAAGCCCGGCACGTCGGCGGCGGTGAGGTTCACCGCGCGAGCGAACGCCGCCGCCTGCGCGCGCGTCGGCGGCGCGCCCGAGTGCGCGCGCGTCGAGGTGCGCCCGACGCGGGCGTGACCGCCGTGGCTCGTTCCGCTCGCGCAGCCGGCGAGCGAGCCGCACAGGGCGAGCAGTGCGCCAGCGCTGGCTAGCCGGCGCACCATCGACACCAGATGCGACCGCGAGCACACCGAGGCAGTTTGCCGCAGCGCCAGGCACGGGTCGTGGCGGACTGCCCAATTCCCCCAAGGCGGCGTGGCGGCGGGTGCGATAGGGTCGGCCGGTGGGAGAGCGCACGCAGTACGCGCCGGGGACCTTCTCCTGGACCGATCTGACCACGCCGGACCCGGATGCCGCCAAGGGCTTCTACGGCGCGCTGTTCGGGTGGCAGGCGGAGGACTTGCCGGTCCCGGGCGGCGGCTACTACTCGATGCAACGCCTGGGCGGCAAGGACGTGGCCGCGATCGCGCCCCAGCCGCAGGTACAGCGCGACGCCGGCGCTCCGCCGGCGTGGCAGTCGTACATCACCGTCGCCAGCGCCGACGCCGCCGCCGAGCGCGCAGGCGAGCTCGGAGGCACGGTGCACGCGCCCGCGTTCGACGTGATGGAGGCCGGTCGCATGGGCGTGATCCAGGATCCCCAGGGAGCCTTCTTCATGGTCTGGGAGCCGAAGAACCACATCGGCGCCGGCCTGGTCAACGTGCCTGGGGCATTGTGCTGGAACGAGCTGGCCGCGGCCGACCTCGACTCGGCGCCCGACTTCTACGTGCAGCTGTTCGGTTGGAGCACAGAGCCGTTCGAGGGCGGGCCGATGCGCTACCTGACGATCAAAAACGGCCAGGCGACCAATGGCGGCATGCGCGAGAAACAACCGCAAGAGCCGCCCTACTGGCTCGTCTACTTTGCCGTCGAGGACGCCGAGGCGTCGCTCGCGAAGGTCAAGGAGCTCGGCGGCAACGCGCTCGCTGGCCCGTTCGAGATGGCGATGGGCAAGATCGCGCTCGCGCAGGACCCCCAGGGCGCCGTGTTCGCCCTGTACGCGGGCCGGCTCGAGCCGTAGGCGAGCGCGCGCGCAGCGCCCAGCGGCCTCGCGCGCCACGGGGCGCCGCCTGCGCGCCACTAGCGCCGCGAGGCTCGCACAGCGGTGCCGTAGGCGCAGATCTCCGTCCAGGTCGTGCCCAGCTCGGAGGTGTCAAAGCGAAAGGCGACCACCGCGTTGGCGCCCTTCTCCTCGGCCGCCTCGACCAGCCGCTCTTGGGCGTGTGAGCGACCGGCGGCGAGCATCTTGGTCATGCCCTTGAGCTCTCCGCCGACGAGCGACTTGAGCGTGGCCCCGATCTGGGAGCCAAGGTTGCGCGAGCGGACCGTGAGGCCGAAGACCTCGCCGAGGACCTCTTCGATCTCATACCCCGGCAGGTCGTTCATGGTCGTGATGATCATCGTGCCTCGCTTAGCAACTGCTTGACGCGTGCTGGCCGCGCTGTTCGCGGCGCGCGGACGGTTAGCCTTTCAGATTCTCTGCGCATGAGCAGCGACGCATCCAGCGAACTCGTCGAGGCCGGCGCGCCGCGGAGTCGATCGGCGCGCAAGCGCCATGCGCTCGAGTTGTTCCGGGGCCTGCCCCGCCGCTATGACCTGCTTGCGGCGGCGCTCAGCTTCGGGCAGGATCCGCGCTGGCGGCGCGCGCTCGTGCGCGGCGTGGGGCCCGCGCCGGGCGAGCGCGTGCTCGACGTGGCGACCGGCACCGGGCTGGTGGCGGCCGAGCTGCTCCGCCAGAGCGGCTGCAGCGTGGTCGCGGTCGATCAGAGCGCCGAGATGCTCGACGCCGCTCGCGCGCGCTTCCGCCAGTACCCGCCGAGCGGCGACGGCGCTCGCGCAAGCCGGCCGCCCGCCGTTCAGCTGATCGAAGCCGAAGCGGAGAAGCTGCCGTTTGCGGACGGGAGCTTTGACGCGCTCACCTTCACCTATCTGCTGCGTTACGTGGATGACCCTCGCGCGACGATGCGCGAGCTGGCGCGCGTTCTGCGTCCCGGCGGGCGGATCGCCTCACTGGAGTTTGGCGTGCCGCCGTGGGGTCCGGCCCGCGCGGCGTGGCGCGCCTACACGGCCGTCGGCTTGCCCATCCTGGCGCGGCTCGTGTCGCGACAGTGGGGTGAGGTCGGACGCTTCCTTGGCCCCAGCATCGCCTCGTTCTATGAGCAGCATCCGGTGCAGCGGATCGCCGACTACTGGCGCGAAGCCGGTCTGCAGCACGTGCGCGTGCGCCGGATGAGCCTCGGCGGGGGCATCCTGATGTTCGCCACCCGGGCCGGCAACGCGTCACCGGGTGGCGGCCGCGCGAACGCGGCCCGAGCGCATGCGGGCGACGTCTGAGCGTCCCGCCTTCTACGCGCTCGGCGGCGGCCGCCTGGGAGAGCTGCTGACCCTGCTTCACCCGCCGTACACGGCGTGGCACCTGAGCTACTTTGCGCTCGGCGCGGCGGTGGCCCCGCGCGTGCACCTCGACCGCCTGCTGTGGGGGCTGGCGGCCTTCGCGCTCGCCGTCGGCGTTGCCGCCCATGCCCTGGACGAGCTGCACGACCGGCCGCTGGGCACGAGCCTGTCGGATCGCGCGCTGGTCGCGATGGCCGCCGCCGCCGGCGCCGGCGCGCTCGCGATCGGGGTCGCCGGCGCGATCGTCGTGACCCCCGCGCTCGTGCCGCTGGTGATCGCCGGGGGGCTGTTCCTGCCTGCTTACAACCTCGAGCTCGCCCGAGGCCGGTTTCACAGCGATGCTTGGTTCGCGCTCGGCTGGGGCGCGTTCCCGGCGTTCACCGGCTACTTCGTCGAGGCTCAGAGGATCGCGCTGCCCGGCGTGCTGATCGCCGCCGGCTGCCTGGCGATGAGCGTGGCGCAGCGGCGCCTGAGCTCGCCGGCACGCGAGCTGCGCCGGCGCACGAGCTCGGTCAGCGGCGTGCGCACGCTGCGCGACGGGCGCACCGAAGAGCTGTCGTTGCCGGGCCTGCTCGCGCCGCTGGATGGAACGCTCGCCGCGCTGTCCGTCGCTGTCGTCGTGGTGGCCTGCGCTGTCCTCGCCGCGCGCCTGTGAGCGTAGGATGAAGCGATGCCGCAAGAGCCGCAGCAGGATCGTGCGCCCGAAGGCAGCCGCGCCGACGCGCATCCGCCGATGCCGCGCGACAAGCGCGGCTGGCATGTAGCGCCCGCGCCCGACGGGCGTGGCATGCCCGAACAGGCCCCCAGCCAGCCCCCGCCGCATCGCCGGCGGGGGTTTCTGTATTTCGTGCTGGCCCTGTTCGCGATCAACTGGCTGTTGGTGCTGCTGTCCCAGCCATCCGGTCCGCCGCGCGTGAGGATTCCGTTTCAACCGTTCTTCCTGCAGCAGGTGCGGGCGGGCCAGGTGGCCTCGATCTCGACCAAGGGCGACAGCGTGCAGGGCACCTTCAAGACCAAGCTGCGCTATCCGCCGAACAGCAAGACGGCGACGCCCACGACGCACTTCTCGACCGAGATCCCGGCGTTCTGGAACGACAGCCAGCTGTCCGCGCTGCTGGCCGAAAAGCAGGTTGAAATCAACGCCAAATCGACCACCGCGAGCCAGTCGCTGCTGGTGGAGTTGCTGCTCGGGTTCGGACCGACGCTGCTGATCGTGGGCCTGTTCGTGCTGCTGGCGCGACGTGCCGCCGCCGCCGGCGGCGCGATGGGTGCGCTCGGCAGCTTCGGGCGCTCCCGCGCGCGACGCGTGGACCCGGAAAAGATCCGCGTGACCTTCGCCGACGTCGCGGGGATCGACGAGGCGAAGGCCGAGCTGTCGGAGATCGTCGAGTTCCTGAGCGCGCCCGAGCGCTACGAGCGCCTCGGCGGTCGCATGCCCCACGGAGTGCTGCTGTTCGGCGCGCCCGGCACGGGCAAGACGCTGCTCGCGCGCGCGGTGGCGGGCGAGGCGCACGCCGCCTTCTTCTCGCTCTCGGCGTCCGAGTTCATCGAGGCGATCGTGGGTGTGGGCGCCTCGCGCGTGCGCGACCTGTTCGCGAAGGCCAAGGAGGCGGCGCCGGCGATCGTGTTCATCGATGAGCTCGACGCCATCGGGCGCTCACGCCAGGGGTCGGTGTCGGTCACCGGCGCCAACGACGAGCGCGAGCAGACACTCGACCAGATCCTCACCGAACTCGACGGCTTCGAGCCGGCCGAGGCGGTCGTCGTGCTGGCGGCGACGAACCGCCCCGACGTGCTCGACTCCGCCCTGCTCAGGCCGGGCCGCTTCGACAGGCGCGTCTCCGTGCTGGCTCCGGACCGCATCGGGCGACGGCGAATCCTGGAAGTGCACACGCGCTCGATCCCGCTCGATGACGGCGTCGATCTCGAAGCGCTCGCGGCGACCACGCCTGGAATGGTGGGCGCCGATCTCGCCAACCTGGCCAACGAGGCGGCGCTGCTGGCCGCCCGCAGGGGGCACGAGAAGGTCGAGATGCGCGACTTCACCGACTCGCTGGAGAAGATCATGCTCGGCTCCCCCCGGGGCATCATGCTCTCCCCGGCGGATCGCGAGCGCACCGCCCACCACGAGGCGGGCCACGCGCTCGTCGGCATGCTCACCGAGGGCGCCGACCCGGTGCGCAAGGTGTCGATCATTCCGCGCGGGATGGCGCTGGGCGTGACCCTCTCGACGCCCGACACCGATCGCGTCAGCTACTCGCGCGTGGAACTCGATGCGAAGATCCGCGTTTCCCTCGGGGGTCGGGTGGCCGAGGAGATCGTGTATGGCGACGTCACCTCGGGGGCCGAGTCCGACATCCAGCAGCTCACCGCCGTCGCGCGCCAGATGGTTGGGCGCTGGGGCATGAGCGACGCCGTCGGACCTGTGGCGGTGCTTGCCTCCGACGGCGCGGGGCCACTGCTTCCGGGGGTCAGCGAGACCTCCGACTACACGCAGCGCCTGGTGGACGAGGAGGTCCGCAGGCTGGTGGAGGCCGCCCACGAGGAGGTCACGCGCTTGCTGTCCGACCATCGCGAGCAGCTGGAGCGCCTGGCGCAGGCTCTTCTGCGCTCCGAGACGCTCGATGCCCCCGAAGCCTATGCGGCGGCCGGAGTGGCGGCACGCCAGCCGGAGCCGAGCACGGTCTCCTCACCGGCTGCCGCTCAGCCCAGGTAGCGCCGAAACCAGTCGATCGCCAGCTCGCAAACCCGCTCGAGCGCGCCCGCCTCTTCGAACAGGTGCCCCGCGCCGGCGACGACGACGAGCTCGTGCGCGCACGCCAGCAGGTTGGCGGCCCGGCGATTGAGCTCGAGCACCTCGCGATCGCGCTCCCCCACGATCAGCAAGGTGGGCGCAACCACGCGCGCCAGGTCCTCGCCGGCTAGGTCCGGGCGGCCGCCGCGCGAGACGACCGCCGCGATCTCCGCGCCGAGCGTCGCGGCCGCGCGCAGCGCGGCCGCCGCACCCGTCGATGCCCCGAAGTAGCCGACCGGAAGGGTGCGCAGCCGCGGTCGCTCGGTCAGCTGCCGGGTGAGCTCCTCGAGCCGCGCAGCCAGCAGCGGCACGTCGAAGGACAGCTCGCGTCGGCGGGCCTCGTGCTCGCTGAGCAGATCGAACAGCAGCGAGCCCAGCCCGGCCGTCGCGAGGGCCCTTGCCACCGCGCGGTTGCGCGGGCTCATGCGGCTGCTGCCGCTTCCGTGCGCGAACACCACGAGCCCGCGCGGATCGGCGGGAAAGATTAGGTTGGCGGGCAGGCGGATTCCCTGCAGCTCGAAGCCGAGCTCTTCCTCCTCGGGCTCGCGCGGGCTGTGCGTGGGCGGGACCGATGCGGTGGGGGCCCGACGCAGCGGGTCCGCGCCGCCAGGCTCACCGCGGGCGTCGGCCAGCAACAGCAAGACCTCCTCGTCGGAGACGGGTGCGAAGTCCTCGTACCACATCCCCACCCCGTACAGTCGCCGGGGAACGGTCAGGCAGATGACGCGGTCGGCCTCCTCTTCGAGCATCGCGACCGCCTCGCTGGAGCCGACGGGAACAGCGACCACCACCCGCCTTGCGCCGCGCTTTCGCACGGCGCGCACCGCTGCGAGCTCGGTCATGCCGGTAGCCATGCCGTCGTCGATCACGATCGCGGTGCGCCCGCTGAGGGGGACCGGTCGCTCCTGGCGGTATCGGTCCACCCTGCGGCGCAGCTCGCGCGACTCCTCCTCGAGCCGCTCGTCGAGCAGCGCCTGGGTCATGCCGAGCATGCCTGCCGAGCGCGGGTCAAACACGCCGCTGCCGTCCTCGGCGACGGCGCCGACGGCCAGCTCGGGGTTGCCGGGCGCGCCGATCTTGCGCACGGCCACGATCTCGATCGGCGCGTGAAGCGCGCGCGCGACCTCGACGCCAACCGGCACGCCTCCGCGCGGAAGCGCCACGATCACCGGCTGCTCGCGGGCGAAAGAGGACAGCTCCGCGGCCAGCTGCCGGCCCGCGTCGCGCCGGTCGAGATAGTTCATGCTGCGATCATCCTCCTGTCGCGGGCCTCGGGCCTGTGCGCCGGCGCTGGCGAGTCGCGCGCCAAGACGATGGTGCGCGAAGCTTCCGTGCGTCGTCTGGGAGGGGCTTGACGGCGCGTGGCGAAGGTAGAATCCGGGCATCTGCCCACCCTGCAGAGCCGCTTGGTCTGATGAGCGCACCCCCGCTTACGTGGCGCAGTAACCCGGCCGTTGGTCGCCGCCGCCCGCTGATAGTGGCGCTGGCCTGCGCGGTCCTTCTGCTGCTCGCGACGGGCACGTTCCTGTACGACCACGGCCGGCGCGATCTGATCGCCAACGGCATCCGCGTCGACGGGGTGCGTGTCGGCGGCATGCGGGAGGGCGCTGCCTTGGCGAAGGTTCAGCGTCTGCTGACCGGAAGCTTGATCAGGCCCGTGACCGTACGATCGGGGTCGCTCAGCTGGACGCTGGGAGCGCACCAAGCGCGCCTGAGAATCGACGCTCGCGGCATGGTCGCCGAGGCGCTGAGCGCAAGCCGCGGAGGGTCGATCTTCACGCGCACCGCGCGGGGGCTGTTCGGCGGCAGCGTCAACCGCAACATTCCTCTGCGCGTCAGCTACTCGCACGCGGCGATCAGCGCGCTGACGGCGCGGGTGCGCTCAGCCGTGGATCGCCCCCCGCGCGACGCGACGGTGCAGCCGAGCGCCACCGGACTGACCAAGGTGCCCGCACGGGACGGGCTGAAGGTCGACAGCGCTAGGCTCGGCGGGCGGATCGAGCGCACGCTGACCGGAGCCGCTCCAAGCCGAACGGTTGCGGTGCCGGTCGTGCGCTCGAAGCCCGCCGTGAGCACCGGCCAGCTGGCGGCGAGGTACCCGGCGTACATCATCATCGACCGGGCCGCATTCAGGCTGCGCTTCTATCAGCACCTGAAACTGGCCGACACATATGAAATCGCGGTGGGGATGGAAGGCCTGGAAACGCCCGCCGGGCTGCACCGGATCGAATGGAAGCAGGTGAACCCGCCGTGGTATGTGCCGAAAAAAGCGTGGGCGGGCGCGCTGGCGGGAACCGTCGTTCCCCCGGGGCCCGAGGATCCGCTAAAGGCGCGCTTTTTGTCCTTCGAAGGCGGCGCGGGCATCCACGGGATCGACCCGAGCGAGTACGAAACGATTGGCCACGACGCCTCGCACGGCTGCGTGCGCATGCGCATCCCGGATGTGATCTCGCTCTACAGCCGCACGCCGGTGGGGACGCCCGTGTACATCGCCTGATGCTCGTGCGATCCCGGTCGCCGGCTGCTCGGCGCCGTGCGGCGCGGTCTAGCGATCGAGTAGGCGCTCGCGGTATTCGCGGTTCTGCCGGCGCTCGCCGCGAATCTGAATCGCGATCAGCACCACGATCACGTTCACGATCACGCCAATGCCGCCGAACGTGATGATCAGGCCGGCCGTCTTGCTGAACGCCTCGCTGGCGGCGAGGATCATGGGTTTCACCCTACCAGCGCAACGTGGCCGCCAGCGCACGTGGCCGGCGTGCCGTAGCCTTCAGGCGGCCGCGAGCGATCCTGCCTGGGCGCGGGCTCCGGGATGGTGAGCGCCGGAGAGGTGCCGGAGTGGTTGAACGGGCGCGACTGGAAATCGCGTAACGGGGGTTGACCTCGTTCGAGGGTTCGAATCCCTCCCTCTCCGCTCTGCGCGCGGTCGCGGGCACAATGGCAGCATGCTCGCTCGGATGCGCCCGCCGGGGACCCGCTACCGCACCCGCGCGCCGGCCGCGGCGTGCGACGGATCGGCTCCTTGCTGACCACGATCGGCGACGGCTTCAAGGACGCCTTCCTGATGGCCTGGGAGGTGTGGTGGGCGCTGGTGCTTGGCTTCGCGCTCAGCGCGATCGTGCAGGCGTGGTTGCCGCGCGAGCGCATCCAGCGCGCGCTGGGCGGCTCGGGCGGGCGTCCGGTCGCCGTCGCGACGGGTCTCGGCGCGGCATCCTCGTCGTGCTCCTACGCCGCGATCGCGATCGCCAAGAGCCTGTTCCAGAAGGGGGCCTCGGCGGCGTCGATGCTGGCGTTCCAGTTTGCCTCGACCAACCTGGTGTTGGAGCTGGGGATCGTCATCTGGGTGCTGATCGGCTGGCAGTTCACGCTGGGCGAGTTCGTCGGCGGGCTGCTGCTGGTCGTGATGATGACGCTGCTGGTACGCCTATTCATCTCGAGCGCCGTCGAACGCAGGGCTCGCGATCATGCGCGACGGGCGCAGACGGGCCATCAGCATCACGCGGCCAGCGAGCACATGACGCTGCGGCAGCGACTCGCGAGCGCGTCGGCGTGGTCGGACGTGGCGCACAACTTTCGCAACGACTGGTCGATGCTGTGGAAGGAGATCACGATCGGCTTCCTGCTGGCGGGGTTCATCGGCCAGTTGCCCAACTCGTTCTTCAGCGCGCTCTTCGTCACGCATGCTCCGGCGGGCCTGAAGCTGCTGGAGAACGTCCTCGTCGGTCCGCTGGTGGCGGTGCTCAGCTTCGTGTGCTCGGTGGGCAACGTTCCGCTGGCCGCGGTGCTGTGGTCGGGCGGTATCGGCTTCGCCGGCGTGGTCGCCTTCATCTTCGCCGATCTGCTGGTGCTACCGATCGTGTGGATCTACCGCAAGTACTACGGCACCGCCTTCACGGTCCGGATCGTGGCGCTGATGCTGGTCACGATCGTGCTCGCGGCGCTGGTCGTCGACGGCCTGTTCAGCGCCACCGCGCTGATTCCTCACGCCCATCCGACGCGCGCGGACATCTTCGGCACGATCGCGGTCGACTACAAGCTGTTCACCAACGTCCTCGGGATCTTCATCTTCGCGGCGCTGTTTGCGCTCACCATCAACCGCGGCGCCGCTGACCCGGTGTGCGGCATGCGGGTCGACCGGAGCAAGGCGGTGCACATGGACTTTGGCGGACAGCGCTTCTACTTCTGCAGCCACCACTGCCTGCACGCCTTCGAGCTGAGCCCGCAGCGACACCTCGATCAGCGGCGTCTGATAGCAGCCGAGGC
>Ga0066710_100001351_pt1 | contig 18161 bp, 14 predicted proteins | sample GraSoiAngelo_159_FD_79666 | JGI IMG/M metagenome (GOLD analysis project Ga0066710, IMG submission 79666) | Grasslands soil microbial communities from the Angelo Coastal Reserve, California, USA - 14_1009_16_40cm | ecosystem: Environmental > Terrestrial > Soil > Grasslands | place: USA... | reverse complement strand
TGTCAAAAAAGGACGCAAACGCGCGCCGGATTTTCGACTTCCCCAGCAGGCGCGGGCTGGCCGGGAATTCCAGAACCGCATCGTCAGCATAGAACGTCATCAACCTGTCGAGATCCCTCCCGTTGACCGCAGCGAGGTGGGCGGCCAGCATGCGCCGGAGCTCGCCACTCGGGGGTGCGGAGAGACTTCGCGCCGGCGGTCTGGGTGTCCCGAATCGCTTGTTGCGAGGAGCTCGACTCACCAGTCACCAGTCACGAGTCACGAATGCAAGACGCGCTCTACCGAGTACACTTCCGGCACCTTGCCGACCTTCTGCATCACCGCGTGCAGCTGCGCCACGTTGCGAATATCCAGTACCAGCGTGATGACGCCCACCTTATCCTTGCGCACTCGAGCATTGACGGAGAGGACATTGGTCTTACTGTCGGCAATGGCGGCCAGGATGTCCTTCAGCAGGCCGACCCGGTCGAAGGCCGCCACCTCGATCTCGACCTGATAGGAGGCTTCGGGGATGGATTCCCACTCCACCTCGATCAATCGTTCCGGATGCGCGCGCAGCGATGCGACGTTGGGGCAGTCTTGACGATGAATGGTCACCCCCCGCCCCCGCGTCACGTACCCGATGATGCGGTCGCCGGGCAGCGGTGTGCAGCAAAGGGAGAAGCGGGTGAGGACGTTGTCCGCACCGCGCACGCGCACGCCCCCGGCGGATGGCGCCGCGGGCGCCGGGACCGGTACCGGCACGGACGCCTCCGGGGCGGGCGGCTCGCCGCGCAGGGCGGTCACGACCGAAAGCAGCGAGACGTCCCCGTTGCCCAGCGCGGCCAGCAGATCCTCGTCGGAACCCACGTTAAACTTCGGCGCGGCCTCACGCAGCTTCTCCGGTTTCATCAGGGCGGTGAGAGAGCCAAGCCGGCGCAGTTCCTTCTCCAGCAGCTCCCGGCCGCGCTGGACGTTCTCCTCGCGGGCTTCCTTCTTGAACCACTGCCGGATCTTGGTGCGGGCGTTGTTCGTGGCGACGAACGTCAGCCAATCGCGGCTGGGCCCCGTGCTGGTCTTGCTGGTGACGATCTCCACGATGTCGCCGGTGTGCAACCGGTGGGACAGGGGGACGAGCCGGCCGTTGACCTTCGCCCCCACGCAGCGGTGGCCGACGTCGGTGTGAATCCGGTATGCGAAATCGACTGAGGTGGCTCCAGCCGGCAGGTCGACCACATCTCCTTGGGGGGTAAACACGAAGACTTCGTTCTGGAAGAGATCGAGCTTCACCGACTGCACGAAGGCGCGCGCGTCCTGCAGCTCAGAGTGCCAGTCCAGTAGCTGCCGCAGCCACGAGAGTTTTTGCTCGAATTCCTTTTCTGCCGGTTTGCCTTCTTTGTATCTCCAGTGGGCGGCGATGCCGTGTTCGGCCTCGCGGTGCATCTGCATCGTCCGGATCTGGATCTCGAGCGGTTCCCCTTCGTACACCACGGTGGTGTGCAGCGACTGGTAGCCGCTGGTCTTCGGGTTCGCGATGTAGTCATCGAATTCGCCGGGGATGGGCTTCCACAGCGAGTGGACGACGCCCAATGCCGCGTAGCAGTCCTTGACATCGTCCACGATGACGCGCACGCCCAGCCGGTCGTAGATACGCGCCACGGGCTGGCCGGCGTACTTGGGCCGCTGCATCTTCCGCCAGATGCTGTATACGTGCTTGGGCCGGGCCGTGATCTGTTCCCGCCCCACCTTCAGCCCGGCGCGGTTCACCTCACGGTGGAGCGTGTCGGCCACCTGCTCCAGGAACTGCGAGCGCGTGGCCTCTGCCTGCACCAGCTGGTTCTTGACTTCCTGCGACGAATCCGGGTGGAGGACCGCAAAGGCCAGGTCCTCCAGTTCGCGCTGGATGCGACCGATGCCCAACCGCTCGGCCAGCGGCGCGTAGATGTCGAGGGTTTCCTGGCTGGTGCGGCGTTGCTTCCACTCCGGCAGGTACTGGATTGTGCGCATATTGTGCAGGCGGTCGGCCAGTTTGATCAGCACGATGCGGATGTCGCTGGCCATGGCCAGGAACATCTTGCGCAGGTTTTCCGCCTGCCGCTCTTCGCGGCTCATCCACTCGATCTTGCCGAGTTTGGTGACCCCATCGACCAGCGAGGCGATCTCGACACCAAACCGGTCCTGCACCTCGCTCAAACTGATGCCGGTATCTTCGGCGACGTCGTGCAGCAGCGCCGCGGCGATGGTGACCGGATCGAGGCGCAGATCTACGAGCGTGGAAGCCACGGTGACGGAATGGTTGATATACGGCTCGCCGGAGGCGCGGGTCTGTGCGTGGTGGGCCTCCGCGGCAAACTGATAGGCGTCGCGGATGACGTCCAGGTCGGCCTTGGGAAAATGCTCGCGCATCTTCGCCAGGAGTCCCTGGACCTCCGCCGGCAGGTCCTGAAACGCACTCGGTTGACGAGCCTGGAGCCACTTCACACGAGTCTCCCCGGTCTTCCCGGTCTACCCGGTCTACCCAGTCTCTTTGCTGGTCCCCGGTCCCTGGTCCCCGGTTCCTGCCGTCGGACCCGCTACTGCTTTCAGGATGGTTGGCAGGGGCGCGAACGCCCAGCGGCCTAACTCCTGCAGCGCCTCCGCCTCGCGGCGGCCCTCCGCATATCGCAGCGAGGTCAACAGGTCGCGGCGTTCCTGGCCCGAGAGCGTGATCCTCCACCGATCTCCATCATATTCACGTTGAATCACGCCGGCCTCAGTCAGGATGTCGAGCCCGATCCCGATCGCCCGGGGCACGATTCCCTCCTGCTGGAGCGCGTTGTTCAGCGCATCGTCCGGCCACGCTGCCGTTCCCGCGCGTTCCACCTCCCCCCGCACGATCCGGTAGATGGCGGCCAGCGCCTCGCGATCCGGATGGCGTTCCGCGAGCGCCGCCGCCACCGGTGGCAGATCGTCTCTCCGATATAACAAGGTCACCGTCGCCTGCCGTCCGTCTAGCCCGGCGGACCCGATGACTTCAAGCAAATCGCCCCGATGCGCCGGCAGGCCGGCGATGATGGCCTGCCGGATGTCCGCCGGCGCCGCGTCGGCGGTGAACCCATCCGCCGCCACCAGCACGCGGATCTTGCCGTCGGCGAACTGCTGCTCCAGGACCTCCCGCACGCGTAGCGGCAGGCCTCCGTGATAATATGCTACCTGCCCCGCGTTCCGCTCGCGTAGCCGGGCTGCGAGGTCAACCGCTGCGGCCCGCCCACCCGTGTAGAGAAGTGTTTTCTCCTGGCCCTCGGCGAAGAGTGTGCTGTCCCGATCGTGTACGCCACGCCGGTCCACCAGCCGCAGGTTGATGCGCAGGAACGGGTCGGTGATCGTCTCCACCGATGCCAGCCCAGGCAGGCTTTCCGCGGGGAATGCGCCCCCCTGGAAGCATCCTCGGAGGGGATTTCCCAAGGCCTGCGCCACGCCGTCCAGCACATTTTCCTCTATTGTAGGCTCGCACTCCGCCAGAAGCAAAGACGGCCGCAGCCGTTGCCCCACCGGCGCCGCTTCACCCCCTGTCTCAATGTTCTTGAGGTACTCGACGCTCGCCACCAACACATCGACCACACCGCCCTGCAATGCCTGCAGGAGTTGCTGGCGCTGCCGGAACCGCAGCGCACCATGAGCCCGCCCGCAGCGCACCCCGATCTCCCGCGCGCGTGGGGCCAGGCGCTCGTACCATCGGTCGACCTGCGACTGCAGAGGGACCATAATCACGACGGGACCCCGACCGGCGAGAACCCACGCCGCCGCCGTGATTTCCATCACCGCTCGCCTCCCCCGGCCGGGCCCAAACACCGCCCGCACCGGACGGCCGTTCAGCATCGCCTGAATCGTGGCGCGCTGCGCCTCGCGGAGCGGGCGGCCGCGGTGCAGGTGGACGCGGACGCGTTCGACGATCGTGTCGGCGTCCAGCCCGCTCCAGGCCAGACGCAGCGCCTGCCCGGGATCTGGTTCATCGGGCGGCGCATCGTGCCGGTGCACATAGATGTTGACGCCGTAACTGCGTTCGCCGCCTCCGGTAATCTGCGACACCGCCGCCGCGTAGCGGGTCCCGCTGTCGATCGAGGGGGCCAGACGCGACGCGACCCGCGCGCTGAGATAGCCGATCTGCGTGCCAGACGCGGTGACGACTTTTACGGCATGTGGATCGTGGGGGTTATCCGGCTCACGCCGCAGCATCAGCGCATCACCCGGGCGCAGCGCCTGCACGGTTTCCTGCCGGCCTTCGAACGTCACCCCAGCGACTTTCGTGTGGAAGGCGCCGGCGTCTTCCAACCCCAGCGCATCCTCGCTGATGTAGTCGGCTGGGCGCGCGAACAGCCTCTCCACCAGCAGACGACCATCGGTGAGCACTTCCTCCAGGTTCAACCCCGGCGTCACGAGGTCCGCAACGACCAGTTGCACGCGCACGCGGTCATTCCAGCGATCGAGACCCACGGTGTATGCCAGGTCGACCTTGGCGCGGGTAAACGCGAGGAGCTCAGAGGCATCGCCGAGGCGGAAGCCGACCGCTTCGGCCAGCGCGTGCCCATCGGTCACGCCCAGTCGAAGGTGCTGGCCATCGCCCATCACCCTCGTCGTGACGGCCGTGAGTCCACGCGTCGCAAACACGGGTTCTCTATTGCCCATCCCAAACGGCGCCAGCCGCTGCAACTGCTCGCTGAGGGCCTCGGTCACCGCGGGCAGAGAGACTTCGGCATCCACGTGCAGCACGGGGACGAGGTCCTGCGGGGTCAACCTCGTCGCGGCGACCGCCCTGAAGCGCTCTGAGAATTCAGGCAGTCGCTCGGCGTTCGCCGTCAGGCCCGCCGCCATGGCGTGCCCGCCGAAGCGGTCCAGCAGGTCGGTGCACTGCGCCAGCGCGTCGACCAGATGGAACCGCTCGATGCTGCGGGCCGACCCCTTCACGGTCCCACCCTCCACGGCCATGAGGACGACCGGCCGGTAATATCGCTCCACGAGTTGCGAGGCCACGATCCCGATCACGCCGGGGTGCCACCCCTCACTGGCCAGTACGATGGCCGGCCCCTCCTGCAGCCGCGCCGATTCGACCTGCTCGATCGCCTGGACGAGGATCTGATCGCACAGCGCCCGCCGCCGCTGATTTTCCCTGTCGAGCTGCGCGGCGATGGCGTCGGCCTCTGCGGCATCATCGGTGGTCAGCAGCGTCACCCCCACGGCGGCATCACCCAGACGGCCGGCCGCATTCAGGCGGGGAGCTAGGGAAAACCCCACATGCCGCGCGCTGACATCACCAGACAACCCTGCGACTTTGATCAGCGCCGTCAGCCCGAGGCAGGGCGCGGTGCGCATCCGCTGCAGGCCCCAGCGTGCGATGATCCGGTTATCCTCGACGAGCGAAACGACGTCGGCGATCGTGCCCAGCGCTGCGAGATCCAGCAGCTCCTCCGGCATCTCTGGTTGTTCCAGCCGGCGGCGCACGGCACGCAGCACCTGGAACGCCAACCCCGCCGCGGAGTACTCTTTGAACGAGGAACCGGCATCATGGCGCTTGGGGTCGACCACCGCGGCGGCCGGTGGGAGCACCGGGCCGGGCTCGTGATGATCCACGACGATGACGTCCAGCTCCCGCTGCCGCGCCCGCGTGATCTCGCCGGTCGCGGTCACCCCGCAGTCCACCGACACCACGAGGCGCCGTCCGGTCTCGGCGAGCCGCTGGAGCGCCGCATCGTTGAGCCCGTAGCCCTCGGTGAAGCGGGACGGAATGTAGAAGCTGACGTCGGCCCCCAGGGCGCGCAGCCCCCGCAGCAAAATGCTGGTGGCGGAAATCCCGTCGGCGTCGTAGTCGCCGTAGATGGCGATCGGTTCGTGGTGTCGCAGGGCATGAATGATGCGTTCGGCTGCGACCGCCACGTCGACAATGGCGTCGGGGTTTTGCAACGAGTCCAGGGGAGCTTCGAGAAACTGACGGGCCGGGCCCGCAGACGCGTACCCGCGGGCCGTCAGGACCTGCGCAACGATGGGGTCGAGGCCGAGGGCCTGCGCGAGAGCGTCGGAAGCCGGAAGCGGCCGGGCGATCTCCCAGCGCAGCTGCATCGGCATCAGCGAGGGACCGGCGAGCGCCTCCGGATGAGATCCGGGATAAAGATCATCGCCTCGATGCTCTGCTACCGCTCTTGTTCCTGGTCCTGCTGGTCGCTGGCGATCTCGCGCTGGCGATCAATCTCCCGTAGTTTCGCTTCGGCCGCTTTCGTCCTGGCTTCGGCGTTGCGCAGCTGCGTGCGGAGCAGCTGCTGTTTGCCCCATGACATGCCGAATCCGACGACCAGTCCCAAGATGAGAGGCACGATCACGGCCAGACCCACGTTGGTATCGTACCGCCATGACAGAAACCCGACAGTCACAGGGACCCGGTTCTCCAGCACAAAGACCGCAAAGAGCACGGCCAGCACGACGAACGCAATGATCATGGCGGGCTCCACACTCCCGATAAGCGGTTAGCCTTCGGCGCCGCTATCCCCTCTTGTCCCGCCTGCCGCCGGGCAGAACGGTGACCGGGGACGCGGTGGCGGCTGCGGGATGGCGGCGTCTCTCGCTCCACAGATGCCAGTCCACCAGGATGGGGCTGGCGTTGAGGATGGAGGAGTAGCCGCCGGTGAAGATGCCGACCATCAGTCCGAACGCGAAATCGTGGATGGTCGACCCGCCGAAGAGATAGACGGCCGCGATGGCGAGGATGGTCGTCAGCGCGGTATTAATGGACCGGACCAGGGCTTCCAGGATGCTGCGGTTGACCAGCCGGTCAAACGGTTCGCGAGTCCGCTGCGCCAGGTTTTCCCGAATGCGGTCGAATATCACGATCGTATCGTTGATCGAGTAACCCACCACGGTGAGCAGGACGGCGACGAACGAACTGTTCACCTCTTTGCGCGTCAGCGCGAACACCCCGGTGACCACCAGCAGATCGTGCAGCAACGCGACGTCTGCCGCCACCGCATAGCGGATGGATTTGAAGCGAATGGCGATGTAGATGACCTGCAGCGCGAGTCCGACGATGACGGCGACCAGCGCGATGGTGCGCAGTTCACGGCCGATCTTGGGACCGACCTCATCCTCGCGGAGGACCGTCACCGAGCCAAAGCGGGTTCTCATCGCATCCAGCAGGGCCTGCTTCGTCCCCGCGGGCAGCGGGCGCGTCCGGACAAGCACCTCCTGCCCGGATTTCTGGATCACGCTCTGGCCAATGGCGAATCGGTCCACGATCTGACGGACGTCGCCCACTTCGAACGGTTGCTGCAGTTGCCACTGGAAGAAGTTGCCGCCGGTAAAGTCGATGCCCCAATCCAGCGCTCCGCGTCCCGCGGCGCTGTTGAGGATCAGCGCGACGATGCCGGGCAGGATGATCAGAAGGGAGAGCGCATACCCCCACCGCCGCCGGCCCATGATGTCCCAGCTGCGTCCTGCATCGGATGGTGCAGGGCTACGTCCGTTCAGTTGCGGCCCTCCCCTCCCTCACGGCCATACGCGTGACGGGGCGCTGGAGTCCAAGCGCGACCGCAGCGTCGACGAACGCCCGCGTCACCGTAATCGCCGTATACATGCTGGCCAGGACACCGATGCTCAGCGTGACGGCAAACCCGCGGATCGGCCCGCTGCCAAGCACAAACAAGACCAGGGCTGCGAGCAGCGTCGTCACGTTCGAATCGACAATTGTGACAAAGGCGCGGTTCCACCCCGACTGCAGGGCGGCCCACAGCGTCTTGCCTGCCCGCAGTTCCTCCTTGACCTTCTCAAAGATGATGACGTTGGCGTCCACGGCCATGCCGACCGACAGGATGATGCCGGCAATGCCAGGCAGCGTCAGCGTCGCCCGGAGGGCGACCAGCGTTCCCAGGACCAGGAGCACATACAGAGCCAGCGCCACATCGGCCAGGATGCCGGGGAACCCATAGTACAGGGCCATGAAGAGGACCACCATCACGCCGCCAATCCACCCGGCCCGCAGGCTCTTTTCAATAGAGTCGCGCCCCAGCAACGCGCCGATGGTGCGGTTCTCGACGACCTCGACGGGGACGGGGAGCGCGCCGCCGCGCAGCAGCACGGCCAGGGTCCGCGCGTCGGTCAGGTCGTGGAAGCCGCCACTGATCTGCCCGCGGCCGCCGGTGATCGCCGTGCGGATGACCGGCGAGGAGATGACCTCATTATCCAGCACGATGGTGAGGTACTGCCCGATGTGCGACGCGGTAAACTGCTCGAACGTCCTGGCGCCCGGCCCTTTGAACTGGAAGTTGACGATCGGTTGCCCGGTATTCTGATCAAACCCCGCCTGCGCATCGGCGAGGTCGGCGCCGGTCAGGATGACCTTCTTTTCCAGCGGTACGGGTTGGGCGTTCGGCGTGGGCAACCGTATCGTCTTGCCATCCGCGGACCAGCGCGCATGCTCCGGCACCGGCGTGTTGCCTGTGTCCACGAACTCGAGCAGCGCCGTCTTGCCGATGAGATCGATCGCGCGCTGCGGATCCTGAATACCCGGGAGTTCCACAATGATCCGCCGGCTGCCCTGCCGCTCCAGCGTCGGTTCCACGACCCCCAACTGGTCGATCCGGTTCTGGATGACGCGCAGCGCGGCGTCGACGGCTTCCGGTGTGGCCGGGCCGGCCGGCGAGTCCTGCGCTTCCAGGACCAGGTGGCTGCCGCCCTGCAAGTCCAGCCCGAGGTTGAGGTGCAACCGCGGAGCCGAGAATTCCGGCTGCCAGTGCACAATGCGAACTGGCGCGAACGCGATCTGAAATGTCGCGATCGCTACAAGGAAGATGATTGATAGGCGGAGCCAGGGATGCGACCTCACGCATTCACTCCCATGCAAATTCTGCGCAAACTCGATTCATTATAGGAACAGCCCCCAAGGGTGTCAATTCACCGGGGGTTGGTTTACTATAGCGACGAAGGAGATCGAACGTGGCGCAGTTTTCGCTGGGAATTTCTGCGGGTGCGCGGCCGCTGCGAGTGGGATCGTGTGAGGTCTACGTGGGGACCTGCTCGTGGGCCGACCCCAACTTCGTTAAAGAGGGACAGTTCTACCCGCGCGGCGCCGGCACGGATCCGAAGAAACGGCTGCAGTTCTATTCGACCGTCTTTCCCACCGTCGAGGTCGACGCCACGTATCATGCCTTACAGCCCGCGGAGCGCGCCGCGCACTGGGTCGAGTGGACTCCGCCGCAGTTCATCTTCACGGTGAAGGCCTTTGCGCTGTTCACGGGACACGAGACGGATCCCCGGCGTCTGCCCAAAGAAATCCTCCCACTCCTCCCCGAAGCGATGCAGGCGGTGGCGTCGGTCGGCGCCGCCCAGCTTCCCGAAGAGGTCGTCACCGCCTGCTGGGACTACTTCACCTCGTTTGTGGACCAGTTCGTGCGGGCCGGGAAGCTGGGGCATGTGCTCTTCCAGTTTCCCAAGGGCCAGGGCTACACGCCCGAGCTGTTCGAGCACCTGGAGCGCTGGGAGCCATACCTGCGGCGGTGGCCGGTGGCGGTGGAGATCCGGCACCGCAGCTGGCTGCAGGAGCCGGCGCGGTCACAGTTCTTGGCGTACCTCAAACAGAAGGGGTTTGCCTACGTCGTCCCCGACCTGATCCAGCGCGCGTACCTGCCGCCCGCCGACGTTGAAGTCACGGCCCCCTGGAGCGTGGTGCGATTCCACGGCCGCAATCCCTCGATGGTGGAGCGCCGGGCGCCGACCAACCGCGTTTACGATTACTCCTACAGCCAGGACGAGCTGCGCCCCTGGGCGCAGACCGTGCGCGAGTTGTCACCGAATCTGGAACGCATCTTCTTGCTCTTCAACAACCACTATCGGGGACAGTCGGCGCGAAACGCCCGTGAGATCGCGCTGATGCTGGAGTAAGCCTCGCCAGATCCCGGATACCTACGCTCGCTCTTCCAGGGGATTTAGTAAGCGCACGCCGCGAAATCGGGCAAAGCCACGATCGGTTGAGCATAATGTGGCGCCATGCCCGAGAGCAAGCGCTGCAAGATGCGCGTCCATGACTTCTGGGCCCCGAACTCTCATTGTCATAAGCAGTGTCCTCATGGTATCCCAGTGCGTGTCCGGTGGTTCCGGAATGACGACGGTTGGATGGTCGAGTAGTTCGGACACGATGCTGGTCGCCTCGTCGATACTGAGTGGCTCGGGGAATGCCTGCGGGTTCGTACTAATTCTGACGAACGCCAGGAGCGTCGTCCATGGCAAACCCACCGGGGCGGACTTGGACAGGACCTCCTCCAGCCAGGCCCGGGCTCGCGCCTGCTGCGAAAACGATTTGTTGTACGCGTACAGGAGAAGGTTCGCGTCTAGGAGGATCACCGGCTGAGGGGCCCTTCCAGGTGCTCCACCAGTTCGCTAACCCTGTCGTAATCGAGGCCGGGCCGGACCCCCAGCGAGCGCGCACGAACCGTGAAGGAGGGTACGCGGCGGCCTTTGCGGCTGCGGTGGAGAGCGGTCCGGAGCAGTTCGTTGACCACCGACTTGAAGGAACGCCCCGAACGGCGCACTTCGGCCTTCACGGCGGCAGCGATGTCGTCATCAAGTGTGAGCGTGGTTCGCACATCTTGATGCTAAAGATTAGGCATCAAGATGTCAAGATCTTCTTTGCGACGTCGTCGCGCAATCGTTCCCGCGTGTAGCCGAAGAGTTCCAGCACCGTTTCCGCCGCCCGCAGGAGCATCGTGGCGTACGCCTCGGCATCGTAGTGCCAGTCAGTACCCAGCAGCGTGTACGGCCGCACCCGGTCTTCGGGAACTTTGGCGCCGGCGTTGGTGATAATGAACTGTACCGCTTCGCCGGGATGCAGCGTCGCCCCGTGACAGTCTAGCATGCGCGCGGTGATAGCCTGCACGGTATTGTGGCGGTACTCGCCGACCTCCTGCGAGAGCGTGTTGGTGACGACCAGTTCGGCCGCTTCCACGTCCCCGGATCTCAGCCGGATCAACGCTTCTTCCAGGATGCCGAGGAGTTCCGGCACCGCGGCCCGCACGTCCTCTAGCGTCTGACAGCGGAACATGCGCCGCAGCATCCGCTCCTGCGTCTGCACCACCAGCGCGGGCGTGTCAGATCGCCGCACCTCGATGCCGCGCACCTTGGTGATGTTATCCTCGAAGACCCCCATGTACCGGTTGGGTACCCCCACCCCGCGGTGGGTTTTGGACGGGAGGAAGGCGATCCACCGGTAGATGCCTTCCACAAAGATCGGCAGTCCTGTCGCCCCGGTGACCGCCTGCGCCAGCGCTGCGTAGTCGGCGTGGGTGGCACCAGGACGCTGCAGCCACATCGAATCGACCAGGGCGTGCAGCATGCGAAAGCCGCGCGACTCGGCGACCTCTTTGGCCCGCAGCAGCATCTCGCGGGCGAATGCGGTGACCGCCTCATGCGCTTCGATACGCCCGAAGCGCGCGTTACGATAACCTAAATATCCAAAACTGTTAGCAGTGAAGATCCCATTTGCGAGAGTAAAGCCGTGAAGTCCGCGCTCAACTTCGAAGCAGTATGTACAAGGCAAAGTCGAAGGCACTTCTTTTATTGAACGGATCCGCACGCACCGAAATGGACCATGGGATTGAGCAAACCATGAAGAAGGGCGCTCTTTAGGCGGCGCTAACCTGAGACGTTTCTCCAACCGCCTACGATGTTTTTGCGAAAGCCAACCGCTATTTCGAAGCGTCAGCACACCACTATCGACTATTTCTATCGAGCGTAGATGACCATGTGTACGATAACAATGCGCGATACCTCGCGTAGCCAGTAACACTCCCAATTTACCTATAAAGGCACGCGATGCACTACTTATCCTCAAAAATGTCCCTTTCTTTCCGACACACCCATCGCTTGCAATTAGTCCGCTCAGAGAACCATAAACAACATCGTCTTCTCCATTCCAAACTAGAGGTGGTACGTCAATCTTCCCGTTCTGCGCATTCTTGCCAACCCCCAATACAACTTCGAATAGCCGAGCCAAGGCTACACTATTTACCTGCACGACGTACATTCTGGCCTTGCGTTCCTTATGACGGCTCGACCTGAGGTTGAACTTCTGGGCGAGTATTTTCCGAAGCTTCCAGGCGACGTCAGGTTCATTCTGCCCCACCGAGAATCTCAGAAAAGTTCTACGCGCACTTCCATCACCAATGAAGAATCCGATGAGGAATCCCAGATCCTTGTCCATCGTCAGCAGGGCCGGAATCTGCTTAATAATGCCCCCTTCCCTCTTCCCCCGTCCTACCGACAGACTGGCGAAATCCTCGTCTCGGAAGTGCAAGTGCGGCAAGTACTGCAGAGGCAAATATCCGTATGCTCTCCAATTCCAAATCGACTTGTCTGTGTAGTGTTCCCGCGCCGCCAACTGAATGGACCGATATGCTGCAGCAACCCGATCTTTCAGCGCAATGCCAAATACACGCCAGAGCGGATGTTCTTCCCGTGGAAGTTCCTGTTGAAGTTGCTCAATCACGTTGATACGCTGCACCGGTTTCCGTTCAAGAGTCAAACTGGGAGTAACGGGGATCAGATCGCCTTCACGCAACTCCAATGCGCGTTTAGTGATCAAGCGACCGTCCTCAACAACGAAGCATCGATGATTTGGAATCATCGTGAGTTCGCGGCCTGACCGCATTCTTACGCGGAGTAATTTAGAAGGCGCTGGTACCTTGATTACATTCCTTATCGGATTCTCGATTGGTCGCAAATTTTCGTCGTAGCCGAATACATGCAGACCTTGAACCGGAAGTACACCAGGACCATCGGGAAGCAATGGGTCAATGATGTCTCGGATTGGCGCGATCTGGATCCGTCCATCCTTCTTAAATGGCACCAGTGTTTCTCCATCCAGGCAGGTCACCAGGCACCACTTCAGTGCTGTTTGCCGTTGATCATACAGCGCGCGCTGCGGGCCGGTCGTGGCCTGCTTGCGCTGCTTGTAGTAAACCCGCCGCTCCAGCAGGTGGTCGAGCACCTGCGGTACGAGCCCGCGCCGTTGACGGCAGACCGTATAGTTGATCTCCGGGACGCGGGAGTCCGGACAGCACGCGCAGCCGATGGTCTCCGGCGAGATGTTGAAGCGTGCCATCATCGTGGGATACATCGACGAGAAGTCCAGCTCGCCGACCTGTTCGTACAGCCCCACCAGCGGCTGGTAGGTCAGCCCGCCTTTATCCGTGACGATCAACTGGCTGGCCGTCTTAAACGCTTCCGGCTCGCTTTTCTGCCACGGGATGAGGATGCCGTCGCGCACGGCGCGCTGCACCTGCATGGAACTGATCGCCGTCCCGGTCGACGTCCTCGCCAGTTCCTGCACCGGGATGCGCGCCAGCCGCGCCACCTCCAGCAGCCCGGCCAGTTCCGACTCGGCGTAGATAAAGGAGTTGCGCAGGTCGATGTGCCAGCGACCGTGTAGCATCTGCGCGCCGGCCTGGTAGACCACCTGACCGTAGGTCGTGTACGACCGGGAGCGCCGTGTGCGGACCCGGTTCACAGGATCGCGATTAAGCTGGAGCGGAATGCCCGTGCGCGTCGCCAGAACCTGCAGCCGGGGCAGCAGCACCGGGTCGCCCCATTCCGACAGCAGCACATCGGGATCGTAGCGCTGGAGCAGCCGGTTGAGACTGCGGATAGTTTCAGCCGGATCGTCGCCGTCGAGGACGACCGTCTCCCCATCCACCCCAGCTTCCAGCCGCCCCGGCCGGCCGTGGGATGGATTGGCGGTGGGCAGATCATCTGGATCATCACTGTGCCCGCCGGGCGACTCGAGATGGAGTCGCAGGACGGTCAGCGGCGGGAGGGCATATTCGAGGTCTTCCGGCCGGGACGTCAACGCGATCTCCCGAGCTTCGTCGCCGGCGCAGGTGACGGCGCAGCGCGCCAGCGGGAACAGTCCAGTCTCATAGAAGAACAGCCGCACGGTCAGGATGTCGCAGTTGTACAGGGTGAGTCCGGGCACATGGGCCAGCAGGCGCGCGGCGGCAGGGAAGGCCAGCGGATTGTGCACGGCAACCGCGATGACCGGGATCTGCTCGCCGCTCATCAACTCTCGCCGCACCGTGGGCGTGAGCGTCACCGGGATCCGCAGGCGGGCCAGCGCCTGCCGCGCCGCCTCAAGTGCGCTGCGGCCACCGGCCGCGCAAAACGTCGGCGCATACCGTTACCGCAGCCGGTGCGGGCGGCCGTGGTCATCGATTATCCAGACGATCATCCCATCGTGCGACGGGTAGACGTCGAAGAGCCAGCCCTCGAGGCGTGAATCGTGATTCGTGAATCGTGATTCGTCTGACAGCGGAGCCATGGCGAGAGATGGGACTAGGGACTGGGGACTGGTAACTGCTTGACTCCGTTCAGCTCCGTGTTCCCGCGTTCCCGCGCTCCACCCCGAGGGAGCGGAGCGACCGTGGGGGTTCCCGCGCTCCCGTCTTCTCGGGCATCCAGGCGCTGCCGCAGATCCTCCACCGCTTTCATCGCCTCCAGAATCATCGCCACCAAGATGGAGTCAAATGGCGTGGCATGCGAAGCGTAGTGTGCAGGCGCGGTGTGATGGCGTGCGGCGGCAAACAGTTTATCAAAGACGACCTGGTCTTCTTTACGCAGCGCGCGACGAAATGGTGCCCAGTAGGCCTCCTCCTGCGCCACCAGTTGTGTCATCGTCTGCGTCGTGCGGCCCATACGACACCCCCATTGCGGATTTGTCGCGGTCGCGCAGTCAGGCTGTCGGGCAGTCGCGGCCAACTCCGGGGAGCGTTCCCCAACCGCTCGACTGCGTGACCGCCCGACTGCGTCAATCCGAAATCGTCGCTGTTACCACCACCGTCGTGCGGTGATCATTCCGATCTGCGGTTCCCACGTCCACGCCGCCGTCTGTGGCTTGGTGCAGGTGATCTGTACGGCATCCCGGTCCGCTTCGCGAGCCACCCGAAACACCCACGCAGCCGCCTCGCAGAGGGCGGGGAAGAACCGTTCCCGGCCTGGGAGGCTGTGCGGCAGCGGGCCTTCGACTACGCTCCGGCCAGGACACGCCACCAGCGTCACCACACCGGTTCCAGCCAGACGCTGTAGGGTTGGGATGACCAGGCGGAAGATACGGACCGCTTCACCGGCCGGAGCTTCTTCACTCAGCAGCGGGTCCAGCAGTCCCGAGAAGTAGACGGCCGGTGCGTGGAACTGCTGCACTGCGGCCTGGAGCCGTTCCCGCAGCAGTGCCTCCAACTGGTGACAGGTGAACACGCGGGAGATGCGGATCTGGTCCAGCAGCGCTCGGGGCTGCAGCCCAGATTTCCTGGCCAGATCGGTCACCAAGAACGGGTCAAAAGCATTGGCGCCGTCGACGATCAGCAGCGGCCCCCCAGGCCGTACTGCCCGCAGTCCCGCCAGCAGCCCCACAGTCAGGCAGGCATCGTCGCCCGCGAAGACTGCCGGGCCTGTGAGGACCTCGGGTAGCGCAACGCGCTCCGACAGCATGATTCACACACCCAGTGCCAGTTAGGGATAGGACGAACAAATGTTCGCTCATCTGCAACTCTACCACTGTTCGGAGGAGAACTGTCAACGGGCAGGGTCGGGCATGAAATGCGTAGAGGCCTGCAGCAGTGGCACACTTCCTGCTTGCCATCTCTTCGCGAGGACTATCCATCGCGTGAACACGTCATACCCGAGAGAAGGAGAGCGAGATGCGAAGGGCAGCGTTCGTCCTGGCGGCCCTCATCGTGGCCGCCGCAGTAACCCCGGCGCAGGCTGGTAGTTATTACGAGAATTCGTGCTTGGCCGTCGTAAACAAGACCAAGTATTCCTACGACATCAAGATTCAGGACCCCACGGCCTACAACGGGCTGACGTGGACGGTCGATCCATTTGAGAACTTCACCTTCACTATCGAGAGCCAGCCCATACACAGCAAGACGGGCTACTGGCACGTTCGGTGGACGGGGCCGGGCGGCGACACACTGGAGGACACCTGGCAGTACCACGCCGACTACACCTTCAGGGGAATGTGCCCGGATGGAACTTACGTCGTCACCTTTGACTGGTAAGAAGTGAACCGGCACACAATCCGGGTATACAGAACGGGAGCCAGCGATGCAGATTAGACGGAAACAACCGGAATGACAGCATGGCGCACGTCTCCCAACCGACAGCCGGGGTTCCCCCGGCAGGGGCGCCTGCACCGTTCCGCGCCCCGCTGGTTGCTATTCGTCCCGGTTACCATCGCCGCCGTGCTTGTTCTGCTGGGGGGGCTCATCGTAACCTTCAACCAGCGTACCAGCGCCCTGCCAGAAGATCAGGGACTCGCCGAGCAAATTCTCGGTGTCCTGGCCGGCGCGTCGGGACGGGTCGCGACCCTGACCGGCCGAACCGGCGCCAGTGTACGGTTCGTGTACGATCCGATTCGTAAGCGAGGGGCGCTGGTAGTGGTGCGCCTGCCCAATCTTGGGGAAGATCTGGTCTACCGGCTCTGGCTGATCGACGCCAGCGGGCCGCGCACCGTCGCTATCTTCTCACCGAAGGCCGATCGCACCACTTTCGTGACGGTTCGGGCGGATTTTGCGCGCTACCACTCGGTGGCGGTTGCCGTTGGCCCTCGCACCCTTTCAGTCGGTACTGGTACCCCGATCCTGCAGGCCACGCTTGCTGCGCAGGAGAAGCTCATCCGGCCGCTGCGGCACACCCCTCCGCTCCGAATGGAGTAAGTCGGCAGCAGATTCCGGCAGATTCTTTACGCTAGGAATGCCCGCTGGATGAACCATGTACCACTCGCTTCGCTCGGGTACATGGCGTCGCCATTATACTCTCAAACCGTACTGAGCACGCCCTCGAGTGGTACATGCCCTGAACCCGAACGAAGAGAGTGGTTCAGGGCAGCGAAGCTAGGAACCAAGCAGGGCTCGTTGTATGAACCACACTATTCCGATCGTGGCTGCACCGGCAGACACCAAGCGCCGCAGGGCGGTTTCCCAAGTCAACATCGTGAGGGCCCCCAGGCCCAAGAAGGCAGTGGTCACGACCGTGATCTGGCCAAGTTCGACCCCGAAGTTGAAGCTCACCAACGATAACACCAAGTTGCCCCGTGAGAGGGCCATCTCTTTCAGAATCGTGGCAAATCCGAGTCCGTGAATGAGTCCGAAACTGAAGGTGACCAGCCACCGCGAGCGGGTGGCGTGCTCCCGCCGCCACAGATTTTCAGCCGCCACGTAGGCGATGCTCAACGCGATTCCGCTTTCCACCCATCTGGAAGGGAGAGCGACGATGTTCAGCACGGCCAGGGACAGCGTCACAGAGTGCGCGACTGTGAAGGCAGTCACGATTTTGAGGAGACTCCGCAGCCCACCGCCAAGCATCAGCAGACAAATCAGGAACAGCATGTGATCGTACCCGGTGAGAATATGCCGAATCCCGAGTGCCGTGAAGCTGATGCTCTGGTGCCACAGGGACGCCGCGCCGGAAGCGAGGGTAAGGGTGTGGCGCTCGGGGGTGAAGACGAAGTTCCGGACCTGGCCCCTGTAGACAATTGTCGCCAGGCAGCTGGCAGTGGACACACCGGGGACAAACAACTCATACTGGATGGCCAGCGTCTGGACGGGTTTGGACCAGCGGTAGACCAACAGTAACGTGCTGTGAGTTCCAGGGCCGGGCTTGATGTCACCCGTGGGTGCCGGTTCCACCGCCAATGCGCCGGGCTCATCGCCATCGGCCAGCCTGATATGCTGGCCAAAGAATGTCTCTAATTCCGCTCGATGTTTTCGGACTTCCTGTGCCGACAGCTGGCCGTTATGGTCATCATCGGCAAAGATGGCCAGACTTGTGGGAAAGGTCAAGACGATGCGCGCCTGAGCGGCTTGGACCTTGATCTCAGCGACCGCCTGGTCTGCCCAGTGCGCCTGCACCGGCAGCGTGCCAAGACTCCAGGCCAGCAGCAGCACTCCGCACGCGATGATGCGCTTGAGGAAGCGCAGTGCGATCCTGCCGTCTCGCCTCATGATCCCACCCCCATGACCTGCCTGGCGCGCTCATCAAACGTGGGATCGGTCTGCCGCATCAGCTCGAGGAAGCGGTTCGCCTGCGTGTCGCGGCCCAGCGCCTGTTCGATTGTCGCCGCGCGATAGAACAGCCGGGCATCGTGCACCCCGGTGCGGAGTGCTTCCTGCATTGCCTGC